>Ga0256834_1000814_pt1 | contig 22115 bp, 23 predicted proteins | sample 4281140metaG_FD_190536 | JGI IMG/M metagenome (GOLD analysis project Ga0256834, IMG submission 190536) | Hydrothermal vent microbial communities from East Pacific Rise, Pacific Ocean - 4281-140 | ecosystem: Environmental > Aquatic > Marine > Hydrothermal vents | place: Pacific Ocean: East...
AGGTCTGGAACTTAAAAAGACCATTTTTTGAACAAACTTCATTTTGTCATTTAGTGGCATTTTTAAACGTTTAAATAATTTATACACCATTTTGGCGCCAACAAATTCGTGTCCGTGAAAAGTCCACCCTACTGTTTTACTAAATTTTTTAGTAGGTGCTTTTCCTATATCGTGTAACAATGCCGCCCAGCGTAACCATAAATCATTGGTATTTTTAGAAATATTATCTACCACTTCTAAAGTATGGTAAAAATTATCTTTGTGTTTTTGCCCTTCTACTTCATCAACACCTTGTAAGTTTGTTAACTCAGGTAAAAAACGCTCTAATAGTCTGGTCTTATGTAATAATAAAAGTCCTACAGATGGAACTTCAGATAACATTATTTTATTAAATTCATCTACTATACGTTCAGGAGTTATAATATCAATTCGTTTAGCATTTCTGGTAATAGCATTTAATGATTTTTCTTCAATAGTAAAATTTAATTGTGACGCAAACCGTATTGCACGCATCATTCGTAAAGGATCATCTGAATAGGTAATATCTGGATTTAAAGGTGTTTTAATAATCTTTGCACCTAAATCATTCACCCCTTTAAAAGGGTCTAATAATTTTCCATAATCTTTACTATTTAAACTAAAAGCCAATGCGTTAATGGTGAAATCTCTCCTGTTTTGGTCATCCTCTAACGTACCTATTTCAACTTCGGGATTTCTACTATTTTCAGCATACGATTCTTTTCGAGCTCCTACAAATTCAATTTCAACATCTTCATAATATAACATTGCTGTTCCATACGTTTTAAAAACCTGCACCTTTGGTTTACTTGGCAGTAAATTAGCCACCTCTTTGGCCAACTCAATTCCGTTTCCAACTGCAACGATATCAATATCTTTTGGTGTTCCTCTTTTTAAAAAATAATCACGCACAAATCCACCAATTACATAGGTTTCTACTTGTAAATTAGCTGATGCTTTTGAAATATATTCAAATATTGGATGCCTTAAAGCATCATTAAAAGTAGTATTTTTTAACATATATGTTGGTAAAAGGTAACTTGTAAAACATTTAAAACATCATTCTAAACTTATCTACAGCAGTCAAGTTTAGGTTGGCGAAAATTTTATACATCAAAAAATTCCTTTTTATTTATCAATTAATCATTCACGAAGCACTATCAATTCTCCATTTTTACCTATTTTTAAAATAGTAGAAGATTTGTCATTAATTTCTTCGCGTTGCAAATTTACAATATAGTCTACGCTATCCAAAATTGATTTTTCAATTTCTTGAAAACTTTTAGGTGTTGGATTATTACTAATATTGGCTGAAGTTGAAACTATTGGTTTCTCAAACTTTGTTATTAATTCTTTACAAAAATCATTTTGTACAATTCTAATGGCGACAGTATTATCATTTGCCACTACATTTTTGGCTAATCCAATTGGATTATTATAAATAATAGTTGTTGGTTTAGAGATTTTTTGAATATAATTAAAAACAGGTTTTGATATTCGTGGAATATACTGCTGAAGCATTTCTAATCCATCAACCAAAATAATTAGACTCTTACTCTCCGAACGCTTTTTAATGTTAAAAATTTTAGCAACAGCTACCTCTGAAGTTGCATCACAACCAATTCCCCAAACAGTATCTGTTGGATATAACAGTGTATTTTTATCTTTTAAAATCTCTAAAGCCTTATTTATCTCTCTACTTTTCATGACTATTTTCCAAATATCTTATGAATTTTTAATTTTCTTAAAAACGATAGTTTTCTTTTTTCTGGAACTCCATTTTCTGAAATATATTTTAAACATGCTTTAACCATTCTTAAAGAAGATTTTCCATCATTATAAGGATGATATTGCTGTACAATTTTTAATCTTTTTTCTTTATAATTATCCTCCTTAAGATTTGATTTAACTTTCTCTAAAAGATTGTTGTACACATTAGAATCTTCCCACTCAATATTTTTAGAGCTACTTTTAAATGTGATAACAGGCTTATTTAACAATAAGAACTCATAAACAACAGATGAAGTGTCACTAATCATGATATCAGCCATCAATAAAAATTTGATAATATTTCGCTCTTCTTCAAAAATTATATTAGCTGTTGTTTTTGCTAACTGTTTATATTTCTCAATTAATTCAACTGCCATTAAGTCATGAAACTTAATTAAAATTAAATATTCATTTTGTTTTGATAATTTCTTAAACTCTTCAATTAAAAAGGAAGCTGATGTTAGTGAAGGCGAAAATGTTGGGGCATACAAAACTATTTTTTTTGCTTTATGTTTTAACAATAACTGTTTTTTAACAGTATCATATTTATGAAGTTCTTTGCCGTAAATATCTAATTTTGACCAACCTGTTTCAAGTACGTCAAAATTTTTAAACTGCTGTTTTAATTCTAAAAATCTCTTAGTAAAATATGGCCCTTGCGTCAAGTATAAATCAAAATAATGTCTAATCCTGAAATGTCCTTTTTTTTCACCTGCCAAGCCATGAAATATTTGAACTTTCAGTCCTCTTAAATAATATGGAACTTCATTTCCTGGCACAAAAATAACATCGCTTTTAAATTCCTTCACCTCTTTCATATCTGATGTAAAAGACTCATTCTGAAAAGGAAATTGTTTTTTAATTGTTTCTTTAACAAACCATAAATATGGAAAATTCTTTTCTTTTAAAACCTCCATAATAGGCTCCAAAATTCCAAAAGCATACGGATTTTGACAAAAAAGGACCGTTTTCATAAAACTAAACTATCTTGTTAGCATTTTTTAAATCTTCTTTAAAATCAACTTCAATACAATTGAATTTTGAAATATCAATAGCTTTAATTTTTAAATAATTTTTTTCAATTGCCATTTCCAATCCTTTTTCAAAATAATCATTGTCATCACATTTTTCCAATTGAGATATGAAAATATCCAAATCTTTTGAAGAAATAAAGTTAATTCCCACAGCTTCACCTAATCCATTTCTAACTTCTTTAGAAAGTTTATTAACAACATTATCTTTTAGTGTATATTTAACTTCTTCATCAGCTACACTCATAGTGTTTACGGCAATAAACGAATTATTATTTTTTATATCGTCTAGTAAAACAGCTAGTAATTTTTCATCAAAAACAACATCTCCATTAAACCATAAAACAGATTTTCCTCTGTGTTTTTTCAATGCCTGTAATAAACTCTTTGAAGTATTGGTTCTATCAAAAAACGGATTATAAACGTAATTTACTTCTGGAAAACGTTCCATAATTAAATCCTTTTTAAAACCTACAACCGTAGTTACATCATTTATATCGAAATACTTTGTAATATTATTAAGCTGTTTAGCCATAATACTTTCACCATCTTTTAAGGGTGTTAACGGCTTTGGAAAAGGATTTCCTAACCTAGACCCAATACCTGCTGCAAGAATAACTATTTTCAAATTTTAAAAATTTAGTGTTCTATAAATTCAAGCAAAAATAGAACATTAAAATTTAATTATTTTTATACAGCTACGCCATTTTCACGAAGCGCATCATTTAAAGATGTTTTTTTATTGGTACTTTCTTTACGCTTACCAATAATCATAGCACAAGGTACATTAAATTCTCCTGCAGGATATTTTTTCTTATAACTTCCAGGTATTACAACTGACCTCGCAGGAACCCTTCCTTTCAGTTCAATAGGTTTTTCTCCTGTAACATCAATAATTTTAGTACTCATTGTTAAAACTACTCCCGCACCCAAAACAGCTTCTTTTTCAACACGTACACCTTCTACCACAATACAACGTGATCCTACAAAAACATCATCTTCAATTATTACTGGTGCAGCTTGCAATGGTTCCAAAACACCTCCAATACCAACACCTCCACTCAAATGAACATTTTTACCTATTTGAGCACAACTACCAACAGTTGCCCAAGTATCTACCATAGTTCCTTCATCAACATACGCACCAATATTTACATAACTTGGCATTAAAATAGTTCCTTTTGAAATATAGGCTCCATAACGTGCAACTGCAGGTGGAACAACTCTAATTCCTTTTTCTTTATATCCTGTTTTAAGCGGAATTTTATCATGAAATTCGAAAATACCTACTTCTTTGGTTTCCATTTGTTGAATAGGGAAGTACATTACCACTGCTTTTTTTACCCATTCATTTACTTGCCAGCCATTTTCAACGGGTTCTGCAACACGTAAAGTGCCACTATCTAATAATTCTATTACTTTTTTAATAGCTTCTTGGCTCGCATTTTCTTTTAGCAATGCCTTATTTTCCCAAGTATTCTCTATAATTTTTCTAATTGTTTTCATTTTTTAAAATTCTATACATCACAAATATATAGTTTAAAAAAATATATATAATTCAAAATACTTAAATTTGCACGAATTTATTAATTATGTTATTATTTTGGCACGAATTTTAGCTTTTGACTACGGAGAAAAAAGAACAGGACTAGCAGTAACTGATGAATTACAAATTATTGCTTCTGGATTAACAACTGTAGATACTAAAAAGATTTTTTCTTTTTTAACAGACTATTTAAAAAATGAAAATGTTGAATTATTTATTGTTGGTGAACCTAAACAAATGAATAATTTACCTAGTGAAAGTGAACAATTAATTACTCCATTTGTGAAAAAATTAAGCCAAACTTTCCCTAAAATTCCAATAAAAAGAATTGATGAGCGCTTTACATCAAAAATAGCCTTTCAAAGTATGATTGAAAGTGGTTTGAAAAAAAAACAACGCAAAAATAAAGCTTTAGTTGATGAAATTAGTGCTGTTTTAATTCTACAATCATACTTACATTACCAAAAATAATATGACACGAACTATAACAGTCTTTATTAAGAGAAAATTTAGACAAGTTTTTAAAAATCTTTTAAATAAAAAAGATATCAAATTACTGAAAAATAAAAATTTTGTAATTGTTTCTAATAACTGTTGGGGAGGTGAAATTTATCAATGGCTTAGGCGACCTTACAATTCTCCATTTGTAGGTTTGTTTATTTACAGTCCTTGTTACCTAAAGCTATTATCAAATTTTAATCATTACATTTCAAAAAACTTAATTTTTCAAAAAAGTTCTAGCTATTTTGAGGAGCAAGTCACTTACCCAATTGGGAAGTTAGACGATATTGAGGTTCATTTTTTACATTATAAATCGGAACAGGAAGCTGAAGATAAATGGACACGTAGAACTAAACGCATGTTAGAAGAAACTAATATGGATAATTACTATTTCAAAACTTGCGATATGTACAACAGTAATGAAGCTATTCTAAAAGAATTTCATAAACTTCCTTATAAGAATAAAGTATCGTTTGGTATAAAAAACTACACCTCATTAAAGGATGAAAATCATATTAAAATAAATGAGGTAGATAAAAAAACTGGTAAGCATGTGCCAAATGGCGTAAAACTATATAAACTCACATTTTTATACTTTAATATTACAAACTGGCTAAAGAATTAATTTTCATAATTTTTTTAATAAACTAATCTTTGTACTTTTGCAATCCAAAAAAATAATATGATATTACCAATTATTGCATATGGTGACCCTGTTCTTAGAAAAGTAGGTGTTAATATTGATAAAGATTACCCAAACCTTTCTGAGCTTATTGAAAATATGAAGGAAACAATGGTAAATGCACAAGGTGTTGGTTTGGCTGCACCACAAATTGGAAAAGCTATTCGACTTTTTATTATAGACACTTCTCCATTTGCTAAAGATGAAGAATTAGAAGAAAATGAACGTGAATTTTTGGCTAATTTTAAAAAAATATTTATCAATGCCAAAATTGTAAAAGAAGAAGGAGATGAATGGTCATTTAGTGAAGGCTGCCTTAGCATACCAGATATCAGAGAAGAAGTTTTTAGAGAAGAAAAAATCACCATTGAATACGTAGATGAAAATTTTAAAAAACATACTGACACTCTGGATGGGTTGGCTGCAAGAGTTGTACAACATGAGTATGACCATATTGAAGGAATTTTATTTACTGATAAAATTTCATCATTAAAAAAACGATTAATTAAAAAGAAATTAGAAAATATTTCAAAAGGAAAAGTGAACCCTGATTACAGAATGAAATTTCCCTTATTAAAAAGAAAATAAACTTATGGAGTTAAAAGATATAGTAGCAATTACTGGAAAACCAGGACTGTATGAAATTAAAGCACAATCTAAAGGAGGAATTATTGTAGAGTCATTGCTCGATAATAAAAAATTTCCAATTACTGCCACACATAACATTAGCGCTTTGAATGAAATTGCAATTTTCACATATGAAGAAGAAATTCCTTTACGCATTGTTTTTAAGGCTATTAGCGAAAAAGAAAACGGTAAAGAAGCTATAAACCCTAAAGAAAGTGGTAAAGTTTTAACTTCTTATTTTCGTGAAATTTTACCAAATTTTGATGAAGAGCGTGTATACACTTCAAACATAAAAAAAGTTTTACAATGGTATAATTTACTAGCTTCAAATAATTTTGATTTTTCTTCAATTAAAGAGGAAGAAGAAGAAAATCAAGCAACTAAAGAAGCTTAATTATGCACACAAGAGAACAGCAACTTGAAGCTATAAATCGTTTATTAAACATTATGGATGAGTTGCGTTCTAAATGCCCATGGGATAAAAAGCAAACATTCCAATCTCTTAGACACCTAACTATTGAAGAAACTTATGAATTAGGTGATGCTATCCTTAAAGATGACTTTCAAGAAATTAAAAAAGAATTAGGAGATTTGCTGCTTCATATTGTTTTTTATGCAAAAATTGGCTCAGAAACCAACGATTTTGATATTGCTGATGTAGCAAACTCCATTGCTGAAAAATTAATTTACCGTCACCCTCATATTTATGGAGATGTTACTGTTAAAAATGAAGATGATGTAAAACAAAACTGGGAAAAATTAAAATTAAAAGAAGGCAAAAAATCTGTGTTAGAAGGTGTTCCAACCTCTCTTCCATCTATGGTGAAAGCAAACAGAATACAGGAAAAAGTTGCAGGAGTAGGTTTTGATTGGGAAAAACCTGAACAAGTTTGGGAAAAAGTTCAAGAAGAATTAGGCGAACTAAATGACGAAATCAAAAAAGGAAATAGCGATAATATTGAAGCTGAATTTGGAGACGTCTTATTTTCTATGATTAATTATGCTCGTTTTGTTAACGTAAATCCTGAAAACGCACTAGAAAGAACAAATATAAAATTCATAAAACGCTTTCAATATTTGGAGGAAGCAGCTAAAAAAGAAGGCAAATCTCTTCATGATATGTCGCTTACTGAAATGGATGTATTTTGGAACGAGTCAAAAAAAATATACAAATAATAATTTCTACTTATAATCTCTCAAAATAATTTTCTATTTTAGTGACATAAATTCATTAAAATGGGTAAAATTGTAATAATTACTGGTGGCAGTAAAGGTTTAGGTTTTGGATTGGCTAATGTGTATCATCAAAACGGGTATCGAGTAATTTCAATCTCAAGAAGTAAAATTGAAAAGCTATATACCGTAGAACAATATCAATGCGACCTTAGTAAAACAGAGACCATTGAAGGTGTAATAACAGAAATATTCTCACATTTAGACAACCTTAGCACAACACACCTCACGTTAATTAACAATGCCGGAGATTTAGGAACAATAAATACCATAGATAACCTATCTCCACCTGAAATTAATTATACAATTCAGGTAAATTTAGTAGCTCCTCTTATTTTAAATTCACTCTTTATCAAGCTTTCAAAAGACTGGGATTGCAAAAAGCAAATTTTCAATATTTCTTCTGGTGCAGCAATAAACCCTTATGAAAGTTGGAGCCTGTATTGCTCTTCTAAAGCCGGGTTGGATATGATGACCAAAGTAATTTCAAAAGAACAAAAAGAAATAAATAACGGCGTTAGCATTGTTTCAATATATCCAGGAATTGTAGATACTGATATGCAGACTAAAGCGAGAAATACACCTAAAGAAAACTTCAAATCTGTTCAACGTTTTATAGATTTTTACAAACATGGTGATTTATTTACACCAAAAGAAGTGGCTGAAAAAATTTATCAACTAGATATTTCGGGAGAATTAAAAAACGGACGAATATTAGATGTTAGAAATACCTAAATTATTTTTTATGGCGTTCCCCTTTGGGGCAGGCTTTCACTACTCGCTCTTTAATGAAAAATATTAAAGTAGCTCAAACAAACCGTTCAATCCTTAACGCAAAAAACCTAACATCTTTTAAAATGTTAGGCTTTTATAAAATATCAATTCACTTACAGTTTTTTAGCATTTTTAACTTTTTGTTTCAATAAAGCAATATCTATCACTTCTTTCATTTCTGAAACATAATTAAATTTCAACCCTTTTAAATAAGTTTGTTTAATTTCTTTAATATCTTTCTCATTTTCTGCTGAAAGAATTATTTCTTTAATGTTGGCTCTTTTTGCAGCTAATATTTTTTCTTTAATCCCTCCTACAGGTAATACTTTCCCTCGTAATGTAATTTCCCCTGTCATTGCCAAATGAGTTTTCACCTTTCTTTGTGTAAATACTGACACTAAAGAAGTTAACATGGTAATACCCGCACTTGGTCCATCTTTAGGTGTTGCACCTTCAGGGACATGGATATGCACTTTATATTCATCTAATATTTTACTATCAATTCCAAAATCATTCGCATTTGCTCTAATATACTCCATTGCAATTGTAGCAGATTCTTTCATTACTTTCCCTAAATTTCCAGTAATAGTTAATCCTTTTCCTTTTGAGATAATAGATTCAATAAATAAAATATCACCTCCTACTTGTGTCCAGGCCAAACCTGTTACAACACCTGCAACATTATTGCTTTCATACTTATCTCTTTCTAAATGAGATGGACCTAATACTTTTTCAATTGTTTCTATTGAAATTTTAGTATTGTATTCCTCCTCCATTGCAATGGATTTTGCTGCATAACGTACCATTTTAGCAATTTGTTTTTCCAAACCTCTTACTCCAGATTCACGTGTATAGGCTTCAACAATTTTTTCTAGTTGTTTTTTACCAATTTGCAAATGCTCTTTTGTCAATCCGTGTTCTTTTAACTGTTTTGGTAACAAGTGGCGTTTTGCTATCTCTACTTTCTCTTCAATAGTATATCCAGAAACATTTATTATTTCCATTCTATCACGCAAAGCCCAAGGAATAGTTGACAAACTATTTGCTGTTGCAATAAAAAGCACTTTTGAAAGGTCGTAATCTTTCTCTAAATAATTATCGTAAAAAGTGGTGTTTTGTTCAGGATCTAAAACTTCAAGCATTGCTGAAGAAGGGTCTCCATTATGACTTGATGACGCTAACTTATCAATCTCGTCTAATACAAAAACAGGATTTGATGTTCCTGCTTTTTTAATATCTTTAATAATTCTACCTGGCATTGCGCCAATATAAGTTTTCCTATGCCCACGAATTTCTGCTTCATCACGCAAACCACCCAAAGACATTCTAACATATTTTCTCCCTATAGATTCAGCGATTGATTTACCTAAAGAGGTTTTACCAACACCTGGAGGTCCATACAAACAAATTATTGGAGATTTCATATCTCCCTTTAACTTTAATACGGCTAAATGTTCAATAATACGTTCCTTTACTTTATCTAAACCAAAGTGATCTCTGTCTAATATTTTTTGAGCACGTTTTAAATCAAATTTATCTTCAGAATATTCATTCCAAGGTAAATCTAACAGTAAATCTAGATAATTACGCTGAACTGAATATTCTGCAACCTGTGGGTTCATACGCTGTAAACGCCCTAACTCTTTTTCAAATGTTTCCTTAATATCATCATTCCACTTTTTAGTTTTGGCTCTTTCTCTCATTTCTTCCAACTCCTCATCATAAGAAACACCTCCTAATTCTTCTTGAATTGTTTTTAACTGTTGGTGCAAGTAATATTCACGCTGCTGTTGATCCATATCAGAACGTGTTTTAGATTGGATATCACTTCGCAATTCTAAACGCTGTAATTCTGCATCCATCTTCTTTAGGGTAAGTAATGCTCTTTCTTTTAAATTCTTTGTTTCTAACAATTCTTGTTTTTCTGCTACTTTTAAATTCATATTAGAAGAAACAAAATTGATTAAAAAAGGCTTACTTTCTATATTCTTAATTGCAAAAGTAGCTTCTGTTGGTAAATTAGGGTTCTCTTTAATAATGCGAACTGCCATTTCTTTAATAGAATCTACAATGGCCTCAAATTCAGGCTCTTTTTCTTCAGTACGATCTTCAGTATAAGGTTTTGTAATAGCTTGAATATATGGTTCTTCTTGTACAAAGCTATCCACTTCAAATTGCTTTTTCCCTTGAATAATTACAGTCGTATTTCCATCAGGCATTTTTAACATTCGTAAAATACGTGCAACAGTACCAATTTTATGAATATCATTAATTGTTGGATCTTCTATAGCCTCATTTTTTTGAGCAACAACTCCAATAATTTTATTTCCTTTATTGGCTTCTTTAATTAATTGAATTGATTTATCTCTACCAGCTGTAATTGGAATTACAACTCCAGGAAATAACACTGTATTACGCAATGGTAATATAGGTAATACTTCAGGTACATCTTCTTTATTTATCTCTTCTTCATCTTCAGGTGTCATTAAAGGTATTAAATCTGCATCTTCATCTAAAATATGCTGTAATGACATATTGTCTAATTTTAAAAATTTTGAATTACTCATAGTCTTTATATGGTCATTTTGTCATTAATAATTTCAATCTTAAAGAAAATACTAAATCAAAAATAATTTATTTTTCTGATTATCAATATTTTATATATATAATAAATATATTCTTGTAAGTTAAATTTCAATTGTTATGCCAAATAAGTTAATATCAAACAATATTTTTTTGTGTAATTTTAAATAAAACTGTAACAATAAGTTTATAGCAATGTCTTTTTAATATAAATTGATTTTTGGAAATACAAATTCAACATAATAATCAACTGATAAAACGTTGTAAAAAGGGCGATAAATCTGCCCAATATACAGTGTATAAGAAATATTATAAAGCTATGTATAATACAGCTTTTAGGATTGTAAATAACAGTTTTGATGCTGAAGATATTATGCAAGAGTCATTTCTATCAGCTTTCACAAAGCTAGATTCTTTCAATGAAACAGTAACTTTTGGAGCTTGGTTAAAAAGAATTGTAATTAATAACAGCTTAACAGCATTGAAAAAGATTAATAAATTTGATACTGTCCCTTTAGAAAAAGTAATTATAAATGAGGCCAAAGAAGAAATATTAGATTATAGTTTACTTAAAGTAGATGATATTTTAGAAAAAATTTCACAACTTAAAAGTAATTATAAAGTGGCAATTACTCTAAATTTAATTGAAGGATATGACTACAAAGAAATTGCACAAATTATGGATATAAGCTATGAAAATAGCAGAGCAACAGTTTCTAGAGCAAAAAATAAATTAAGACAACTTTTATCTCAATAAAATGAAAGACCAACTAGATGAAATAGTTAAGCATTTTGAAAATAAATTTGACATTGAAGAACCAACTATTGGACATTTTAACAGGTTTAAATCTAAATTAAACAATGCTGAAATTCCAAATAAAAAATTTAGATTTAAGTCATCATCTATTGCTATTGCAGCATCAATAGTATTATTAATTGGAGTTTGGATTGGAGCTGCATTTTCGAATACAAGAATGGAATTAGCAAGTATTTCACCTGAAATGGAAGAAACACAAAGTTATTTTTTGACTACAATTAAAAATGAGCTTGAAACAATTGAAAATAAACGAAATAGTGATACCGAACAACTAATTAATGATAGTCTCAGTCAGCTAAAAAAACTAGAAAAACAATACAATACACTTACTTTGGAACTCAAAGAAAGTACAGAAGATAAAAGAATTATTTATGCAATGATTTCAAATTTTCAACAACGTATTAATGTGTTGCAAAATTTATTAATTCAAATTGATATAATTAAACAATTAAAAATAGAAAATAATGAAAAATATACTTAAATTATTAATTATTCTTTTTATAATTCCATTAACTATTTCTGCCACTGAAAAAAGAGGTAAGTACACTAAAAATAAAGTTATAAATAAAGAATTTAATGTAAATAAAAATGCTACTTTAAATGTAAAAAACAAGTATGGAAATATTGAAGTAGTTACTTGGAATGAAAATAAAATTGTTATTAATGTTTCAATAACTACTACTGGAAATGTAGAGGAGAAAGTTCAAAAAAGATTAGAACAAATTAATATTGAGTTTAGTAGTAACATTTCTAATGTTTCTGCAAAAACTATAATTGAAAGAAATACATCTTCGTGGAGAATTTGGGGTAACAATAATAATGTTAGTATGGAAATTAACTACTTAATAAAAATACCAATTACAAATAATGTGAATTTAACTAATGATTATGGAGCGATTAATTTAGATAAATTAGAAGGAACTTCAACCATTAATTGTGATTATGGAAGTATAAATATTGGAGAATTAAGAAACTCTGAAAACACTATAAATATTGATTATACAAACAATTCTTTTATAGATTTTATAAAGGATGGTAAAATTAATGCAGATTATTCAACACTATCTGTAAATCGATCTGGAAGAACTATTTTAAATGCAGATTACTCCCATATTTCATTTGGAATGTTAGTGAGTTTAGATTACAACTGCGATTATGGCAGTTTAAAAATTGAAGATATTGGAAATATAGAAGGTGGTAGTGATTACATGCATTTAACAATTGGAAAATTAAATGGTTCTGGTAATTTCAACATAGAGTATGGATCTTTAAATATCAAAAAAATTAGTAGTGAATTTAAATCCCTAAAAGTCATTTCATCGTATTCTCATTTAAAATTTGGAATTCGAAATACAAATTCTTTTAATTTTAATGCAACTCTAAGTTATACTGGTTTTAAATATGACAAAAACCTTTTTAACTTTACAAAACAAGTTAAAGAATCAGCTAAAAAAGAGTATGTAGGATTTTATAACACCGCTAATTCGGGCAAAACAATATTTATTAAATCAAATTATGGCAGCGTTGCCTTTTATTAATAACAGTTAGTGCTTAAACTTGTATAATTTTATTAAAAAAGGAGTTACAAATTAAAATTTGTAACTCCTTTTTTGTTTCTAATCTATTTGTTTAGTTATCTCAATTTCAAAAATAATTATCTAAACAATCATTTAAAATTTTAGATTTTTAAAAATATCTTAAATTAATTATGTAATTGCCTTAATTTTATTGAATCTATTGGTTTGCCATTTTCAAAATATTCCCATTTACCTATTCTCTCATCGTTATCATATGCTCCTCTATAAATAAGTTTTCCTTGTAAATTATAATATTTAGCAGAACCTTGTAATTTCCCATCAACATAATTTAAATCATCTAACAAATTACCATTATCTGCAAAACGTTTGATATTCCCATGTAACTTTCCGTTTTTATAGTTTAAAATTTCTGTGATTTTGCCTGAAACGTAATATGTTTTGGCTTCTCCATTCAATAAGCCATTCATATAACTTTCTTCTGATAAAATTGATTTGCCATCAGTGTTATAATAGATCCATTTACCTATTCTTTTTTTACCTTCCATTTCTCCTTTACTCTCCAAAACGCCTTCTTCAGTATAAAATTTAACTTTAGCTAAATTTGTGCCTCTAATAAAGGTTTTAATTACAATAGGAAATTTAGAACTTTTGGCACTGTAATACCTAAAAGTACCTACCTCTTTTCCGTTTTCAAACTGACCAACATAACGAATCCTTCCATTGTTGTACTTCTTTTTCCAAAGACCAATTCTTTCACCTTTAGAATTAAACTGATTTATTTTAGCCTGTGCTTGTATACTATGCATGCTCATTGTTAAAATTACAAGGCTATAAATTATTATGTTAGTTATTTTACTCATTTATTAATTAATACTTTTCAATCGTATTTATCCAATCAAGAAATAATTTGTTTTGTGATTCATTCATCGCAGCATTTTTATGAATCAAAACATACGTAGTTAACGGCATTTCACGCTTTTTTATTACTTCTTTTAGGTCTTTTATAATATGATTTTTTTGATCTTTATTATATTTTGTCCATTCGGAAAAGTTTAAGTGTTCCTTCCCTTCATTCACATGTTGTGCCAAGTACCACGAAAATGGTGCAATTTTATTGTACCAAGGATAAACCGTTGAATTTGAATGGCAGTCTGCACAAGAAGTTTTAATTATTTGTAGAACTTCATCTGGTATCTGAAGTTCTGTAGTAATATCATTTGTATAATCTTTTGAATTGTTTTTTTGAGGTGATATAAATTGAATTAAAATTAATACAACCAAAACTCCTAAAAGTATTTTTTTCATTTTTATAAATTTAATATTTCTGCTAATTGTTTTTCTGAAACTACCAATAATTTTGCCTTTAACAACCTAGGGATTAACATTCTCCATTTATTATTTTGCTCAAAAATTTGTTTGAAAATTTGTTTTGCTTCAGTTAACTCTCCATTATTTGTTAATGTTACTGCATACCAATATTTCATTTCCAAATTATTAGGGTTTAGTTGTTGCGCTTTCATATAGTATTCTTTTGCCAACTTATTGTTGCCTGTTTCAACAGCTAAATCTCCTTTGTTCATAAATTCATACGCTGTATGAATTGTCAATAACCTTCTCATTTCTTTTAATGGATTTTCATTATCTTCAACACGTAAATCAACAACTTTGTCTTCCCAGCTATTCCCAGTGCTTTTTGCTTTTACAACCAAAATTGCAGCTGATTGTTTTCCTCTAATATCTCCTCCTTCTTTTTGTGCTGCCTCTAAAGCAATTAATAAACGTTCTGCCAAGTTTCCTTTTGAATTTTCAAAGGCTTTAGCCATTGCTGGCCAAACTGTATTTTTCTCCATTAAATTAGCCTGAACTGAAAAATTATCACCAACAATATGACCCGCCATTTCTATACAGTTTTCCCCTGTATAAGCAGCTACATTTCCTGCTGCATCTAAAATTGCCAATTGGCGAACTTCTCTACCCTCATCTAATTCTAACAATGATTTTACAGCCATTTGAGGAGTTAAACCATTTTTTAATAAACTTAAACCCCTTGGGCCAAACGATGGATTGATAAACGATTGTGTTGCTACCACACCAACTCCAGCTTCTCCCCAGGCAACCAAACTACCTACTGAAAACCAGTGCGATTGTACAGCAACTCCCATTTCACCAGTTACAGTATCTCTTGCTACAATTGAAAAAGTATGTGCAAACGGTTCTTTTTTTGAATAAAATTGTTGAGAGCTCCCTTCAAAATTCATCATAAATATTAAAATTATTATACTAAATGACTTCATAATTTATTATTTTTAAGGTTTAAAGATACTATTCTTTTTATATAATTAAAGATATATTGATGATGGCAATTTCAAATTTTTGGTTTTATACAATTGCAATTGTAGTGATATTACATATTGTAATTGGTTTTATATATCTAGTTTATAAATTATCTCCTAAAAAAGAGGATAAACATAAAAATAAATAATCTTTAGTACAGTTTTATAATATTATGGTATTAACATAATAGAAAAGCCTATTTTAAGTTAAATAAAGAATCTATAAAATAATTCATTTTCATCTTAATTTCATTAATTTTACATTTTTCAACACAAACTAAAAAATGATCTTAACCAATTTAAATGCCATATCTCCAATTGATGGTAGATACAGAAATAAAGTAGAACGTTTAGCTCCTTTTTTTTCAGAAGAAGCACTTATTAAATATCGAGTAAAAGTAGAAATTGAATATTTTATTGCTTTATGTAATATTCCGTTACCACAACTAGTAAATTTTAATGCTTCTGAGTTTGATAAATTAAGAGCAATCTATTTAGGTTTTTCTTCTGAAGATGCTCAAAAAATTAAAGATATTGAGAAAGTAACCAACCACGATGTTAAAGCTGTTGAATATTTTATCAAAGAAAAATTTGATGCGTTAAATTTTCAGAAACACAAAGAGTTTATTCATTTTGGATTAACTTCACAAGACATTAATAATACTGCTACACCACTTTCAATTAATGATGCTTTTGATGTTGTTTACTACCCTCAACTGTCTGCTTTATTAGAAAAACTAAGACAATTAGCCATTGACTGGAAAAATGTACCTATGCTTGCTAGAACCCACGGTCAACCGGCGTCTCCTACAAGGTTGGGAAAAGAAATTTATGTTTTTGTAGAGAGAATTGAACAACAAATAAAACAATTACAAAATATTCCTTACGCAGCTAAATTTGGCGGAGCAACAGGGAATTTTAATGCCCATAAAGTTGCTTATCCAACTATTGATTGGAAACGATTTGGGACTGACTTTGTTGAAAATGTGTTAGGATTACATCATTCATTCCCAACAACTCAAATTGAACATTACGACCATTTAGCGGGTATTTTTGATGCTTTAAAACGCATAAACACCATATTAATTGATTTTGATAGAGATATTTGGACTTATGTCTCTATGGAATATTTCAAACAAAAAATTAAAAAAGGTGAAGTGGGTTCATCTGCAATGCCACATAAAGTTAACCCTATTGATTTTGAAAACTCAGAAGGAAATCTAGGAATTGCAAATGCTCTTTTTGAGCATTTGGCCGCAAAACTTCCTATTTCTCGTTTACAACGTGATTTAACAGATTCCACTGTTTTAAGAAATGTTGGTGTTCCTTTTGCCCATACAATTATTGCCTTTAATTCTACGTTAAAAGGATTGAATAAATTATTAATTAATGAAGAAAAATTTGCTGAGGATTTAGAAAATCATTGGGCTGTGGTCGCCGAAGCTATTCAAACCATTTTACGTAGAGAGGCATATCCAAATCCTTATGAAGCATTGAAAGGTTTAACAAGAACCAATGAGGAAATTACACAAAAATCTATGGCTGATTTCATTGATAATTTAGATATTTCAAATAAAATTAAAACTGAATTAAAACTTATAACACCTAGTAACTACACAGGCATCTAATGAAAAAAATCACATTAATACTCATCATCCTTTTTACATTTATTATTTCTTGTAAAAATGATGAACCAAATCCAGATCGTTTTAAAACAGGGAATTTCGAAATTCCAGAAGGTAAAGGATACAAAAAAACTAGTATTATTAGGCAAGATTCTATCCAAATTGAAAAATATGAAAATAGAATAGATACCTTATTAATTACATGGAAAAACAATTTTAATTACACCTTAAAAATGTTGCATCCCAAAAATGCCATTGATGAAGAACCAATCCATGTTAAAATTACAAGCCTTAAAAACAACTCTTATGAATTTGAAGCAGTAATTGGCCATTCTAATTTCATACAAAAGGGAACAATCTTTAAGAAAGGTAACTAATGGAAATTTTCTTACAGTTTAATACTTGGATAGCACTGCTAACACTTACATTTTTAGAGATTGTTTTAGGAATAGATAATATTGTATTTATTTCTATTATTTCGAGTAAATTAAAAGAAAAAGATCAACCTAAAGCAAGAAATATTGGTTTAATACTTGCTATGGCATTCAGAATAATATTACTTTTTGGTATTACTTGGGTATTAAAATTACAAGACGCTTTATTTTATATTGATGTCTCTTGGTTAAAAGCTGGTGTAACTGGTCAAAGCCTTATTATAATTGGTGGTGGAATTTTCTTATTATACAAAAGTGTATCTGAAATTCATCACAAATTAGAAGGTGAAGAAGAGGACGAAAATAGCAACAAAGGAAATACACTTTCTAAAGCAATTACTCAAATTGCAGTATTAAATGTTATATTTTCATTTGATAGTATTTTAACTGCAATTGGATTGGTTAGCTTAGAAAATACACCTGTAGGTTTTGGGTATGTTGGAGGTATGTCAATTATGATTATCGCTGTAATTATATCTATCTTAATAATGATGTTATTTGCAGGTCCAGTTAGTAAATTTGTGAATGAGCATCCCACAATTCAAATACTAGGACTTTCATTTTTAATATTAATTGGCGTTATGTTATTGGCTGAAGGTTCGCATTTAGCTGGTTTTGTACTTTTCGGAAATGCTGTTCATAGTATACCAAAAGGTTATTTATACTTTGCTATTTTCTTCTCATTATTTGTTGAATTTCTTAATTTAAAAATGAAAAAAAATAAAAAGCCCGTTCATTTACGGAATTCAACACTACTTGAGAATAAAAATAATTCTACAAAAAAAAATAATCATTTATATTAACATTATGCAACATTAGTTACAGTAGTCTGTAATTTATATTACTTCACATAATTTTTTGTAACTTAGTTTTGCCGCAAACTAAAAAACAAAAACTTATGCAAAATAAATATATCCTATTTGTTATTTTTACATTTAACCTTCTATATGTCAATGCTCAACAAGAAAAAATAATTTCATTTGATGAAGTAATAAATAAGGTTAACGAGAATAATTATACCATTAAAATTTCAACTAAAGATTTTGAAGTTGCTAAAGCTGATTTTAACCAAACGAATGCTATTTTACTACCAACTATTTCAATTTCCCATTCAGGTTATTCAACAACAAACCCTTTAATGGCTTTTGGCTTTAAATTAAATCAGGAAATTTTGACTGCAGCAGATTTTGATCCTTCATTATTAAATAATCCTAGTACTGTTAATAACTTTACTACAAAAATTGAAGTTCAACAACCTATTTTTAATGCAGACGGTTTGTTTATGCGAAAAGCTGCAAAAGCTAAAATGAATGCTATTGAATTACAATCATCAAGAACTAAAGATTATATAAAGTTAGAAGTTGCTAAAGCCTATATGCAATTGCAAGTAGCCTATAAAGCGGTAGAGGTTCTTGAAAAGGCTAACGAAGCAGCTCTTGAAAACAAAAAAATAGCCGAAAACAATTTTAAACAAGGTTATTTACAAAAAGCTGATATTTTATCTGTTGAAGTACATGTAACGGAAGTTAAAAATCAATTACAGAACACCAAAAGTAATTTAAAAAATGCTTCAGATTATTTAAACTTTTTAATGGGGAATTCTGCAAATGAAATTTTAAAACCCTCAACACAATTAATAGCAAATTTAGATTTAAATATTTACAATAAGCAATTTTCAACAAATAGAGCTGACATTGAAGCCATGGAAAAGAGTACAGAAGCCTATAGTAATATGTATAAGGCTTCTAAAATGAGTTACTTACCTAAGCTAAATGCTTTTGGGAGCTATGAAATGTATGATGACAAGTTATTTAATGCTGATGCTAAAGGATATTTGGTTGGTGCTCAGTTATCGTGGAATATCTTTGAAGGGTACAAAAGAATTGGAAAAACTCAAAAAAGCAAAGCTCAATTAGACAAAGCTGAAATTAGCTTAAATCAATACAAAAATAAAAGTGAGCTAGAGTTCAATAAAGCCAAACGCCAACTAAAAGATGCTGAAAACAAATTATACTTAACCAATTTAGCTGTAGAACAATCTAATGAAGCTCTTAGAATTAGAACAAATAGATTTAAACAAGGGTTAGAGAAAACTTCAGATTTATTAATTTCTGAAACTCAATACCTACAAAAACAGTTGGAATATTTACAAACTGTTTTTAATTACAATTATACAAAAGCTTATGTAGAATTTTTAATAAAATAATTCTACTTAATACACATAAAAAATTAAGATAAACTAGACTTTAAAATTTCTAAAAAAATGAAAAACATTATAAAAATAATATTAGCAACTACTTTAATTTTTGCAACAAGTTGCGGAAAAGATAAAACAAAAACGGTCGACAACAGACAAGCTATAAATGTAAAAGTAAACACTCCTTCAAAGGAAAATAGCTCTTATATTACTGCAAGTGGTAAAATTGAGGCTGTTCAAAATGCAACTCTTAGTACTAGAATGATGGGGTATGTAAATAATATTTATGTAAAAGTTGGTGACAAAGTGTCTAAAGGCAAACTTTTAATTAGTATCAATAGCGCTGATATTTCAGCGCAAAAAGCACAAGTTGATGCTTCAATTACCGAAGCAACTGCTGCCTTTAAAAATGCCGAAAAAGATTACAAACGCTTTGTGGCTCTTTTTAATGAAGCAAGTGCTTCACAAAAGGAAATGGATGATATTACAGCTAATTATGAGATGGCCAAAGCGAGATTAGAAGCTGCTAATCAAATGAAAAATCAAATAAATGCACAGTTATCTTATACCAACATTACAGCGCCATTTAATGGCGTTATTACTGGAAAGTTTATTAATAAAGGAGATATGGCTAACCCTGGTATGCCTTTGATAAGTATAGAAACTCCTAGTAAATTTCAAGTAACTGCTTTAGTGCCCGAATCCGAAATTACTTCAATAAAAAATGGAGAAACAGCAACTGTACTTATAAAATCAATAAATAAAACTGTTACCGGTAAGGTAACAGAGGTTAGCTCATCCGCTCAAAATACAGGTGGGCAATATTTAGTAAAAGTAATTCTAGATAAAACCAACATTAAATTACTTTCAGGTATGTATACATCCATACAGTTCCCTATTGATAAAACAAGTAAACAAACCGAACAACCAGCTCCAATTTTGGTGCCTAAAAAGTCGTTGATAAAACAAGGGCAACTAACCGGTATTTATACAGTTGGAGAGAACAATGTTGCCATATTAAGATGGCTGAGAATTGGAAAATCTTTTGGAAACAAAGTTGAAATACTCTCTGGCTTATCAGCTACCGAACAATATATAGTTTCAGCTGATGGAAAATTGTTTAATGGAGCTAAAATTAGTATTCAGTAGATATTTTACTAGCTCATAAAAATATAAAATTATGCAAGAAGGAATTTCAGGCAAAATAGCACATATTTTCATCAATTCTAAACTAACTATATTATTGATGATAGCCTTAATGGCAATAGGTATTTATAGTTCATTTTTAATACCTAGAGAAGAAGAACCACAAATTATTGTACCAATGGCTGACGTATTGGTTGGCTATCCTGGTGCAAGCCCTAAAGAAATAGAAAGTCGTATTATTAAACCTCTTGAAAAAGTTATTTCAAACATAAAAGGGGTTGAACATATTCATAGTATTGTTATGAATGGACAGGCTATGATGGTTATCCAATTTTATGTTGGTGAAAATACAGAAGATTCATACTTAAAATTATATGATGAGCTAATGCATCATCAAGGAATGTTGCCTAAGGGAGCCAGCCAACCTTTAGTTAAAACTCGTGCTATTGATGATGTACCTATGCTTGGGCTTACATTTTGGAGTAAAAATTATACAGATTTTCAACTGCGCCAAATAGCTGAAGAAGTGACTTCAGAAATTAAAAAAGTAAAAGATGTCTCAATTACAAAAGTAATTGGAGGTAGAAACAGGGAGCTTAAAGTGGTATTAGACATGGATAAAATGGCTGAACTAAATATAGATCCTCTTTCTATTATGCAAATGATAAATGCCAATAACAGTAGTTCTCAATCTGGAAGTTTTGTAAATAATGATGAAGAGTATTTGATAACTACTGGAAAATTTTTGAGCTCTGCTAATGATGTAAAAAATTTAGTTGTAGGTATTTCTAAAAATACACCTATTTATCTAAAACAAGTAGCAACAGTAATTGACGGACCTGAAACACCTAGAAGCTACGTTTCATTTGGTTATGGAAAAGGGAATGAGCTTTTTAGCCAAAATCAAGGTGAATATCCTGCTGTAACTATCTCTGTAGCGAAAGTAAAAGGAGCTGACGCTATGAAAATTTCTGAAAAAATACTTAAAAAAGTTGACCTCTTAAAGGAAAATTTAATTCCTAATGATGTTCGTATTGATGTAACCCGAAACTATGGGGAAACTGCTTCACACAAAGTAGGCGAACTACTACTACATTTAGGAGTTGCCATTTTAGCCGTTACAATTTTAGTTATGTTGGCTATGGGATGGCGTGGAGGACTAGTAGTCTTTTTCTCTGTACCTCTAACTTTTGCCTTAACGTTATTTAGTTATTATTTATTGGGCTACACATTAAATAGAATTACACTTTTTGCCTTGGT
>Ga0256834_1000815_pt1 | contig 22077 bp, 24 predicted proteins | sample 4281140metaG_FD_190536 | JGI IMG/M metagenome (GOLD analysis project Ga0256834, IMG submission 190536) | Hydrothermal vent microbial communities from East Pacific Rise, Pacific Ocean - 4281-140 | ecosystem: Environmental > Aquatic > Marine > Hydrothermal vents | place: Pacific Ocean: East...
CTTTGCTAAAAGCCACCCCTGCAAAAAGATCCCAAGAGCCAGTTCCAGGTTGTAAGTCGGCTTCCAAGGCTTCACCTTCTTCTTGAATATCTGTTTTCCCTGTGGGTGCTTTTATACCTGTTATGAGTGCTATTTTTGTCTGCTCTTTGTCATATATTTTGTATGCAAATATCGCAGAGAGGTCTCCCATACCTTCTGCATCACTGTGTGGATGTACCTCAGCGATACCCTCCTCAAATTCACCTGCACGTATGTTGGTACGAGAGAGGTATGGTAGTTGCATATTGAGTGTAAGGTCATCGTTGATACCATAAGAGAATGAGAGTGCATAGGAGTTAATGGCATCTACATTATGTAGGTGTTCTGAACCATTTTTCAGTGCAGTAAGTATAGTCGCGTCTTTTAGAGAATTGTTACGTACTCTCTCTGCATTGAAGCCTAGGTAAAACCCACCTTTTTCCATCGTATTTGCAGACATGGTGTAGACTGCTCCAGAGCCACCTGCTCCTAAAACATGAGAAGCATTACATGCCCATAGTGGGGTAGAGAAAAAAAGATATAGAGATATTTTTTGAATATTTTTATTGCCCTGCATGAATGATACTCCAATAATTTCATGAAAGTATATATAATCCTTCTTAATATATACCCTTACTTTAGCTTATACAATAATTCACATTGAATTAACACTTTATCTATACTATAAAAGGCAATAAATTAATTAAAAGGATTGGATAGTGAAAAAAAATAGTTTAAAATCGACGTTGACATTAGGTGCTACAATAGTTATGCTTACCGCTTGTGGTGGAGGTGCTGATACACCTGTTGCAAGTAGTGAGTTACCTGATATAGTACAGGATGCTATAGATGTTCCAACATTATCACTTTCACAAGAATTGACCAATACACTCTCCTTTATGGGGAATGAAGAGAGACTCGCTTACGATGTCTATAATAGGCTTTATGTCGAGTGGGGAACGAAACAATTTACAAATATCGCGACAAAATCAGAATATAAACATATCACAGCAGTACAAGGTTTAGTTCAAAAATATAAACTCAATGATTCTGTAAACTTTACTAATGTAGACCTACCATCACTGGGGTATATGATGACTCCAATAGAGAGTATGCACTCAGGCACTTATGATGTTTCTGAAATTCAGAAGCTTTATGATGATTTGACTGCACAAGGTGTGGTGTCTGAGATAGAAGCATTAAAAGTTGGGTGTATTATAGAAGTGGTTGATGTGGAAGATTTAGATAGAGACATTGCTTTAGCACAAAGAGAAAATGCAACAGATATAGTCACGGTATTTAATTTTCTACGCGATGGAAGTTACAACCATTATTGGTCTTTTGATAAAGGTCTTAAAAATAAAGGTGTATCAGATGGTTGTTGTTCTGTTGGAACAATAGATGGTATGAATTACTGTCATCCAGAGTACCCGAATAATGATAAAGGTGGGAAGGGAAAGAAATAAGAAGAGATGATTTCTCATTTTTATCTCATATTATTTGGGTATAGTTTCATGAGTAAATGGTTTATTTAACACTAAATTAACACTTCTTTGAGATAATAACCTTGTCTAGTCGAAATAAGACAAGGATTCTTTCTTTAGAAGAATTCAATTATGAGAGTATATCGTGCTGAAACATCGTTTTTTCATCTCCCTTTTAGGCACGATACTTTTATATGTAAGTGTAGGACTCCTCTTTTTTTATTTACTTAATCAAACGATAGGTACAGAACAAAAACCCCAAGAAAAAATCATTAATTTTACACTTTCAGAGTATGAACCTGAAGTTATACCCCCCTTGGAAGTGCCTATAGAGGAACCAATAAAAGAAGAAATAGTTAAACCTATTGTTGAAGAGAAACCGATAATCGAAGAGTCAGAACCAGTGGTGGAAGAGGTTAGTCCTGAGCCTATGATAGAAAAACGTATTTCTAAACCTGTTGTTAAAAAAATAGTTAAGAAAAAAACAGTAAAAAAGAAGCAAATTAAAAAGAAAGTAGTCAAAAATAAACGTATCAAGAAGAGAGTCACGAAGTATAAAAATACTACTAAAAAAACCTACCGTAAAAAGAAAGCAAGTAAAAAACAAGCAAGCCCAGCTAAGAAAAATAAATTTCTTAATCAACTCAGAGCAAGAATAAGTAGAAATAAAATGTATCCACGTATTGCTCAAAGAAGAGGGATGCAAGGAAGTGTAAAAGTTCGTTTTACTATTTTACGTAATGGACATGTGTCAAATATACAAATTACGGGTAAAAAAGTGTTTCATAAATCTGCACGTAAAGCTATTAAAAAAGCATTTCCGATAAATGTAAAAAGAGCACCTTTATCGCTACCTACAACTGTCAACCTCACCTTACGTTATCAAATTAGATAAATTTAACACATATTTAACACTAACCTTTTAAAATAATTAAAATATTTTTAGGAGAATAAAATGAATAAGGTAATAACACTTTCTTTGGTAGCTACATTGTCTCTGAATGCATCACAAGTAGAGCTAGGTACTATTGATATTGATGCGAAAGCAGGTATGCAACTCATCAAAGATGTGTCAGGAGAAGATATTAAATCAGCAGATTTAGGAGAGGCATTGTTTAAGCAATCTCCCTCTGTATCACTTGTCAGACGTTCAGGTATTGCCAATGATATCCGTGTAAGAGGACAAAAAAAAGACAATATAAACGTGACCATAGATGGTGCAAAAGTACATGGAGCTTGTCCCAATAGGATGGATCCTCCTATTTCTCATGTATTGACAAATAACGTAGATTTTATAGAAATTAATGAAGGCCCTTTTAATGTAGAAGATTTTGGTGTATTGAGTGCGGATGTAAAAGTACATACTATTAAACCTGAAGAAGATTTCGAGGGTGAAGTTAATGTAGGTATAGGTAGTTTTGGCTACAAAAAGGGTGCTTTTTCCTTAAGTGGAGGAACAAAAAATGTAAGATTTTTACTTAGTGGTTCCACAGAAACATCTGATCAGTATGAAGATGGTAATGGGGATGACTTTGTAGGACAGATAGCACGTGAAATAGCAGCAGGTAAGGTACCTGCATCGACACAGTATCAAGCCAAGTATCAAAATAGAGAAGCGTATACAAAGAAAACGTTAATGGCAAAAATGTTTTGGAACATTACAGATACGCAAGAGCTAAGACTCTCGTATACGGCTAATAGGTCAGATAATATTCTCTATCCTTCATCAAAAATGGATGCACTTTATGATGACTCTGATATCTATAATGTAGAGTATCGTGCAAAAGATTTAGGCGAATACTCAAAAGAGTTGAGTGTACAAGTATACCAATCTGAAGTAGAACACCCTATGTCTACAAAATATCGTAATATGGGTGCAATGAATACTATGACACATGCATTGACTACCAAAATGCAAGGTGTAAAAATTAAAAATAGTTTTGATATAAAAAATCATACTATTACATCAGGAGTAGATTATAGTTTGAGAAATTGGGATGGTGGGTATTATAAAAATGACAAGGCTCTTCCTGCTGCAAAGTTTCATAGTATCTGGGATGTAGACACAAAAAATGTGGCACTTTTTCTTAAAGATGAAATTATACTAGACAAGGTAAAACTTGACCTTGGGTTACGTTATGACAGTACAGAAATCACTTCTGAAAACCCTAGACAACAGGCGAATGATTATGATGAATTAAACGGATATATATTTGCTACGTATCAAAGGGATAGTGATACTAAATATTTTGCAGGTTTTGGTAAGTCTTCACGGGTGCCGGATGGAAAAGAGCTTTACTGGATAGGCAGTAAAGGTAATGCTATTGGTACACCCAATCTCAAAGTAACAATCAATTATGAGTTTGATATGGGTGCGGAAAAACAGTTTGAAAATGCAAGTATTAAAGTAAAAGTATTTTACTCTAAGCTTCAAGATTATATCGCATACAATGCCAGTAATGCAAATGTAAATAATTATGAAAATGTGGATGCTAGTATGTATGGTTTTGAATTTTCAGGTACATATGTGGCGACAGACTCTCTTTATTTTGATTATGGAATGGCATATCAAAAGGGAAGTAAAGATAACCCTCTTACAGGTCAGACAGGTACAAACCTGCCCGATATTGCACCACTTAAAGCCAACTTAGCTATAAATTATGAGTATGATGAAAGTCTATTATTTAGAGCAGAAGTGGTAGCCGCAGACAGTTGGAGTGACTTTGATGCAGAAAATGGTGAACAGGAGTTAGACTCTTATGCTGTACTTAATTTAAAAGGTACAAAAAACTTTGGGAAAAACTTTACACTTTTAGTTGGAGTTGACAATGTATTAGATAAAACATATGCAGTGTCAAATACATATAAAGACTTGATATTACTTCCTACATTGAATAATAATGAAGTGATGCTTATGAATGAGCCTGGACGTTATGTTTATGCAAATCTAAAATATACATTTTAAAATATATAAAATAATTATAGTTTTTTGTAATCTTTATGTAGTGAAGAGAGTCACTTCTCTTCACATTTTCTCTACTAAAATCTGATTTATTACCTTACAACAAGTATTTCATAAGAAAAGTATGACTTCTATTATTATTATTTAGTTATACTTATGCGTATTATAAAACAATTAAGGAGAGTCAAATGGCATTATTTGATGACGTAAAAGAAGTAGTAGTAGAGCAACTAAATGTGAGCCCTGATGAGGTTAAAGAAGAGTCTAAATTCGTAGAAGATCTTGGGGCTGATAGTCTTGATGTTGTTGAATTAGTAATGGCACTTGAAGAGAAATTCGATATCGAAATTCCTGATGATCAAGCAGAAGCAATTGCTACTGTAAATGATGCAATCAAGTTTATAGAAAACGTATAATCTTAGATTCCCTTCGGGGGAATGTATAACATATATATTAATTTTTGTACAAAGATTAATATATATCTTATTTAATCAAACAGGAGACAGCCGTGAAAAGAGTTGTAGTAACAGGTTTAGGGATGATTAACGCTCTAGGGTTAGACAAAGAAAGTGCATTTTCTGCCATAGTAGACGGTAAATGCGGTATTAGAACTATTGAAAGTTTTGATACAGAAGGTCAGTCTGTTACTATTGCGGGTGAGATAGCTAACTTCGATGTTTCAGAAGTACTTGATGGAAAAGAAGCAAAAAAAGCAGATAGATTCATACAGCTTGGGCTTAAAGCGGCAAAAGAAGCAGTAGCAGATGCAAACCTTCCTGATGATGTAGATATGGAGAGATTTGGTATTGCCTCAGCATCGGGCATAGGCGGACTTCCTAACATAGAAAAAAATTCAGTGGTATGTAAAAACAGAAGCCCTAGAAAAATATCACCATTTTTTATTCCTTCTTCACTTGTCAATATGCTAGGTGGTTTTATTTCTATCTATGAAGGGATGAAAGGTCCAAACCTTGCTTCAGTAACAGCCTGTGCAGCAGGAACACATGCCATAGGTGAGGCGGCTAAGTCCATTATGGTAGGTACTGCAGACAAGATGCTTGTTGTAGGTGCAGAATCAGCTATTTGTCCAGTGGGAATAGGTGGATTTGCTGCAATGAAAGCACTTTCAACACGTAATGATGACCCTAAAACTGCTTCACGTCCTTTTGATGCAGAACGTAATGGCTTTGTCATGGGTGAGGGTGCAGCTGCACTTGTGCTTGAGTCTTATGATGATGCTGTTGCACGAGGGGCAACCATTTATGGAGAACTTATAGGATTTGGTGAGAGTGGCGATGCCAATCACATTACAACCCCAACCCAAGATGGTCCACTTCGTGCGATGAAGGGTGCTTATAAAATGGCAGGTGAACCTAAAATAGACTATGTTAATGCACATGGAACTTCTACACCAGTGAATGATAAAAATGAAACAGCAGCACTCAAAGAACTCTTTGGTGGAGTAGATAATTGTCCTCCTGTTTCTTCTATTAAAGGTCAAATAGGACATTGTCTAGGTGCAGCAGGTGCCATAGAGGCAGTAGTATGTCTCATGGCTATGAGAGATGGTATACTTCCTCCTACGATAAATGCCCATGTAGCAGATAAAAACTGTGATCTTGACTATATAAACACAGGTGCGAGAAAAGCAGATATTAATGTGACAATGTCTAATTCGTTTGGTTTTGGTGGTACGAATGGTGTTGTTATCTTTAAAAAAATATAAGGGTTAATGGATGGCAACTTATTTAGACTTTGAAAATAAAATTGAAAACTTACAAGAAGAGATTGTATCAGCACATGCTATTGCAAATATGGATGCGGTGACAAAACTTCAACAAGATTTAGAGAAAGAAGTAAACAAAACATTTGGTTCTCTTTCTGATTTTCAAAAACTTCAACTTGCGCGTCATCCAGATAGACCGTATACATTAGATTATGTTAGACTTTTAATGGATGATGCCTATGAAATACATGGAGATAGAGCATTTCGTGATGATCCTGCTATGCTTTGTTTTATTGGCTGGATAGATGGTCAAAAGACGATGTTAATAGGTGAACAAAAAGGACGTGGGGTTAAAAATAAAATCAAAAGAAACTTTGGTATGCCTAACCCTGAAGGCTATAGAAAAGCTTTACGTGCAGTAAAAATGGCAGAAAAATTTGATATACCAGTACTTATGCTCATTGATACTCCAGGTGCTTACCCAGGATTAGGTGCAGAAGAGCGTGGGCAAAGTGAAGCTATTGCTAAAAATCTTTTTGAATTTGTTTCTGTAAAAGTACCACTGGTTTCTGTGGTTATTGGAGAGGGTGGTTCTGGAGGGGCTTTAGCCATAGGGGTAGCAGATAAATTTGCTATGATGCGTTACTCCGTATTTGCAGTTATCTCTCCAGAGGGATGTTCAGCTATTTTGTGGAATGACCCCTCTAAAGTTGAAGCTGCAACAAAAGCTCTGAAAATAACACCGTCTGATTTGTTAGAACATAAGCTTATAGATGATGTGCTTGATGAGCCACTTATTGGTGCACATAGAGACAAAAAAACAGCAGCAGAGGTACTTAAAAACTATTTTTTAGAGAATGTTAAAGCATTAAGAGCACTCCCTGTAGATGAAATGTTAGATCAACGTTATCAAAGACTCACAGCAGTTGGGGCTTATAGCGAAAAATGATACATGAAATAGTAAATACTATTGTCTCCTATATAGGTGATATGGGGTACTGGGGTATCTTTTTACTTATGTTTCTTGAGAGTACTTTTTTTCCTTTTCCTAGTGAAATCATTATGATCCCTGCGGGCTATCTTGCTTTTAAAGGTGAGATGAATATTTATCTTATTGTTTTCGTAGGCATCTTAGGCTCAGTAGGTGGGGCATTACTTAATTACTATTTAGCAATGTCATTTGGAAGAACATTTATTTTGAAGTATGGAAAATATTTTTTTATCAAAGAAGAAACATTAGATAAGTTAGAATCATTTTTTTCCAAACATGGAGAAATTTCGACATTTACAGGTAGACTCATTCCTGGTATTCGACAACTTATTTCTTTACCTGCAGGGTTAGCACGAATGAGTATTACAAAATTCTCACTTTTTACGGCATTGGGTGCAGGTATATGGGTGGTGGTACTTGTGGCACTTGGCTACTTAGTAGGCTCAAATGAAGAGCTTATTTCTGAGTACTTGAAGTCTGCTACTTTGATAGCGTTAGTGTGTGTGGTATTAATTACAGTTTTCTATATAGTCAGATATAAAAGACGTAAAAAAGTTTTAGAGAGTTAAAGTATCCACGCCATATATTTTTTCTTCTTTATCTTCACATTTTTTAAAGCTTTTAAAACCTTATCCGTTATGCTATGATGTAAGGCAATATATGACTTGGTATCGCTAATGTTTATTTTTCCTATTAGTTTCCCCTCTATCCCTATCTCTTTACAGAGTGTACCTAGTATATCTCCTGCACGTAGTTTGGTTTTCTTGCCACCATGTAAACAAAGGGTATCATAGTTACTAATCATTTTGAACTTTGCATCTATACGTAAGTCTTTGAGTTCTTTTTTCTTAGCTTTATTTAGTACATAAGCACACTTCTCACGGTCTTTTTCTGAAAAGAGAGAGATTGCTATGCCCCGAGCATCGGCACGCCCTGTTCTGCCTATACGGTGTGTGTAGATTTCATGGTCAAAGGGTAAATCATAGTTGATGACAAGTGCTATATCTTTGATGTCTAGTCCACGTGAGGCAACATCGGTTGCGACCATAATACACTTGCTTCCATTGGAAAAAGCAATGACAGACTCATTACGGTCTCTTTGGTCTAAGTCACCATGTATATCTATAACAGAGTGTCCCCTCCCAGATAAAGTATTGGTAAGGGAAGTAACTTCAGCTTTAGTATTACAAAAGATGAGTAGTGACTCAGGTTTATAAGACTGTATGAGAGCTGTGAGTGTTTTAAATTTATCAGAGGTTTCATAGACTATTTCATCAATTTTATTTGCGGCTAAAATAGTATCTACTTTGATAGTAAGTGGCTGGTTAAGGAGTGCTTTTGCTAATTTTTCTATGTTCAGTGGAAAAGTTGCTGAGAAGAGTAGTGTTTGTTTACCTCGTGGCATATTTGAGCCAATTTTGACTATTTCATCATAAAAGCCCATGTCTAGCATACGGTCTGCTTCATCAAGTACTAGGGTTTTTATGCTGTCAAGGGTGAGTGTTTCTTTGGCTAGGTGGTCTTGTATACGACCTGGGGTTCCTATGAGTATATGTGCACCTTTAGCAAGTGAGTCAGCTTGTGTACGTAAAGGTACACCACCATAAAGGGTTAGTATTTTCAGGTTTGCTTTGTAGGATGCTATTTTTCTAAGCTCGATAGCTATCTGCTCAGCTAGTTCTCTAGTGGGAGTGATGATAATAGTTTGGGGTTTGAAGTCATTGGTATTGGTACGCATGATACAAGGCAGACCAAAGGCTAAAGTTTTTCCTGAACCAGTCTTAGACTGAGCCAAGATATCACGCCCCTCTAGAATGGGGTTGATAGACTTTTCTTGTATTTCAGACATGCTGTTGAACCCAAGTATGTCTAAAGTTGCCATAAGAGCATCAGGTATATCTTCAATAGTATTAAACTTTTCCATTATGTTACCTATCATTTTTTAGTATTATAGGCAAAGTTGTTTAATTGTGAGGGTTAAGCTTTATTTTTTTTATAATCCATAATCATTTTATAGGCTTCATCTTTTAGTAAAAGCTTTTCTTTTTTGAGTGTTTCAAGTTCTACATCAGTTAAAATAACTCGGTTGGCTTCAGCATCTTCAACTTTTTTATCAAGAGCATTATGCTTTTCAAAAATTTTTGCAAAATGTGCATTATTCATTTTTAACTCGTGTATTTCTTCTTTATATTCATGTAACATATTTGTTCCTAGTGTTTAGATATATAAGTATAACACCTTTTTGATTGTAAGATATTGAGAAGTGTCAAGATTTTTTTTACGTTCTATATTCTGCATTTATTTTGACATATTCGTAACTTAGGTCACAACCATAAGTGATATAGGACTTGTCACCTAGACCAATGTCACAAGTCACTTTAAATGACTCTTGTTTCATTATGCTATACGCTTTGTCTTCACGTACTTTGTCTAGTTCTTTGAATGCAGATGAATAGATGAGTAGATCATCATAGTGTATAGTCAGTGTTTCCTCATCACAGCTAATACCAGAAGCACCTATAGTAGACGCAATACGTCCCCAGTTAGGATCTTCTCCAAAGAGTGCAGTTTTTACTAAAAGAGAATTACTTAAAGCCATTGAAGCTGTTTTTGCATCTTCAAGTGTTTTTGCACCTTTGACTTCAAAGGCTACTAGCTTATTGGCACCTTCACCATCACGTAATATCATCATGGCAAGTTCAAACATGATTTTATTCAGTACTTTAGTAAAAGCTTCTTTATTGTAATTCCCAGAAGCTTTATTTGAGAGTAGCATCACGGTGTCATTGGTAGATGTGTCACCATCCACAGAGATACGGTTAAATGAGTTTTCAGTTGATGTTGTGAGAAGTGCGTCCATATCTGACTTAGGTACATCAGCATCGCTAATGATAAAGCAGAGCATAGTGGCCATTGCAGGGTTAATCATACCTGCACCTTTACAGATAGCTGCAATGTTGAAGTGTGAACCATCTTCAAGTTCTACTTTGTAAGCAAGTTCTTTTTTAAAAGAGTCTGTTGTCATAATAGCACGAGCTGCTACATGTGAAGCTTTACCTTTAAAATCAAGTTTCTCAAAAGCAGATGTGATTTTATCTATAGGTAAACGATAGCCTATGACACCAGTAGAAGCCATGATAGGATTGAGTACTTTTTGTCTTGTAGATAAGTTAGACATAATAGCTTGTATATCTTCAATACCTTTTTCTCCCGTCATGGCATTTGCATTTTTTGCATTGATGAGTATAAAGTCTGTTTGGAATCCTTTTGGGTATTGTTGAAAGTGTTTAATGGGTGCAGCCTGAAAAGTATTTGAAGTAAATACAGCAGAGATATCACAAGGTATATCTGAGCGTATAAAAGCAACATCACCTTGCGTTGCATCTGGACGCATCCCTACATTTGTGGCACTACAGTAAAAACCTTGTACATTTTCAAGTCCATTTTTAACTTCAACAATGTTAAACAAACTTTAATTCCTCAGGCTTTTGTTTTTTTCGTATGATTTTTTTGGCTTTACGTATACCTTCGCCTGTACCTATAAGTAAGAGTTTTGATTCAGGCATGATGATGGTGTCACCTTTTGGCATAGGGATGAATTGGTCATCTTTTTGACGTATACCAATGATGGTGACATTGGCTACATCTCTAAATCGAGCAACTTTAATTTTTTTTAAAACAAGCCAAGATGTTTTCGAAACTTTTGCTTCTTCCATGTCTAAGGGGGTATCTTTTTTATAGAGAAACTCTTGTAAAAGGTTTTCCATATCAGGACGTGCTGCCATAGCATTAATACGTTGTGCCATAAGTTTTGTTGCTGTAACTACTTTGTTTGCACCAAGTTTTAAAAGTTTTTGGTCATCTTCTTGGTTTTTTGCATTGGCAATGATGAGGTATTTTCGACCTCTATTAATCTCACTTTCATACAAGCGTGCTGAGGCAATAGTTGCAATATTGTCTGCTACGTTGTCTGCTAGAGTAATGACTCCTTTAGCAGAAGAGAGGTGTGATTTTAAGATACCTGCTTCTGTGTGTGGTTCTGCGGAGACAAAGTAAGGGTAGTAGTATTTTTTAGCGATTTCTTCCATATCTTCTCTTGGGTCAACGACAACAAATGGAATATGGTTAGCACGGAGTTGTTTGGTTACTTGAATCGTAAATTCATTATGGTAACAGACAACAAAATGGTGTTTTAGCCTAGCAATTTCGTAAAGCATCTTACGCTCCTTAGCAGTTTTTTGGAATTCACCTTTTTTTACAACTTCAGCAATAATACCTACAGCAATAGAAAAAACAACAAATCCAAAGATGATGAGAGTAATGGTAAATATACGTCCTAAATCTGAGAGAGGTTGTTGCTCACCAAATCCTACAGTTGTAAAGGTGATTCCTGTTTGATAAATAGCATCCATAAGTGGAAAGCCATCAATAACCATATAGCCCAGTGTACCAATAAGCATAATGAGTACAGTAAGTATAAGAGGAAGTCTAAATGGAGACAGATGTCCATAGTATTCATCATTGAGGGTAATGTGAGGTTTAGGTGCGCTTCTCCAACCGAGAAACTTTTTAAATTTTTGGATAAAAATCATGATAAGAGAGTATATCTTCTCTTATCTTAAAAGTATGAGCAAAAGCTTAGTTAGCTGCTGCAGCAAGTGCTGCTTTTTTCTTCATTGTTCTAAGTGTAGACGCTGCTACTCTTACTCTTTTAGTTGATCCATCTTCAAGTGTAATTTTTACAGATCTTAAGTTTGGAAGTTGTCTTCTCTTTGTTTTGTTGTTTGCGTGAGAAACATTGTTTCCTACGAGTGGCCCTTTGCCAGTAATATCACATCTTCTTGCCATAATATGTCCTTCATGCTAAATACCGTAATTTAAAACGGTGAATATTTTGTGGGATTATAGACAAAGGTTGCATAATAAATGCTTAAGTTTGGTAGTGCTGTGTTATAATAATCAAAATATTTAACTTTAATAGGATAACAATGTTAGTAGCTCCTAGTATACTTTCTGCAGATTTTGGTAACTTAGCACGTGATGTAAAAGCTATTTGTGAAGGTGGTTGTGATTTCGTACATGTCGATGTAATGGACGGACATTTTGTGCCTAACCTTACGATTGGACCTGTGGTTGTAGATGCTGTAGCAAAAGCAGCAACTAAACCCTTAGATATTCATTTAATGGTAGAGAATAATAGTTTTTTTGTGGAACTTTTTGCTCCTTTAAAACCTGAATTTATTTCTTTTCATATTGAAGAAGAAAAGCACCCACATAGACTTGTACAGAAAATACGTTCATTAGGTATTCGTCCAGGTATTACACTTAATCCACATACGCCACCTGAAGCCATAGAGTTTTTACTTGAAGATGTGGATATGGTGCTTCTTATGTCAGTAAACCCAGGTTTTGGTGGACAAAAGTTTATTCCTTCTGTTTTAGAACGAGCCAAACGTTTAAAAGTACTTATAGAAAAAAGAAATCCAAAATGTCTTATAGAAGTAGATGGTGGTGTAAGTGATCAAAATATTAATGCATTAAAAGAAGCAGGAGTTGATGTTGTTGTAGCAGGTTCTTTCGTTTATAAACATCCTGAAGGTGTTAAGCGTGCTATTGGGGCACTAAAGTAAGGAGAAAAAACATATGAAAGTAAAAATATGTGGCATCACTAACGTTGAAGATGCATTACATGCCATAGAATGTGGAGCAGATGCTTTAGGGTTTGTTTTTTATGAGAAGTCTCCACGTTACATTAGCCCAGAAGATGCTCAAAAAATTATTGAGAAACTTCCTCCTTTTGTAGAATCTATAGGGTTATTTGTCAATGTTGATGCAAAATATATTAATACCATATGCAAGGGTACAGGTATTTCTCGTGCTCAAATTCACTTTGAAGTGGATGAAGCATTTTTAGAGGATATTATAGTCCCAACCTTGTTGGTTATACGTGCCAAAAATGAAGAGGATGTCCAAAAGTATTCAGAACAATACCGTTTAGTAGATGCATATGTTGAGTCATATGGAGGAGAAGGCAAACGTTTAAACTGTGATTTTTTTAAAGAGGTAGATTGTGCTAAAATTATTTTAGCAGGTGGACTTAGCCCTGACAATATACAAGAAGTCAAAAAATTTGGTTTTTATGGTGTAGATGTGAGTTCAGGTGTAGAAAGTGTTAAAGGGAAAAAAGATCCTATGAAAGTAAAACAGTTTATAACCAATGCAAAAAGTCTTTGAAGAACTCACAACTGCGTTTCGTAAATATAAAGGTACACTAAGTGCAGACCAATATAGTTACATTGCTAATAAACATTCTACATTACTAGAAGACAGTGATACTATTTTTATACTTTTACAAGCTTCGGGATATCCTATTTCTCAAGAAGAAAATATGTATAAACTCGATACCTATTTTACACCATATGTAGAACAGAAATACTGTGTCATAGACATAGAAACAAATGGTTCTAAACCTGGCACCTCCCAAGTGATAGAAATAGGTGCAGTAATGATTCAAAATGGTAAAATATTAGGCCGTTATGAGACTTTTGTAGAATGTGCCTTTTTACCAGAATATATTACAAAAATTACGGGTATAGAACTAGAAGATCTTATAGATGCACCTAGCAGAAAAGAGGCACTTATCGGGCTACGACATTTTATGCAAGATGCCATTTTTGTGGCACATAATGCAAGTTTTGATTACACTTTTTTAAATGCATCTTTTTCACGTTTTGGTATAGGAAACATAGGCAATCCAAAATTATGTACCATAGAGCTGGCTAGACGTACTTTTGAAAGTGAACGCTATGGTTTGGCGTACCTCATAGATTTTTTGGGAATTGAGACTGCCACGCATCACCGTGCAATGTCAGATGCAGTATGTGCAGCTAAAGTAATGGAGAAATCGGTAGAGACGTTACCAGAGTATGTATGTAGTGCAGATGAGTTACTCCGTTTTTCTACCTCTTCAAAAAAAGAACGCAGAATCAAAAAAAAAGAAAAGTAAATTTCTTTATTTTATATATTCATTTTTAAATTTGACATACCGTGCAGCTGAAGCATAAAGTTCTGCTACTTCGGTATCTGTTAGTTCACGTATCACTTTAGCAGGGCTTCCCATAATGAGGCTTCTAGGAGGAAACACTTTGTTTTTGGTTACAAGTGATGACGCACCTACTATGGACTCTTTCCCTATGACAGCACCATCTAGTATGGTGGCAGACATACCTATAAGACAGGCATCTTCTATGGTACATCCATGAAGCATGACTCTATGCCCTACGGTGACATCGTTACCTATAATGGTAGGGTTTCCGTCACTTTCGTCAGGTTTTTTATGATGGGTAACGTGTATCATGCTTAGGTCCTGTATGTTAGATCGGTCACCTATGCTGATGTGATGTACATCGCCACGTACAACACAGCCGAACCACACAGCAGAGTCTTCGCCCATAACGGTTCTTCCTATCACTGAAGCACCTTCAGCAACCCATGCATTTAATCCAAGTTTTGGTGTCCATTTCTGGAAAGGTAGTATCATTGTAATTTCCTTTGTAGGGTGTTGTTTATGACAACACTTTATGATTCTTTGAGTATTCTATTTGCCAATCTACTCACATAGTCAGGCGTTTCTTTTTTTGTTTTGTCATGTATTTTACTCACATAATCTTCTAAGACACAATGATTGTTTACTTCTTTACCTAAAGGTAAAATTTTAGTGTAGTTACCATCAACTTGAAGTTCCCAGCGTAGAGAATTATCTGCTAATTGTAGCATGAGGATTTGTTCGACTTTTTGAGAAAGTTTTTCTTCTAGTATAGGGGTCATAAGCTCAATACGACGTAATAAATTTCGGGGCATAAGATCGGCACTTGCAATGTAACATTTGACTTTGTCATTTTTAAAGTAGTAGATACGAGCATGTTCTAGGTATTTTCCTATGAGAGAAGAGACTTTTATGTTCTCTGAGATACCTTTTACCCCTGGTTTTAAACAACAAATTCCACGAATAATGAGGTCTATTTTACATCCCTCTTGTGATGCCAAATAAAGGGCTTTTATGATGTCCGTGTCTACCAAAGAATTTGCTTTGAGTATGATGTGACCTTTTATACCAAATTTTCGTTCTTTCTCTATGAGTTTGAGTAGTTTTGGTTTAATTTGTTTGGGTGACATAAAGAGTGAGTCTAATTTTGTATGCGTAGAAAATCCTGTCAAAAAATGAAAAAAGTGTGTGGCATCTGTTGCAAAAATTTCTTTAGAAGTAAAATAAGAAATATCTGTATATATTTTAGCTGTACCTGGGTTGTAGTTTCCTGTGGCTAGATGCACGTAAGACTTTAGTTTATTTCCTGTACGTTTGATAACTTGGGCGACCTTGGCGTGTACTTTGAGACCAGGTATACCATAGACTACATGCGCACCTGCTTCTTCTAATGCTTTTGCCCAGCGTAAGTTGTTTTCTTCATCAAAACGTGCTTTGAGTTCTACTAGAACCATGACTTGCTTCCCGTCACGTACAGCATCAATGAGTGCTTTGACTATGGGAGACTTTGAACCAGCACGATACAGTGTCATACGAATAGCTAGTGTCTCACTGTCTTGTGCTGCTTGTTTGATAAACTGTACCACAGGCTCAAAAGAATCAAAAGGGTGGTAGAGTAGTACATCTTCTTTGTCTATGGCATCAAAAATATTGTCTACATCTAAAGGGGGAAGGGTTTTAGGGTTAAAGGTAGGAAGTACAAGGTGGGAAAGTGCTTTGTCTCCAACTATTTGCCATAAAGAACCTAGGTGTAAAGGCATAGATTTGTAAGAGTAGATATCTTTATCATCGAGGTTGAGATTAGACAGTAGAAACTTGATAAGTTTTTTATTTGCACCTTCTCTAAGCTCTAGGCGTATGAGTGAGCCTTTGTTTCGGGAGCGTAGACCTTCTTGAAGTAGCTGTAAAAAGTCATCTGCTTCTTCTTCTATCTCTATGTCTGCATTTCTAGTTACCCTAAATGGTGTAGATGCATGACGTGTAAACCCTGGAAAAAGTTCAGAAGCAAAATGCTCTACTACGGACTCTATAGGAACAAAAGTTTGCTCTATTTGTAGAAATCTTGGCAAAATACGTGGTATACGAATGAGTCCATGCTTCACATTTTTAGCATCATCTTTAAGTGTAATGGCTAGCCCAAAGCTAAGGTTATTTAAGTGAGGGAATGGGTGAGTAGCATCGACAGCTATGGGTATGATAACAGGAAATATTTCATGAAAAAACATCTCTTTTATCACAGACTTTTCATCATTTGTTAAATTGTCATACTCTTTTATATGTACGCCATTGCTATGAAGCTCAGAGATAATAGAAGTATAACAAGACTCTAAAACTTGATGCTCTTTATGTAAATAATCATGGATAGCACCTAGTTGTTCAAGAGGGGTTAGTTTAGCAGCACCTGTTTGTTGTATACGTGCTTTATAAAGTGCTTTTAGACCAGCGACACGTATCATATAAAATTCATCGAGATTTGTACCGTAAATAGCAAGAAATTTAAGACGTTCAAGAGGTGGTAGTTTTTTATCAAGAGCCTGAGCAAGTACACGAGAGTTAAATTGAAGCCATGAAAGTTCACGGTTAAAATAAAGTTGAGAAGAGTCTAGGTCCATCATCGGAGTACCTCCGATGGTAGAAGTGAATAGTGAATAGTAAATAGTGAATAGTATGACACGTTGAGTACCTCATAAATAAAAGCTTTCTGATTAAGAAAGCATACCATAACTATTCACTATTCACTATTAATTATTCACTAGAAAGAAGCTTAAAGCTTCTTCACTTTTGCTATTTCATCACGTAATCTAGCAGCATCTTCAAAGTCTAGCTTCTTAGCTGCTGAAAGCATCTTGGCCTTAAGTTCTTTAACCAGTTGTTGTCTTTCTGCTTTTGGCATTTTGTCTAGTTTAGAAGCTTTGTTGTAAAGTTCACCAGCATCTTCTACTTTCAAGTCTGCGTCAAGGGGGCGTAAGGTAGTTGTAGGTGTAATGCCATGTTTTTTGTTATAGGCTATTTGGGTTTCTCTACGTTTCTGTGTGGTTTCTATAGTAAATTTCATAGAGTCTGTTATCTTTTTTGCATACATGAGTACTCTACCATTGGCATTACGAGCAGCACGCCCTGAGGTCTGTATGAGTGCGGTACGTGAGCGTAAAAAACCTTCCTTATCTGCATCGAGTATGGCTACAAGACTCACCTCTGGTAAGTCAAGTCCTTCTCTAAGTAAGTTTATACCTATAAGGATGTCAAATTCACCCAAACGTAAAGAGCGTATAGTCTGGTTACGTTCTATAGCATCCATGTCTGAGTGCATGTGGCGACATTTAAGTCCTAGGTCATTGTAGTAAGTACTCAGTTCCTCTGCCATTTTTTTTGTAAGTACCGTGATGAGTATACGCTCACCTTTTTCTATAATAGGTTTCATACGGTCATGTAAGTTTTCTACTTGGTAGGTAGAATCTATGACTTCTATAGGAGGGTCAAGTAGTCCTGTAGGGCGTACAACCTGCTCTGCTACTACGCTAGAGAGTTCTGTTTCTACTTCATTTGGTGTAGCACTTACAAAAAGATAGTGAGGGGCTTTGTCTATATACTCTGGAAACATAAGTGGACGGTTGTCAAGGGCACTTGGTAGTCTAAACCCATGGTCTACAAGTACCTCTTTACGGCTTCTGTCTCCTGCGTACATGCCTCTAAACTGTGGTAAAGAGACATGAGATTCATCGACAATGACAAGGTAGTCATCATGCATGGCTTCAAAGTAGTCCATCATGGAGTAGGGGGTCTCACCTGGGGCTTTTCCTGTGAGGTGACGAGAGTAGTTTTCTATGCCTTTACACATGCCTGTGGCTTCTATCATTTCTAAGTCAAACTCTGTTCTTTGTTTGAGACGGTTGTATTCTATCATTCGGTCGTGTTCTTGGTAGTAGTTGAGTCTTTCTCCTAGTTCTTCTTCTATGCTTTTTACCGCAAGGGCAAGTTTCTCTTTACTCACTATGAACTGGTTGGCAGAATATATGGTAGCCTCTTGCACACCGTCTTGCTTCTCACCTGTCAAAGAGTCAAACTCATATACTGCTTCTATCTCATCACCAAAAAACTCTACACGCCATGCAAATTCTTCTGCGTAGGCTGGATAGATGTCTATGACTTCGCCGTTTACCCTAAAGTCACCACGGTCAAAAAACTCATCATTACGTTTGTATCCCATGTCTACAAGTCGTAGAAGTAAAGCTTTTTGATTGTGTTCTTCTCCTACTATAAGCTTTTGTACAATGCTTTTATAGTCATCAGGACTTCCTAGTCCATAGTTAGCACTTACCGAGGCTATGACGATGACATCTTCATGGTGCAACAAAGAAGCAGTGGTACTCAAACGCATACGCTCTAACTCTTGGTTAATGGATGAATCTTTTTCTATAAACAGGTCTTGTCTAGGTAAATACGCTTCAGGTTGGTAGTAGTCATAGTAGCTTATAAAGTACTCTACATGGTTGTTAGGAAAAAAGCTTTTAAATTCGCTGTAGAGCTGGGCAGCGAGTGTTTTGTTATGCGTCATGATAAGTGTTGGCTTTTTAGTACGCTCGATGACCTTTGCCATGGTGTATGTTTTACCAGAGCCTGTGACACCTAGTAGTGTTTGGTATTGGTTGCCTGCTTCTATGGACTTGGAGAGTACGTCTATGGCTTCTGGTTGGTCACCTGCGGGCAGGTATGCAGAGCTTACTTTGAAATGAGGAATTAGGAGTGAGGAATTAGGAGTTAATGAATGCATTTTTAAATGCCTTTATTTTTGATGGTTTTTGTAATAGATACAAGTAGGCTAATGACTTCATCACTATCTTTAAATAAACTTTTATGCATTATATCTGAGATATAGTCTGTATCAAATAGTAAATTTATCCAATATTGTGTTTCATTGGCTTCTTTGAGTGCTATCATGAGTTTATTTAAGAAATCAGCTCTAGATTGGGCAAATTTAGATTCACTTACCAATGCACAAACAGCTGTACCTGAACGCATAATTTGTTTACTTAATATATATTCTTTTTTTTCTTTTGTTAGGTATTGTGCTAATTTTACTATACGTATAGAAAAAGTATAGCTTTTATCATATAAAATATTATTTTTTTCCATTAAATTCCTATTTTCTAATCCCTAATTCCTAATTCTTTTGCTATTATATCAAATCAAATACATTTAAATATTATGGAGCAAAAAAATGTCCGCATTACAAAAACTACAAGAGAAAATAGAACAATGGAAAGACAACCACGAAGCACTTAAAACACAGAACAATGATTTAAAAAGTCAACTAGCAGGTGTAGCTACAACACAAAATGACCAAGACTCTCGCATAGAAGAACTACAAGCTGAACTCAACAAGTGTGCCCAAAAAGATGAAACCATCACCGCACTACAAAGAGAGCTTACAGAAAAAGATGATGAGATAGAAAAAATTATCGCACAAGTAGAAGCATTATTAGCTTAGTATATACATTATATAGCACAAAGGAAATAACATGAAAGATGTAGGACTTACAGTATCGGGTAACCGTTACAATATAAAACTAGAAGATGAGTTTGCAAATTTTGTGAACAAAGACTTGAAAGAAGCAGGGGTAAACCTAAACACAGACAACCAACCAGACAAACTCCTAAAAGCCTATTTACGTTTGGCAAAGCAGGCAACGAACTATGAAAGTGAGATAGAACTGCTTATAGAGACGTTAGACAGCATTTAATTTTTGACATTTTTTGACATTTTTATAGTATACTTCTTTTTATAATTTATATGCAAGTACAATTGCATAATTGAAAGAATGGAGTTGGAATGAATACTATGAGACGCGGATTTACCATGATAGAATTAATATTTGTTGTAGTAGTTATAGGTATCTTAGCATCTGTGGCACTACCAAGATTGGCAGTGAATAAAGATGATGCCGTGGCTACAACATGTGTATATGAATTCAATCAATATGCAAGAGAAGTACAAGCAGCATATATTAATTCCATAGATATGAATGACTGGCAAACAAGAAAGATATCTGAGATTACAAATCTTAGATTAGGGGCTCAGGCTACTTTACGCAATGGTCTTGTAGCTAATAGTAATACTTTAGTGCATAATAGATGGACTAGATACATTTGTGCAGGGGAACATGTAGGCTGGATAAATCCTAGATTTACTCCAAACGCCAGTCCTGTTACTTATGAATTATGTATTGTGGCAAGACTAGAGTCAGATATGACTTCCCCAGTCCAAAAGAAATTTTATGACAAAATTGAGAAACAGTTTGGGGTTAGATACAAATTTATTAAGATGTAAATATTGTTTGATCTTCTTCTGGTTTACATTGAATCCTCTCGGGAATAATTCCCCGACCCTTGGGTCGTAACCTTCTGATATAATGAGGTTATGGGAAAGCATATATTCAAAAGTCATAATAAAACATTACTGTTGTACCATATGGTATTTCCAGCGAAATATCGAAAAAAGATATTCGATGATGAAGTGGATAAAACACTGAAAGAAGTTTGCCTGGAAATTAGTGAAAGATATGAAATACATTTTTTGGAAAATAGGAAATGATGTAGACCATGTACACTTTCTAGTACAGAGTGTGCCAACACTGACAGTGACAAGAATTGTCACAATAATCAAAAGTATTACAGCAAGAGAAATATTTTCAAAACATAAAGAAGTAAAAAAGGCTTTATGGGGTGGAAATTTATGGACAAGTGGTTTCTATGCAAATACAGTTGGACAGTTTGCCAATGAAGACGTGATAAAAAAGTATATTCAAAATCAAGGTAAGGATGTGAAGTATACTAAACTTTATGAAGGGCAATTAAACTTGGAGCTATGAAGATACCTCGTACCCTTGGGTCGAGGAGCTTCATTTTGGGCTTATAAAACAAATAATAGGTAGTTTAAATTTGAACAATAACAGTATTACATCAATCGATGCACTTTCAAATTTAGGATATATCACAGGCAATTTGAATTTAAGTCATAATGCATTGAAAAATACAGATGGTTTATCGAGTTTAGAGCAAATATCGTCACTGTATCTAAATGATAATCGGCTTGAGAATATCGATGGGCTTTCAAATGTAAGATATCTCAGGGGTACTATGTATCTTGAAAACAATCCTTTACTATGGAATATTCGTGGGTTGGCACAAATGCAAAGTTCAAGCTATATTTATACAGACTTGATTGGGCAATATACTCGATTACCAGAATTGACCTCTCGTTTTTGTCAAGATAATTATGAACATATTTATGATACAAATCAAACACAATTTTATTCCAATAAGGTACTGTGCGGAACGCTATTTCCCGAAGCGAAAATCAATGCATTACGAGATACGATGATTGAATCATGCAATACTGATAGTTGGGAGTTTAAAGAATTTATGACGCTTTTAGTGGCATTTATCAAACGGATATCTATTGTTATGATTTTAAGGAAGGGGACTTTTCGAACTTTGATGCACTTAATGGTGTAGAGGGAGATTTGTATCTTGAACTTAGCTGGAATGATTCGATGGATATGATAACTGACTTTTATGGATTTAATCAAGTACAATTTATTCGCGGAAACTTGGAGTTTGGGGCAAGCTTCGCAATGGGTATAAGTGGATTTTCATCGTTAGAAAAGATTGAAGGTAGTCTCATCGCAAGGGATTTAGGTCTGAATGGGATTGGTGCGTTTGGAAAACTAGAACATGTCGGCGGTGATTTGATGCTTGGTGGAAATCAACTTGAAAATCTTGGTTTTTTGAGAACATTGCGATATGTGGGAGGTAATATCGATATTTCCTACAATGAATATTTAATGAATA
>Ga0256834_1000816_pt1 | contig 22071 bp, 19 predicted proteins | sample 4281140metaG_FD_190536 | JGI IMG/M metagenome (GOLD analysis project Ga0256834, IMG submission 190536) | Hydrothermal vent microbial communities from East Pacific Rise, Pacific Ocean - 4281-140 | ecosystem: Environmental > Aquatic > Marine > Hydrothermal vents | place: Pacific Ocean: East...
GCCCAGACATATTGTAATTCCAATAGTTTGCACCAGCATAAAAACCCAGTATAGTATCGGCAATACTTGCAGTTGATAGCAATAAGGTCAAAAGTATTAATTTGTTTTTCATATATATTCCATTTAATAAAGATAGTGGATTTTATCAGACAATATCAATTTATTAAATATTCATCCAGTAATTAAGATAAAATCACAGCTATGGTGTTTTCGCTACCCATTTTTCACTGTGAAAGTGAAAAATGGGTAGGATGTGGCCTCGCCCGTCAGCAGGTTGTCAGTAACCACGATAATCAATCAGTTTTAAAATGGTGGGCAAGGCCGCACCTTACGGGTTGGGAGTTTCAAACATAAAACCGTAGGCACAAGGCACTGCCTTGTGCATTTAAAATCAGCCACAATTGAAAACCGTGCCAATCCCAAACATCAACAAGGCAGTGCCTTGTCGCTACGGTGGTTTTTTAAATCACGATACCCAATGAGATACATGTCTTGTATGACGGTATTTTTTTTGCAACCTTACTGTTATGCTTTTGACTTATTCCTTCACCAAAACAACTTTACCATTACGTTGACCACTAGCGGCTGCCGCTACGGCTTGTTTGATGTCTTTAATCAGGTAGATGGCATGGATTGGGGCAGATAATTTGCCTGTGGCGATTAGGCTGATGATATTGCCGAAGACTTCTTTTTGCTGTTCGGGTGTGGCCCTTTGGAACCATTTGGCTAACCAAAACCCACGTACGGTGATGTCTTTGAATATGATAAGTGTCGGAGCGATTGAGCAGGGTTCGCCACTCATGGCACCATAATTGACTAGTGTCGCTCCTTCTGCCAGTGTTTCACCTAACCGCTCTGTGGCTGAACCACCAACGGCGTCAATGCCTAATTTAATGGCAGCAGAATCGGTTGCAGCTTTGACTCTTTGGGTAAGGTTTTTTCCATCAATAATGCCATCAACCAATACCACATCAGCTCCTGCATCCATCAAGGGTTGAATTAATGATTCTCTGCGAACAATATTAACTGTTTTTAAACCACGTAATTTTGCTAGTTTTATCAAATAAGAACCAACGCCTGAATTGGCTGCATTTTGGATGACCCAATCCCCTTGTTGCAAATCAACAAATTCACTGAGCAATAAGGAGGCGGTTGGTGGATTGATGGTTATCATGGATAATTGAATGGGATCAACGCCATTAGGTAGTGGCGTTAGGGCTTTTGCATCGGCGACAATATGGGTTGCCCAACTGCCAATACCTACAGGGATTAATACGGTTTGCCCAATTTCCGGGCTGCTAACATTAGTACCATGTTCTACCACTTTTGCCACACCTTCGTTGCCACCAATCGCTGGTAGTGGTGGCAAAATTCCGTATTGTCCTGTTAAGGTCAATACATCTGATGGGTTGATGGGTGCGGCGAGCATTTCCAGCAATACTTGCCCTTCTTTTAATTCTGGCTTAGCAAAAGCAACCGCTTCGATGACGTCTTGTGGTACCAAACCGCGTGTTTTATATTGGGCTTTTAGCATTGATGAACTCCTAGAATATATGATTAATGAGTATTCTAACATATCACTTTAATCTTCACTTACTTGAATAAAAGAGTTAGAGATTTATTTCGGCAAAGATCTCATTTCTTATTATTATTAATTTTCGACCATATTTGGATTTGAGAGTGTTATTATAGTGAGCTTTATAAAATGTTTGGGTGTTTGGCTCGTAAATTTAATGAAAGTATTTGGTGATATTCTTGGTATTGGTATTGTTTTGATGATTGTCCTAAGTTTTGTGGCAATAGGACTGCACACTTTTTTTAACTTTACTTCTATTCCAATGCAAGAGTTGGTTGTTTATTTGCACAGCAGTACTTTTATGTTGGGTATTGTTTACGCTTTTTCTCATGATAAACATGTTCGTATTGATATTTTTTATCAAAATAAATCAGAGGCTGCAAAAAAGCGCATTAATTTTTTTGGCACTATGTTTTTGCTCATTCCTTTTTGTTTATTTCTATTTTATGCTTCTTACAACTATGTTATTTCATCTTGGTCAAAACTGGAAGGTTCTGCCGAACCAGGTGGTTTGCCGTTTGTCTATGGATTGAAATCATTGTTGTTGATTTTACCTGTTTTGCTTATTGCTACGGCTCTTGTTAGCTTATGGAGGAAACGTTAATGGAAGCAATGTGGGCATTAAGTTTATTTTTTGTCGTTGCGGCAGTTTTACTTATTGGATTCCCCGTTGCCTTTACTTTAGGTGGTGTTTCCTTGTGGTTTGCCTTAATTGGGTATTTTGCAGGCTGGTTTGATACGGCTTTTTTAATGGCAATGCCTAATCGCATTTATGGCATAATGACCAATGTGACTTTGATGGCAGTGCCCGTATTTGTGTTTATGGGGTTGGTGTTAGAAAAAGCCAAGTTGGCGGAATCTTTACTCGAAAACATGACAGCATTACTTGGTGGCGCCAAGGGTGGTATGGGTTTTGCTTTGTTAATTGTTGGCACTTTATTGGCTGCCAGCACGGGTATTGTTGGTGCAACTGTTGTGACTTTAAGCTTGCTTGCTTTGCCTGTGATGAAAAAAAATGGTTACGATGAATCCTTGAGTGCAGGAACCATTTGCGCCACAGGAACACTGGGGCAAATCATACCACCTTCTATTGTTTTGGTTTTGCTTGGAGATGTGTTATCCAATGCTTATCAACAAGCGCAAATTGATATGGGTGTTTTTTCGCCAAAAACCGTTTCTGTTGGTGATTTGTTTGCCGGTGCGATTATTCCTGGATTCATCTTAGTAGGCTTTTATGCTTTGTATTGGGTTTACATCATTATTAAACATCCGCATAAAGCACCTGCCACAAAGAGTAAATTAACTAAACCCATGGGTCAAATATTGGCTTCATTATTGCCCCCTTTGTTTTTAATTGTTGCTGTTTTGGGTTCTATTATTTCAGGTATAGCTTCACCGACAGAGGCAGCGTCTGTTGGTGCAGTTGGCGCTGTCTTTTTGGCTTATCTTAACAAGCAAATGTCACAATCTGTGTTGTTAGAAATTGGTCGTGAAACGGTTAAAGTTACTGCTATGATTTTTATGATTCTGATTGGAGCGGCTTTGTTCTCTTTAGTCTTTAAAGGTTTTAATGGCGATGTTATCGTGCGTGATTTTCTCACTGATTTACCAGGTGGTAAATTCACTGGTTTTATTGTTGTCATGCTGGTGATGTTTTTCCTTGGTTTTATTCTTGATTTTATTGAGATTACTTTTGTTATTATTCCTATTGTTGGTCCAATTTTATTATCCCAGGGTTTTGATCCTGTGTGGTTGGGCATAATGTTTGCAATTAATTTACAGACTTCATTTTTGACTCCGCCTTTTGGTTTTGCCCTGTTTTACCTCAAAGGGGTGAGCGATATTGATTCTAAAAAACTCTACAAAGGTGTATTACCCTTTATTCTTATTCAAATACTTGTACTGATATTACTCACATGGCAACCAAAACTTACGTCCTTAATTTCATTCTAATCTGTAGTAGTTTTCAGCTTTTTGCGCAAACTGATGAACAACTGTTAGCAGATTGGACTAAAAAAAATGAACTTCTGTTATTAAAAAACAATGAAGTCATAGAATCTTCTTGGTTCCAAGAAGAATGTCTGGCTTTAGCCAAACAAATGGAATTTACTCAAATTAACCAATGCCTTTTGCTTGATTCTAAAACCATTAATGCTTATGTGTTTAATAATGGCCATGTTTATTTCACCAACGCCATGATGCACTTAATCAGAAATAAGCATCAATGGGCATCTATTCTAGCCCATGAGAATGGGCACCTAGTACTTAAACATTACCTTAAAACTCTTAAGAAGGTAAAGAAACCAGGTTTCTTTTTTCCAAAACATAAGGTTAATAAGCGCTTAAAACAGAATGAGGTTGAGGCGGATGAATGGGCAAAAAATAAATTGCTCGAATTCAAAATGGATGGCAGTCAAATTTATTATTTCCTCAAACGAGTAGAACCCATAAAAAGTAAAAGTAAAAGTCACCTCAAGATTTCTAAAAGAATTAAGCACCCTAAAGAAAGAGAAGTCATTGATCAGCAATTAATTAATAACCTTAGAAAGCTTGAATCAGTTCGGGGGTGAGTACGAGCTTGTTGAATTTTAATTTTTGGTGTTGAAACACTCTGTTTTTATCTTCAAATTGATACTTATCAAGTATTAATTGTCACAGTGAAACTAAAATAGGCATATTATTATTTCAAGGAGTTTATCATGGAATTATTTGCAAGAATGTTTGATAGTTACGTTGGCCTTCTAAGTTTAGGCGTTATTTTATTTATGCTTGGCATGCTTTTCTGGTTTTATAAGTTTTTCACCAAAAAAATTGCTGAAGAAGATCAGGCACGTAATAATAAAACCTAAGAAATCATGCGTGACAAAATTTACTGTCACGCATGAAATATAGTTAAAATCCCATGGTTTTAACTAAGTCTTTATAATGCATTGGCCCAACACGTTTGGATACCTCAACGCCTTGAGGATTGAAAATTACTGTTGTTGGTAGACCGCGTGTATTCTTTCTTGAAAAATCAGTGGGTTGGTAGACATTGGCTCGAACAACTGGGTAGTTAATTTCGTACTCAAAAACAAAGTCCTCTATTTTCGAACTGTCAGCATCTTCATTGTTAATCCCAATTATCTCAACCTTATCACCAAAATCTTTTTTGAATTGCACAAAGTCAGGAATTTCTTTACGGCAGGGAGGACACCATGTTGCCCAAAAATTTGCCACCACCCATTTGCCACGGTAATCAGAAAGTTTGATTTGTTTGCCTTCTAAGTCAGGGTAACTAAATTCGAAAGCATTAGCATCCTCTTTAGGCATTTCAATCTTTGTAATCACCTTCTGCACAACTGGTTTTGATTCACCCTTTTGACTGGTTTCTTGTTGTTGCTCACATGCAGCTAACATTAGCACAGATGATATAAGGATTAGTTTAATTGTCATTGTTGTTCTCACTATTTTTAAATACGGTTTTTACCGATTGTTTCATGTCAGGGAATATCTTAGACCAGATGTTTTTCAAAAAAGGTTCAAAAAATTCAAAATTCTTTGTGGCGTTTAGCGGTAAGCTAAATCGTCCCATGGTGTAAAGTTTGCCAATACTAATGCTATCCAAATCTCTAAGCAAGACATAATCACCTTCTTGATTGGTTTGAATAATTTTGTTTTCTTCCAACCAATCGAGTTGCTCATGGAGTTCATCATCGGGAACTTTTTCAAGGCGATTGAATATTTCTGAAATGGTTATGGTTCGGCCTTTTTTACTGGCACGCCACAATTGATAGAGAATGTCCATAACAACAAGAAAGCGTTGATTGCCACAATAATCTTGCACATGTCCTCGCCAACGCGATGTTTCTAAAGTGGCTGCAATTGTTCCGCCAAGTAGGATGATATTCCATGACAGATAAACCCAAAACAAGAAAATAGGGATAGTTGCCAAGGTACCGTAAACACGTTGATAACTTGGGAAAGTGGTAATATACCAAGCAAAACCCCGTTTTGCCATCTCAAATAAAATAGCGGCAACCACAGCACCAATGATGGCAGATTTCCAGTTTACTTTACGGTTGGGAACAATCAAATAAATAAGAAAAAATCCAAAGGTCGATGCTATGATAGGTAGAAATTTAAGTAAATAAATTTTAACTCCTGCCAAACCCGAATAGCTAAACATATACGATGTTAGTGCCAAACCACCACCAACTAGTAATGGCCCCATGGTCAAAACTGTCCAGTACATGACAATTTTCTTTATAACATTCCCTGAGGGCTTGGCATCCCAAATACGATTGAGTGCTTTTTCCATGGTATACATCATCATAATTGAGGTTACAAAAACAAATAAAGACATGCTTAACTTTAGGTTGCGTGATTTTTCTACAAAGCCATTGATGTATTGTTGTACCTGCTCACCAGAAGTCGGAACAAAATTAGAAAAGATAAAATCTTGAATCTGACTACTGACATTGCCAAACTGTGGAAAGGCTGCGAATATAGTCACCAAAACAGTCATAAAAGGCACAAGCGACAATAAAGTGGTATAGGCAAGTGATGATGCTGATAACGATGTTTCGTTTTCAACAAAGCGTTTGCCGACTTCTTTTATAAAGCGTCTAACTGTATCAATATTTCCTTTTAGCACATAAACATCCTATGCAGTTCGGCACCTGGATTATCTTTACGCATAAAAGCTTCGCCGACTAAAAAGACATTAATATTGTTTTGTTGTAGCATTTTCACATGTTGGGTTGAATGAATGCCGCTTTCACTGATGACAATTCTATCACTTGGGATTTCTTTGGCTAATTCGACCGAGGTCTCTAGTGATGTTACAAAAGTTTTTAAGTTTCGGTTATTGATACCAATTAAGCGAGCCGGTGTGTTAAGCGCACGAACTAACTCTTCGTGGTTATGGACTTCCATGAGAACATCCATACCCAATTCTTTAGCTAGAAGTGTTAATTCATACAATTGTGGGTCAGCCAATGCGGCAACAATCAATAAAATACAATCAGCACCTAAAGCACGTGATTGATATATTTGCCAAGCATCGATGATAAAGTCTTTACGCAGGACAGGAATAGATACTGCTGCCCGTGCTTGTTGTAGATACTCATTGCAACCTTGGAAATAATCCTCATCTGTTAATACTGACAAACAAGCAGCTCCTGCTTTTTCATAGGATTGTGCGGCAGTTACTGCATCAAAGTTTTCACAAATGAGTCCTTTAGATGGCGAGGCTTTTTTTACCTCGGCAATTACCGCTGCTTTATTTTGAGTTAATTTATCTTTTATGGCTTGATAAAATCCTCGGCAATCAGGCATGTTTTTTACATTCTGACTCAGATATTGCAGAGATTGTTGTTGGCTGCCTTTTTCTATTTCTTCAACTTTGGTGCGTAGGATTTTGGTTAGGATATCAGACATCGTTAAAACCTTGTGTTATGTTAATGAGTTGATTCATTTTTGCCAGTGCTTTGCCAGATTGCAAAACTTCTTGAGCGAGTTTGACACCATCACTCATATTGGTAGTTTTCCCTGAGACATAGATTGCAGCGCCTGCATTGAGTGTCAAAATATCAGCACCAGCTCCTTTTCCTGTTGTAAATGCCACCTTAATTAGCTCTAAAGATTCCAGTGAATTTTTAACAATCAACTCCGATACGTCTTGAGTTTTGATGCCAAAATTCTCTGGTTTAATGGTTAATTCTGCAATGTGACCATTTTTCAATTCAGTGACATAAGTCGGTGCCGCTAAGGAAATTTCATCCATACCATCATGTGAAAAAACTACCATGACATGGCGTGAGCCAAGGTTTTTTAAAACACTGGCAGTTTTTTTCATCCAATCCTTAGCAAATACTCCCATGACTTGGTTAGGTGCTTGGGCAGGATTGGTTAATGGCCCGAGTAAATTAAAGAAGGTGCGTAGTCCAATTTCTTTGCGCGGAGCAACGGCATATTTTGTCGCCGCATGATGCGCTGGCGCAAATAGAAAGCCAATACCGCATTGTTTAATGCATTGTTCAACTTGAGTGGCAGTTAGATTCAGATTTACCCCTGCGGTTTCTAACACATCGGCGGAGCCTGTTGTGCTGGAAACCGAGCGGTTACCATGTTTTGCAACGGTGCAACCTGCCGCTGCCGCGATAATTGCTGCGCCGGTTGATACATTAAATAAACCAATGCCATCACCACCAGTACCACAAGTGTCGACTATATAATTATCAGTCACTTTTACCTTAGTGGCTCGGTCACGCATCACTTTAGCGGCCTCTGTAATGGTTTGCACTGAATCACCGTTTATTTTTGATGCCATCAGTAAAGCACCAATTTGAGCTTGAGTGGCATCACCATCCATAATTTGATTCATGACTTGGGTCATCAAATTTTCCGGTAATTGATCATTCTCACCTAAAATGGCCAAGGCTTTTTGTATTGCGCTCATAAGTCTCATATTGTTTTTAAATTAATACATCCGATAGTAAAACATCAGTTCATAATAATAAATAAAATGTAATAATTTAGATTGAATTGGTTCTTATATAGCAACTTGGTTGGTATATTTATCGGTATTTGATAAATCTGTGATAATTTAGAATTGATTTATCCATACAATACTCTCTAAGAAGCAACTAATATTTTAGAGTTTTTTTACTCATGCTACGGGTTATACAAAGGTCTCTTTTATAAAAAGATTAATATAATTCAACGAGGCAAAACTCATGATTAAATCAAAAAAACATTTTTAACTCTTCTTTATAATGGCATTTACCTTTATTGGCCTAACGAGTAGTGCCTGTAGTTCAACATCCCCTTTCGCTCAGTATGATTCTGTTAAGTCAGCCACTGCAATTAAAGGATCAAAAGGTAAATGTGGCGAAGGTAAATGTGGTTAAATAACAAAGACAGCACTAATTAATGCCGTTTTACTATTTAAAATATAAAGTTCAAAGAAAATAGAAGATTTTAAATCAACAATATGTCACTATAGTGATAGTATATTATTAGAGAGTTTTATACAGCTCTCTAGTATACAATATTAAAATAAAACAAGAGGAGAATTAAATAATGAATAAAATGATGAAATTATTAATGACGGCATTTGTATTAATGGTAGCAGTTTCTGTAACCAGTTGTACAAACAAATCTACGTCAAAAGCAGGTGCTGATAAAGTTGCTGAATCTACAACAACTGCAGTATCTGGCAAGTGCGGTAAAGCAGCTAAGAAATGCGGCGAAGGCAAGTGCGGCGACAAGAAAGCTGCACATAAATGCGGCGAAGGCAAGTGCGGCGACAATAAAGTTGCACATAAATGCGGCGAAGGCAAGTGTGGTGAAGGAAAGAAGAGCTATAAAAAAGACAAAAAATGTGATGATCCTAAGTGCAAAGGAAAAAAAGAAAAATGCAATGACCCTAAATGTAAAGGAAAAAAGGAAAAGTGCAATGACCCTAAATGTAAAGGAAAAAAAGGGAAATGCGGTGAAGGGAAGTGCGGTGACAAAGCAGCAGCTAGTAAATGTGGCGAAGGAAAATGTGGTGATAAAACTACAGCCAACAAGAGTGGTGACAATTTAACAGATAAAGCTGTTGATATGGCAAAAGATGCCGTTGAAGGAAAATGTGGTACAGATAAACTAAAAGGCGATGCAGTTGATGCGGCTAAGGATGCAGCTAAAGGAGCTATCAAGAAAAAATGTGGGGGTTAATTTTAAATAATTAAGTTTCAAACCAAGCTAAAGGCATAAATATTATTTATGCCTTTTTTATTAACCTAACTTTTGTTTGTGATGAGATTAAAATAAATTTATTGTATAATCACTGACTTCAACATTCCCAAAGGTTACTATGAAAACTAAATATCTAAGCCTGATTTTTACTCTTATCCCTCTTTTTGCAACAGCAGATGTTGGTGATTTGCTAATTACTGAAATTTCAGTAACTCCAACTGTTGGTGAATTTATAGAAATTCATAACAGTGGAGCTGTTGCGGTTGATTTAACCGATGTTTATTTAACGGATGCTACATTTTCTGGCGGTAGTATTTATTATTACCAAATTGTGACTGGTGGTGGTGGCGGTGGCGGATTTGCAGATTTTCACTCGCGCTTTCCCAATGGAGCTATGATAGCTGCAGGCGAATACCAGACTATCGCACTAAATGGCTCTACTAACTTTAATACGACTTATGGTGTTGATCCAACTTATGAACTTTATGAGGATGCAGGTGCTGCTGATGCTATACCTGATATGCTTGAGGCAACTAGTGGCTCAATCAATGGTCAAGGTGGACTATCTGGCGGTGAGGTTGCCATTCTTTACACTTGGGATGGTGCTAGTGATTTGGTTCAAGATTTAGACTACGTTGTTTGGGGAGACAAAACTGAAGCTGTAGATAAGTCGGCTGTTGCAATTGATGGCCCTGATGCTGATGCTATTGACTCAACCTATTTAAATGAAACTGATATCACCTCTCAAAAAGAAATTTCTACAGGCTCCCACGCTAGTGGTATGAGCTGGCAACGTGATGTTTCACTTGATGAAGGCGCAGAAACACAGGTCGGAGGAAATGGCTTTAGTGGCAGCGATGAAACTTCTGAAGATTTAAACAATACTTTTTATGAAGGTACACCAACTCCCAATATTGCAGGAACACCACCTCCTCCTACAGCCCCAAACATTCTAATTAATGAGGTTGATGCAGTAGGTACGGCAGAATTTATCGAAATATTTGGCACAGCGGGAGCGAGCTTAAATGATGTAACTGTGGTCTTATATCAAGGTTCTGATAACACAATCTCTGCTTTATTTGATTTATCAGCCTTCACAATGCCAGCTAGTGGATACTTTTTAATTGGCGATGCTACCTTACCTGCCCCAGATATCACCCTGCCTGCCAACAGTCTAGATGACAACAATAGTGGAGCAGTTGCTGTTTATTTTAGCAATGTTAGCAACTTCACAATTGGTGGTGCTTTAGTAACCACAGATTTAATTGACGCACTAGTTTACGATTCAGGACAAGCAGATAATGCCACTTTATTGACTCTATTAAATGCAGGACAAGCTCAAGTTGATGAAAATGCTAATACCGCTGCAGCAACAGAGTCCAATGCGCGTTGCCCGAATGGGGGTGGCAGTGCATTAAATACTGATACTTATATGCAAGTTGCTCCAACAGCAGGCACTATCAATAACACCTGCCCTGTGACACCTTATTATGCAAGTGCAGACCCAACTGATGCGACAACATTACGTACCTCGTTACATAACATCATCAAAGGACACATATCCTATCCTTACTCTGCTACTACGACTGACACATGGGATATTTTGGGCTTTGCTGATGAAGACCACAATCTTGGAGTTGACATAGATCCAAATGTTTCAGAAAGAGTGTGGATGATTTATAAAAATAACTCATATGTTCATGTTGAGAATTTTGGCGGGGAATATAACAGAGAACACACATGGCCTCAGTCATATGGGTTTTCCTCAAGTGCCAGTGGAGGTTCTCACAATGTCAATAATGCCCCTAGAACAGATGCTCACCATCTTATGATATCAGACATAGGTTATAATGGTGACCGAGGTAATCTATATTTTGACAACTGTGATGCTGCATGCACAGAACTAGTAACCACATTATATGATGGAGAAGGAACAGGTACTCCAATAGGAGGTGGATCTGGCACATATCCAGGCAATTCAAACTGGTTTGATAGCAATAGTTTTGAAGTTTGGAATGAGAGAAAAGGTGATATTGCAAGAGCAATGTTTTATATGGATGTTCGTTATGAAAACAATGGAGAAATTGATTCAACTGGAACACCAGAGCCAGATTTAGTTCTAACTGATGATTTAGGGTTAATTGGTCCAACATCAGGAGATACTGCTTATCTAGGTCTGAAAAGCATCTTAATCCAGTGGCATAATCAAGATCCTGTTGATCCTATTGAAGAGGAACGAAATGAAGTGGTGTTCTCTTACCAAGGAAACCGCAATCCATTTATTGATCATCCAGAATGGGTTGAATGTATATTTAATGGTGGAGTTTGTACTACAACAGTGCCAGATGAAGTTTTTAGTAATGGTTTTGAGTGAGATGCCTCTGTTTTAAGCATAAAAAAACCCATGATTACTCATGGGTTTTTTTATTCTAAAACTGACACCTTTAATCAAATAAAGGCGTAGACAAATACCTGTCACCACGATCGCAAACAATCATTACAATCACAGCATTTTCCAAAGTTTTTGCCAACTCTAGTGCCACATACATAGCTCCACCAGAAGATGGTCCTGCAAATATGCCTTCTTTTTGTGCCATTAATCGTGTCGTTGCATTGGCATTGACTTGTGAAACATCAATGATTTTATCAACTCGGCTGGCATCAAATATTTCAGGCAAATACTCTTTAGGCCAACGACGAATGCCAGGAATCTTGGACTCTCCATCAGGTTGTACGCCGATGATTTGAATAGCTGAGTTCTTGCGTTTTAAATAACACGAAGTACCCATGATTGTGCCAGTTGTTCCCATCGCTGAGATAAAATGTGTTATCTCTCCTTCTGTATCTCTCCAGATTTCTTGACCCGTGGATTCGTAATGGGCTAATGGGTTATCTTGATTAGCAAATTGATTAAGCAGTTTTGCTTCACCAGATTTATCCATTTCGATTGCTAGATCTCGTGCGCCTTCCATACCCATGTCATCGGAAACTAAAATGAGTTTGGCACCATAGGCCTTCATGGCTTTTTGCCGTTCCATACTTGATGATTCTGGCATAATTAAAGTCATGTGATAATCTTTGAGTGCAGCAATCATTGCAAGGGCAATACCGGTGTTGCCACTGGTTGCTTCCACCAGGTGATCTCCTGGTGCAATAAAACCCTTGTTTTCAGCATGCTTTATCATGGATAAAGCGGGTCTGTCCTTAACTGAACCTGCAGGATTTTGTCCTTCGAGTTTTGCTAATATGACATTATTACGTTTTTCATCGTATAAACGTTGAATACGAATTAATGGCGTATTCCCGATAGTGCATTCTAAAGTTTGGCAATTTTTCATGGGTATATATTAAAAGTAAAAAACTAAGACCAAATTTACCCTAATTAAATTTCAAAAACGTCAAAAATCTTAAATAAATCCTAAAAAAGCCTAAATTTGCCCAATTTACTCCAAACTGCTATAATTAAAGAGAGAGGCCTTTGTATAATTATGAAGACACGTGGAATGTCATGTTTGATTCAACTGTGTTATTTATTAATGTCATGAAAAGCTCTCATAAATACTAATAATTAAAGGGGAAATAGAATGAAAGATTTGTTGTTTTTTGAAAAGTTAGTCACACCTAAATTTATAACATTTATTTATTGGATTATGCTCGCAGGCATAGTTATTGGTGGCATATATCGTATTTTTGGTGGGTATGGGGGCTTTAGTATGTCAAAGCTCTTCATGGGGCTTGTATTTATTGTTCTTGGCGTCGTTGCTGCACGCGTTTGGTGCGAGTTGTTAATTGTCTTGTTTAAAATGAATGAAGCATTGCAAGAGATTAGGAAAAAATAAGTTTTCCCAAAAAGTAAAAATAAAAACGCTTAATTATTAAGCGTTTTTTCTATTAATTTTAGTGGTTTTGAGTTAATAGCATTTCTTTGAAGTCTGAATGTTTGGCTAATGCACGTTTTAGTAGTTTTTTGAACCGCCCATCATTTTCAATAGTTGTGAAATAACTATTAGAAACCATAAAAGGGTAATTGTAATATCCTGCATTAATGGCTTTTTCAAGTGTGTGTATAGCATTTTCTTTATCTCCTAAGAGAGCATAATAAGAAGCCAAATAATAGAGAGTTTCACCGTCATTGTTTGCAGCACTGGATAATTTTTCTACTGCAATCAATCCCTGTTTAGTATTGCCAAGAATATAAGATTTAAAAACAGTTGCTACATTTGCCCACAGACCATACTGGTCTTTTTTAATTACTTGATTATAATAATCAAGTGCTTTTTTATTATCACCTAATCTGCGATACATTAACCCCTTCCAGCCCAGTGTGAAAGAACTAGTTTCATAGAGCTCTGTCATTTTTAAGGCTTTATGGTAATTGCCGTTGCCTGAAAAAGTGCCAATTAAAGAACGGTATTTTGGATTGTGAGCATCGAGGCTCACGGCTTTTTCCATTTCTTTAATTGCTGAATCTACCAATCCTGCATAACGGTAAATATAGCCTAAGGTAAAGTGAGTGTCGGCATGGTTTGGGTTGATTTCAACCATCTTATTTGCCAGCTCAATGGCTTTTTCAATTTGGTTTGTTTCAGTATAATACATGGCAAGATAGGAGAGGGCATTTAAAAGCTCTGGGTTGATTTTTAACGCTTTCAGGTAGTAATCTTTTGCCTTTTGAAAGGGCATGTCTTGTAAAGAAAATTGTTTATAACGGCGAATTCTATCTCCCAGTTTTACATAAGTTAAAGCATAATTGTCATCTAAATCAAGTGATTTTTTTAGCATTTCGATAGCGAGTCTGTTGCCATCGTTTGTAAAAGAGTAGGCAATACCTCTTAAGTAATACTCATAGGCTAAAGGGCTATTAGGAATATCTTTTTCAATGCGCTGTATCTCAGCAGTAGAAAACTTAACTTTTAAGGCGTTGATTACTCTTTGTGCAACGATGTCTTGCAATTCAAAGGCGTTTTTATTTTCAACCTCTATCTGCTTACTCCGCCAAATTAATTGGGAACTCTTGATTTCTATGAGTTCAATATTAAGACGAATAGTATTGTTAACTTTGAGATAATTTCCAGTCAATATATAGTCAACTTCTAATTCTTTGCCAACCGAAACTGAATCGATTGCATTTATGTATTTTCTGATAGATGCCGAAGGTCTAACAGATATATTGTGTAAGTAATTAAGGTGTCCAATAATTTGATCAGCTATTGCAATACCAAAATAATCATTATCTGATGAAGGCTTGTTATTTGTCAAAGGGAGAACGGCAATAAGTGGAGTATCAATGTTTTGTTTTTTGTTAGATTTAAATTGGAAAAAAATAAATACAAGGACTAATAATGCAACAGCAACTAAAAAATAGTATCGAGCTTTAGCGTTGCTTGGTTTTAATTCTGCGGGCTTATCGTTAACTTGTCCGATGAATTGATAACCACGTCCATGGATAGTTTTGATTGTGTGTTGTAATTGACCGTTATCACCAAGTACTTGACGTGCAATTTTTATGTGGTTACTTAAAGTTGCATCCAATACATCGCGTCCATCCCAAACCGTTTGGAACAATTCATCACGCGTAACAACTTTATTGTTGTTCTCAACGAGATATACAATAACATCGAAGACACGTGGTTCAACGTCAACTACGTTACCCTCATGTATGAGTTTAAAGTTTTTGGTGTCCAGCAGGAAGCGATTAAAAGTATATGTCATTGTCCATTTTTTTATTGTTATTAACTGATTATACGGTTTTTGTCACAGTATATTGCTAATTATTGAAAAAATAGACAATCATTAGCAAACCATCATGTTTCAAAAATGACATTTTGTAGACTTGTAGGGTAATTAGTAACTTTAAAAGTGTACTTTGATAACTACGCTTTTTTGAAATTTTATTTAACAAATAGTTCACATAACATTTGTTTAAATGAATTCAGCTCCTTGAAAAGTTAAGATGTTTTAAATGCTGATGGAAAAGTGTAGTTATCAAAATATTTTTACTAAACAGGATGATTTATGAAAAAGATAACTTTAATAATGCTTTTATTATCAGTAAACCTCAATGCACAGGACAAACCAGATTTAGAAATTCCTGAAACGAATAAAATGCTGAAAGAAAGCCTTGCACTATCACAACATTTTAAAGATTTCAGTGATCTGCAAAAGGGCTCCACCAATTGGCGTTCTGTGGGTGCTGGAGGATGCCAGCATTCAAGTATCCAGGCTGCAATTGATGATTATACTCAATCGCCTTTAGGCTTACTTGGCATTCCAGTAGAGTTCAGAATTGCTACCAACAAGACTTATTTTGAAAATTTGGTTGTTGGTGGTAACTATGATATTTCTTTAACAGGTGGCTATAGTGATTGTAGCAATATGACAGGGACTCCATCCAATAATCAAGTATTGATAAATGGAGGCTTCAATGGCACGGTTTTGAAAATTCAAGGTGTTACTACCAGAAGAACCATGGTCTTTAAAAATTTACGTCTACTCAATGGCAGTAATGCAACAGGGGCAGGCGGTGGTTTTCTTTCTGACAATTCAAATGTATCGTTGTTATTAGAAAATGTTGATATAAGAAATAACACCGCAAGTCATGGGGCAGGAATTGCCATTGTGGGTGGTGATACTGATTTACTGATGAATGAATCACTGATATTGGGCAATGTTGCTGATTATGGCGGCGGCATCTATTGTAGTGGAGGAAATTCATCGGTTAATGTCGCGAACCACAGTGGTATTATTTCTAACTTTGCCAATGCCCCTGGCTCCACATCTCCCCGTGGAGGCGGGGGTGCTTATATTGATGGCTGTTATTTCGCTATTTTTACAGGTTCTGCTAATAATGGTTCATTTACAGGTATGGAAGGGAATTCATCCGCAAGTATTGGTGGCGCAATCCTTGCCGGAGGTGCAACCATTAGACTACATGGGCATCAATTTTGCGGATCATTGGGTTGCCTGGGTGATGACATCAATCCTGTTAGCTTTAGGAGCAATCAAAGCAATTCATCGGGCGCTGTTATATCGGCAGGCAACAGTGATGTGAGAATTAATGCCACATGGATGGAGGGCAATGCCGGAACGACAGTGGTGGATGTGGACAGTTTAACCCTTGAAAGGTTTCAACAACCCTGTTGGAGAAATTCAGAATGTAATTTATTTGAAAATAATGCAGGCGTAGTTATATGGGCAGGATTTGGTGACATCAGTATTTCAAATACAACTTTTAAAAACAATCCAGATGGAGTATTTCGTTTCTCAGGCGCTACATTCTCTTCAGATTACACATCTGTTAACATCGAAAGTAATTTTTTCTTTCAAAATGGTTCATCTCAATTTTTTACAAACGACGCCCCGCACAGTATATTTCGGTTTGGTGGTGCACTCGATGTTTCTCTTATTCACAATACAATTGTTGATAACAGTTCAATAGATTCAACTTTTCTTTTAAGTTGGACTACAGCTTTTGGTGGTCAAAAGCCAACTTTCCAAGCGCATTCAAATATTATAGTTAACCCTGGAGCCTCATTATTAATTCACGAGGATAGATCTGGCAACCCCAGCACGCTTGAGGTTAATATCAGCGCCTTAATCACCAATGAAACGGATTCTCTTTTAGAAATTAATGGGGTATTTAATGACGCTATTAACTTTGCAGGCGGGGATTTTATTAGTCAAACTATTCCTGGAGAGGTGTTGTTTGTGGACAGGGTCAATGGTGATTTACATTTAAGTCCAAATTCAAGAGCCATTGATTATTTCAATACACCCTCACGTGCCACCGTGACTTACAAAGACATTGATTACCAAAACCGTGGTTTTGATGACCCCAACAACCAATCTCCAATATCGAGTTTGTTTTATTTTGATCTCGGAGCAGATGAAAGAATCGAATTACCAGACCTTATGTTTGTCGATGGGTTTGAATAATTGTGACTTGGTTGACAGAACATGGACAGTAAATCATTTAAACTACCAGACAGAAAGGGGAAGACTAATGAAAATTACAATGACAATTAAGTTAATAATATTTATCCTATGCTTAAACATAAATTCAAGTTTTGCATTGGATAACCCTATTATGTTTGTTACCCAATACCCTGTTGCGGATGATTTTAGTGCCATTGGAACAACATTTGGTAATCACCAATCTGGTATAGAAAGTGTCGGAAGAGGAGGAGATTTATATATTCGTTATGCGGATGGAACTTTGCGAAACCTAACCCGTGAAGCTGGATTTGGCATGGTTGGTTTTCAAGGCGTAGACTCGATAGCGGTGCGAGATCCTACCATTCATTGGAATGGTACAAAAGCCTTGTTTAGTATGGTCATTGGAGCCACTGCGGAACAATTTGAGCGACCAGTGACTTATTGGCAAATATATGAAATCATGGGTTTTGGGCAAGGTCAAACGGTATCAATTACAAAAGTAGCGAGTCAACCTGTAGATTATAATAATATAACCCCAATCTATAATTCTTCCGATAATATCATTTTTACCACCGATATGCCTCGCACGAAAAATCGTTACAACTACCCACAATACGATGAGTACGATAATGATGCCAGTACCACAGGTCTGTGGCAATTAAATCGGACAACAGGGGCAGTCAAGTTATTGCAACATGCACCATCAGGGTCTTTTTCTCCTTTTATTGATAAAGCAGGGCGCATTGTTTTTACCCGTTGGGATCATTTGGAACGTGACCAACAGGCTTATACAGCTGGTGAAGGGCACTTTAACTACAGCAATGAATTACCTGGAGCAACGGCAATTAATTCTGTTGCAGAGGTATTTCCAGAACCACAAGAGGCAGATGATCCTGATGTGATAAGCAGTATTAATTTGCACAGCATTAATCATTTTTTCCCGTGGCAGCTTAATCAAGATGGAACAGCAGAGGAAACCCTCAACCATGTTGGACGGCATGAATTACATGATTATTTTACCGCAAGCTTTAATACTGACAGCAGTTTGTTTGATTTTATTCCTTATATTGGGCGCCCCAATGTCAATGTTATCAGAAACACCTTTATGCTAGATGAAGACCCTAATCAAATAGGTCGTTATATTGCCATCGATGCCCCAGAGTTTGGCACTTACAATGCTGGTCAAATAATAGCCTTTGCATTACCTGTAGGAGCCCGCCCTGATTTAGTTACAGTGGATTACCTCACTCACCCCGATACTAGAGATCCAGGAAGTGGCGTGAATCATTCGGGGTTTTATCGAGATGCGATTACTTTGGCTGATGGAACAGTTTTGAGTTCACATACATCAACAACACATAGCAATAACACAGCCTTTGAAAGCCCTTTCACCATTAAATCCTTATCATTAACTAATGGATATTTAGCCCCCAATACAGCACTTGCTAACCTACCAGATGTGACACTTTCGTTTTGGAGTCCAGATGTGATGGTTAATTTTACTGGGCAACTATGGCAGTTCCAGCCTGTTGAAGTCATTGCACGCAGTGTTCCTCCAATAACATCCATGCAATTGGAAACACCTGAGCTACAAGTGATGAGTGAAGAAAATGTTGATGTGAATAATTTTCAAAATTATTTACGCAACAATAATTTAGCCGTTGTTGTTATGCGTGATGTCACCACACGGGATTCAACCGATAAGCAACAACCCTTTAATCTTCGTGTACCAAACTCTGGACACCAAACAATTGGAGATGGAGGTCAAATCTATGATATTTCACATTTGCAATTTGTACAAGCCGATCAAGTAAGAGGAATAGGTGGAGCTGGCGGAGTCAACACGCCAAAAGATGGGCAACGACCATTGGCTCAATTTATGCACGATGACAATGTCATGCAAAACAATATTTCATTTGCTGGTGCACCAACAGGAAGTGTTGAAGTGTATCCCGATGGATCGGTGGCAGCCTTTGTACCAACCAGACGCGCAATGGCTTGGCAATCCGTTGCCCCTGATGCAACTCCAGTGGTAAGAGAACGTTACTGGATAAGTTTTCAACCCGGTGAAATTCGTGCCTGTGCAGGCTGTCATGGAATTAATGATGTTGACCAAGCAGGCAATCCAGCAAGCACTCAAAAAGCCCAAGCTTTTCGAGCGTTGTTGCAACACTGGAAACAAAACCTTAATACCTTAGTTTTTAGTGATGGTTTTGAATAGATTACTAACAATTATATTGTTGTGCTTGAGTTTTGAATCACCGGCACAACTTAAAGCCTTCCCTGAAGCCGAAGGTTTTGGCGCACTCGCCAGTGGAGGTCGTGGAGGTTCTGTCCTCAAAGTGACCACTTTAGATGCATCAGGAGTAGGCTCATTGTTGTGGGCGGTCAACCAACCAGGAGCACGAATCATTGTTTTCGATGTATCTGGAATCATAACCACAGACATCGAAATCCCGCATGGAAATATCACCATAGCAGGTCAAACTGCACCTGGAGCTGGCATAACTCTTGTTGGTCATTTAACAACGGAATTTGGGGTAGAGACTAACAACATAATCATTCGCCATATCAGAGTAAGACCACCCAACCCAAATGCACAATGGCCGCCCAATCAACACGATGGCATACAGTTTTCCAGCGCTAACTCTATTATTCTTGATCATGTAGATGTGTCGCATGGAGCGGATGAAAATATTGACATGTGGGATGGAGCAAATCATATAACAGTTCAATGGTCGAATATTTCCTTCCCAATCTATGATGTTGCCAATGGTTGGACACACAACAAAGGCATTTTAAACCATCGTCCTTGTGTAGATGATAGCAGCTGTACAGCAAGCTCAAGAACAGGGGGATTCATCTCTATTCACCACAATTATTTCGCCCATGCCCGTAACCGAACACCGGCTTTATCGATGGGTCCAGCAGATACACGCAATAACTTGGTTTACAATGGCAGGGAAGGCTTTGTTCACCACAATATTGTAGCTGATGGGCAGTTTAATATCATTGGTAATAAATACGTAGCAGGGCCTAGTATTTCATTAGCGCCATTCTTTTTTGACCCAGAAAATAGCAATCCACCCATTTTAACTCAGTATTGGTTGCAGGATAATTTTATTGAGGACAATAGTTATAATGGTGTAGTCAATAATCCATGGAATGACACAGCTTTTCAAAATGAATATACTTTTGTTTGTTGTGGAGTTGTAGCCACACAATTTAATCAAATAGGAGAATTTGACTTTACCTCACAAAACAATATAGCAATTACCACGCACAACAGTTCTGAAATTGAAGATTTATTAATTGACCGAGTTGGAGCTTTCCCCAGAGACATCGTGGCAAGAAAATCAATCACCGATTTACAAACCAGAAGCGGAGGATGGCAAAATTACCGTCCACCCAATCTAATGGATGGATTGACAGCCGCACCACCACCAATAGATACAGATAATGATGGAATGCCAGATAGTTGGGAACAAATAAATGGATTAAATCCCACTATTGCTGATAACAACACCATCATGCCATCAGGTTATACGGCTATTGAAGAGTATATTAATGGTGTCGCGGCACTTATCTTTAATGATGACATTTTTGGTGATGGGTTTGAGAATTAATTGTATTAGATTAAGGACAAAGTAATTTATCCGTAGATTTCGTAGATTAAAAGACCAAAATCAAAAGCAATCTTCCAACAAGGCGGATATGGGCAGGTCAAAACATCATATCTAATATATAGGTGTTGTTTCCAAGGTGATTTTAGCTAAAAGTTGTAATGGCTTTAATCATACAAGACTGTGCAACCTTAATTAAGGTTTTTATATTTTAAATGAAATTTTGACATTACCTTCTAAAACAGAACAACACGTTCATTAATATTAATCGATAATGGCAAAGCTTAATATAGCAATGTAAGCATATTATTGATGACGTTACTGAAGTAGAGTCAACCCTACAAAACAAACAAACGGCTCTTTCTGGCTCAGTCAAGATAGCCGTTCCTTTATCATTTGGCTTATTGCATTTAGCCCCTGCTATTAATAAATTTAACCGTTTACACCCTAAAATTAGATTTGAAATTGACTTTAATGACCGCAAAATATCACTGATTAATGAAGGCTATGATCTAGCTATCCATATTGGCAAACTTGATGGCAAGAAAAATTACAAGCATCAAAACATTACTTGTCGCCTCTCAAAGTTACTTAAATGAACATGGCACACCGCAAGTACCATCGGATTTATTGCATGGGCACAATAAACTGCATTATCGAAATACATCAGGCGTGTTCCATTTTATTGACGAACAAGACCGTAAAGTACAAATTAATTTACCTAGCACCATAATTTCTAACAATGGTGACTATTTATCGCAGTGCGCACTTGAAGGCTTAGGCATTATTAGCACACCTGATTTATCAGCTATAAAGAAATACAATCAGGGAAATTGATTCAGGTATTACCCAAATACCATCAAGCTGCTAAAGTTGGTGTGCATGCAATCTATCCACAAACACGGCATTTGAGTCGCAAAATTAGAAGCTTGATTGATTTCTTGGTTAAATACTTCGTTGAAAATCAAAAGTGGAAATCATAAAAAACCCCTTATGTTTCCATAAGAGGTTTTGCTTTTTTAAGTTTTAGAGTTTATTAATTCTGATTGTAGCGTCTTCCTACCATGAATATCATCATACTCAAGATTAATAATGCCCACCACCTGTTAACTGGTATCATTATTGGTATACCTGAATTGTTACCAAATACCGTCAATGGAACAATTGGAGTGTCGGTTGACAATTCAACTACTACAGTCTCTGGCAAGATTG
>Ga0256834_1000817_pt1 | contig 22061 bp, 14 predicted proteins | sample 4281140metaG_FD_190536 | JGI IMG/M metagenome (GOLD analysis project Ga0256834, IMG submission 190536) | Hydrothermal vent microbial communities from East Pacific Rise, Pacific Ocean - 4281-140 | ecosystem: Environmental > Aquatic > Marine > Hydrothermal vents | place: Pacific Ocean: East...
TAAACTTACAAAACTTGTGAGTAAAGCTGATGACGCTGCGATTGATGAGGCTTTGACGAAAATCGCTTCTATGCGCAAAACTAGCGAGCCTATAGAAGGTAAACGCGCCTCAAAAGCTGGTGATATTTTGGTTATTGATTTCAAAGGCCGCACGGCTGACGATAATGTTGAACATCCAGGTATGGCCGCGGAAGGTCACAGTCTCGAGCTTGGCAGTAATAGTTTTATTCCAGGTTTTGAAGATCAGTTAATTGGTAAAAAAGCTGATGATAAATTAGACGTTAAAGTTGCCTTCCCTGAAGAATATGGCGCGGCGGAACTTGCTGGTCGTGATGCAATATTCGAAGTAACAATCCACGAAATCCGTCAAAGCGTTGATGCAGTTATCAATGATGATTTCGCAAAAGATCTTGGCCTTGATGATCTTGAAGCATTACGCAAAGCCGTTGCAGACCAAACAAACCAAGAATTTGACGGACACTCCCGTTTGAAACTTAAGAAAGAACTATTGGATCAATTGGATGATGCTCATGAATTTGAAATACCACAAGGCATGAAAGAAATGGAGCTGCAAAACATTATGCAGCAAATTAATCTTGAGAATCAACAACGCGGCGTTAATGCTGAGATGAGCGATGAAGAAAAAGAAGAGCTAAGCGAAATTGCGGATCGCCGCGTACGCCTTGGTCTTGTATTATCAGAAATCGGTAAAGAAAATAATATCCAGATTTCTGATGCAGAAGTTCAAAAAGCTGTTATTACCGAAGCCCAAAAATATCCGGGTCAGGAAAAAGAAGTTTTTGATTACTTTGCAAAAAACCGTGACGCCCTCGAATCACTACGCGCACCTATCTATGAGGACAAAGTTGTTGATTTCATTCTTGAACTGGCAACAGTTACAGAAAAAGAAGTTAGCGCGCAAGAGCTTACAGCCGAAGAGGAAACCGAAGAAAAACCAAAGGCAAAGAAAAAACCAGCGGCAAAAAAGAAACCTGCTGCGAAAAAAGATGAGAAATCATCTGACGATAAGCCTAAAGCAAAAAAAGCTGCTCCTAAGAAAAAAACTTCTTAAAAGTATAAAAATAAAAAATTTATATAAAAATCTTGAACAAACCGTGGCTAGTTAGTACGGTTTGTTTTGACTCCAAAGCATGTCGCATGAGTCGTATTTGCCACCTAATAACAAAGTTGTAGAAAATATGTCTAATTTTAACCCACTTGATACCTATATGAACCATCTTGTCCCTACTGTTATTGAGCAGACAAACCGCGGAGAACGCGCGTTTGACATCTATTCACGACTATTGAAGGAGCGCATTATCTTTCTTACTGGCGAGGTTAACGACCATGTTTCTGCGTTGATATGTGCGCAGCTATTATTCTTGGAATCAGAAAACCCTAATAAAGAAATTTCTTTCTACATTAATTCCCCAGGCGGCGTTGTTACCGCGGGGCTTGCAATGTATGACACAATGCAATATATCCGCCCTAAAGTATCAACCGTATGTGTCGGGCAAGCCGCGTCTATGGGCTCTTTCTTGCTTATGGCGGGAGAGAAAGGCCTGCGCTATTCACTGCCAAATTCACGTATTATGATTCATCAGCCATCTGGCGGAGCGCGCGGGCAAGCAACAGACATTGAAATCCAAGCTAAAGAAATTTTGCGCCTGCGCCATAGCCTTAATCAAACATATGTTAAACATACGGGGCAAAAGCTAAAAACCGTAGAAGACGCCATGGATCGTGACAATTTCATGAGCGCACAAGAAGCAAAAGACTGGGGTTTAATTGACCATGTTGTAGAATCAAAGCCTACTCCCGATAAAAAAGATAAAGAAAGTAAGAAAAAGTAAATCTTTTCATGCTTAAAATAACTTAAATATGCTCTATAGAAACCTCTGCAAAAGCATAGTTTTCTATATATTTTCTATTTTACACACGCTGCGCTGCGGGTTACAGCAATGCTGTAACCATAGAACGCCCTTTAAAACAAGTTTTGCAGAGCATTCTATATTATGTTTTTTGGCATTATAGAGCATTTTTATATTGAAATTGCTTTCAAAACATAGCTTTTCACCGCATAATGAACATATCTATTGATATATAAGGACTTTAATTGAATGTTAGATGAAAACACATCCTATGCTGTTCTCCCATTAAGAGACATTGTTGTTTTTCCGCACATGATTGTACCGCTATTTGTTGGACGCGCAAAATCTATTCAGGCATTAGAGCATGTAATGCTTAATGATAAACAAGTGCTTTTGGTTACTCAAAAAACACCAACCGAAAATGATCCTAACCTAGAAGATCTTTACGACGTTGGAACAATAGGCACAATTTTGCAATTGCTAAAACTGCCTGACGGCACGGTTAAAGTCCTTGTTGAAGGCGGCGAGCGCGTGCGTCTTTCTAATCTAAATGATGATAAAGGCTATATGGAAGCCAACGTAGCTGAGATTATCGATACCTCAATTAAAGATGATGAGCTTAAAGCTTTAGCGCGCGCCGTCATGACGCAGTTTGAGCAATATGTTAAGCTAAACAAGAAAATCCCACCTGAAGTCATTGTTTCTATTAATCAAATAGAAGAACCTGCAAAAATGGTTGATACCGTTGCATCACACATGGCATTAAAACTAGATCAGAAACAGGGCTTGCTTGAACTGGAAACTACGAGTGAGCGTTTGGAGCGTATATACAGCTTTATGGAAGGCGAAATTGGGGTTTTGCAAGTTGAAAAGCGTGTACGCAGCCGTGTAAAACGCCAAATGGAAAAAACTCAGCGCGAATATTATTTAAATGAACAAATGAAGGCTATTCAAAAAGAATTAGGCGATGGAACAGACAGCCTCGATGAGCTTGGCGAGCTTCAAAAGAGAATAGACGACGCAAAAATGCCTAAGGACGTAACTGAACGCGCCAAAACGGAAATGAAAAAACTCCGCCAGATGAGCCCTATGTCCGCAGAGGCCACAGTCGTGCGCAATTATCTCGATTGGCTTTTGAATGTACCGTGGAAGAAACGCTCACGCGTGAAAAAAGATATTAAAATTGCCAAAGCAGTTTTGGATAAAGATCATTATGGCTTGGATAAAGTAAAAGAGCGCATATTGGAATATCTCGCAGTGCAGCAACGCACAGGCAAAGTGCGCGGTACTATACTTTGCCTTGCTGGCCCTCCGGGAGTTGGTAAAACATCGCTTGGAAAATCTATTGCCAGAGCAACTAACCGTAATTTTGTGCGCATGTCTTTGGGCGGCGTACGTGATGAAAGCGAGATTCGCGGACATAGACGCACCTATATCGGCGCAATGCCAGGAAAAGTCATTCAAGGCATGAAAAAAGCGAAAACAGTAAACCCCCTATTCCTTTTCGATGAAATTGATAAGCTCGGTTCTGACTGGCGCGGAGATCCTAGCTCTGCCCTACTGGAAGTTCTTGACCCTGAGCAAAATGAAAAATTTCAAGATCATTACCTTGAGCTAGACTATGATCTTTCAGATGTCATGTTTGTATGTACAGCTAATAATATTGCCAACATGCCGCGCCCGCTGCTTGATCGTATGGAGATCATCCGCATTTCAGGCTATACAGAAGATGAGAAACTCCAAATTGTTAAACGCCACTTATTGAAAAAGCAAATGAAGCTAGCAGGGCTTAAACGTGATGAGTTTAAGATCAGTGATGCCGCTATTCGTGAGCTTATCCGTTATTACACACGTGAGGCTGGCGTGCGCGGGTTAGAGCGTGAGCTTGCCAATCTATGCCGTAAATCAATAAAAGATATATTGATGAAAGGACGTAAAAGCGTATCAATCACTCCGCGCGGCATTGAAAAATATGCTGGTGTGCGCAAATGTCGTTATGGTGAAATTGAAGAAAACCACCGAATCGGCGTTGTTAATGGCTTGGCATACACAGAAAGCGGCGGCGATCTGCTCTCTATCGAGGCAGTCACTATGCCAGGTAAGGATTGCAAAGTTTCAACAACGGGAAATCTAAAAGATGTGATGAGGGAATCTATTACCGTTGCAGAAATGCTTACAAAATCACGTGCGGCGCAATATGGATTCGATTATGAAATACTTAAAGAAAAACAAATTCATGTTCATGTGCCAGAAGGCGCAACGCCAAAGGACGGGCCTTCGGCGGGTGCGGCTATGGTTACGGCGATTATTTCTGCATTATCTGGGATTGAAATTCACAAAGATATAGCCATGACAGGTGAGGTAAATTTACGCGGTAACGTTACAGCGATTGGCGGGCTAAAGGAAAAACTGCTTGCCGCCCTTAGAGGAGGCATTAAAAAGGTGCTAATTCCTAAGGATAATGAGAAGGATTTAGCTGATATCCCTAAAAATGTGCTTAAGGGACTCGAAATTATTCCTGTAAATACTATTGATGAAGTGCTTTCGCATGCACTTTTAGAGATGCCAACTCCACTAAATTCAGTGAAAACAGGCGAATTAGAGCAAATTTCTTCAAAAACTGCGGAAAATAAGGAAGAAATAGTGATTCACCATTGAGTCTTGCAAAAAAAATGGTTACAAAGGAATCATCTTAAATAATTGGAAACGCACAGTGACTATATGTTTTGTGTTTTTCATGAATTTGGGGGGCTATTTCAAAAATGGTTTTGAAATAGTATTGATTGAAAATTAACACTAAGGGAGTTTCCTAATGAACAAGCAAGATCTAGTATCAAAAGTGGCTGAATCAACTGAGATGTCTAAGCAAAAAGCAGCATCTGCTGTTGACGCAGTTATTGAAGCCATTAAAGGCAGCCTAAAGGGCGGCGAAGATGTTCGCCTTGTTGGTTTTGGTACATTTTCAGTATCAGACCGCGCTGCAACAACTGGCCGTAACCCACGCACTGGTGAGCCAATTCAAATTCCAGCTTCTAAACAGCCTAAATTCAAAGCTGGTAAAGAGCTTAAAGAAGCTGTAAACGGTAAAAAGAAATAATTTTACTGTTATAAAATTTTATTCGGCCGTTCAATTATATGCGGCCGAATTTTTTTGTAAAAATATTCAATATCTCCTTGCTTTTTGTTGTAAGAGACATTAAACATATCCCTTCGATTGGTCAGGGTGATTAGCTCAGCTGGGAGAGCATCTCGTTTACACCGAGAGGGTCGGCGGTTCGATCCCGTCATCACCCACCAATCGACCATTTTCCTACATTCATTGACATTCATTTGTGAGCGTGTAATCATTAGCTACTAACGCTTTTGATTTTATTGCTGTGTTTTACCGTTCGCTATTATTCGGGGGCAACCAGATTAATTAAGAAGCATTTAAATCTCCAAAGTTGCCTAAGAAAGTATAGCAGATATTAAATTTTTTAAACAGGTTCTGATAGCGTTTAACTATGGCTCAGCAGCTCAATGTATTATAATAGTGCTCTAAAAATTGGGGTGTACGTTTTGAATTTTTGTTTTTAGCTTAAGGCATGTTAATTTTATATCAACTGATTATATGATTTATCTTAAAACTGAAGTACAATCCTTGTTATGAATGAAAAAGAAAATAGACGACCACTTAAAGCCCGCAGTTGGGCAATCATGAAGAAAACGGCGCAGTGGATTAGCAAGAAGGATATAACGCCCAATCAAATATCGATTGCGAGCATTGTTTTTTCAGGTCTCGCTGGCCTTTTCTTTCTATTATTCCCGATTGCTGGTTCTACCCTGTGGTTTTATGCGTTGTTGATCCTGCTTTGTTTTGTAGGACGCGCGTTTTGTAATATTCTTGATGGGTTGGTTGCTGTTGAAGGTGGCAAGGCGACTGCTTCGGGTGAGTTGTTTAATGACATTCCTGATCGTATTTCAGATGCCCTTATCATTGTTAGCGCAGGTTACGCGGCAGGTATACCAACATTAGGGTGGTTGGCTGCCTTATTAGCCGTTATGACCGCCTATACCCGAACTCTTGGGAGGGGTTTAGGCGCACCCACTGACTTTCAAGGACCAATGTCAAAACTCCCCCGCATGTTGATTATTTCTGCTGCTTGCTTTTTAACGCCTATTGAGGTCATGATTTGGCAGACAGGATACGCCCTCGCTCTGTCTTTGATAGTTATATCTATTGGTTGCGTTATCACAATCTGGAAGAGAGCAAAAAGCGCTTATGACTATTTAGAAGGAAATTCCGATGCCTGATTTCTCTTTATCAAACCCTGTTCATGCAAGCATTGTGGCTATCTTTGGCCTTCTTTTTGCTTCAAGCATCATTGTTTTCTTTATCAGACGTAAGGATGAAAAAGACGAACATAAAGAGTTAGCTGACAGGGTAAAAAGCTGGTGGTTCATGATTGCTATTTTCTCTACGGCAATACTAACCCCCCCCATTGTCTCCGTTGTCTTTTTTTGCCTTATCAGCTTCTTGGCCTTTAAAGAATTCATTTCAATTATCCCGTTAAGACGCGCAGACCGCCGTGTTTTATTTTGGGCGTATCTCACCATCCCAATTCAATATGCATTGGTTTATATGGGTTGGTACGGATTGTTCATTATATTTATCCCTGTTTGGGTGTTTTTCTTACTGCCTTTTCGCTTGATAATATCAGGCCAAACAGACGGCTTTCTAAAATCTATAACAGCCATTAGTTGGGGGCTTATGATTACGGTCTTTGCCATTTCCCATGCAGCGATGCTTATGAAATTTCCAGCGACAGAAGCGAACATTGCAGGCGGTCTCGGGCTGATTGTGTTTATGGTAATTCTTAATCAAGGTAACGATGTTGCGCAGTATGTTTGGGGCAAGCTTTTTGGGAAACATAAGATTGTACCAAAAGTTAGCCCTAAGAAAACGTGGGAAGGTTTCCTTGGCGGCGTTCTAACAACAATGATTGCTGCTGCTATTTTTGCACCATTCCTTACACCCTTTAGCTTCGTGTTTTCTCTTTTGGCTGGGTTGATGATTGCATGCGCCGGGTTTATCGGAGATGTAACATTTTCAGCTCTCAAAAGAGATTTAAAAATCAAAGATGCGGGAAGCCTGATACCCGGTCATGGCGGCATTCTTGATCGTATAGATTCATTAAGCCTAACAGCGCCATTGTTCTTCCATTTGGTGCGATTCTTCTACTATTAAGGGGTTAAGGCAATGAATATTTTAAGACTTATTTTTTATGCGCTATTGGTTCGTCCATTTATAATTGTTTTTCTTGGTTTGAACACACGTAATTTAGACCGTCTAAAAGTTCATGATGGTGCTCATTTGGTTGCTGCAAATCACAACTCTCACCTCGATGCTATGGTTTTGATGAGCTTGTTTAAGCTCGAAGATATGAACAAGGTAAAGCTTGTTGCTGCCAAGGATTACTTTTGCCGAAATGCACTCTCAACATGGTTTTCTCTGAATATCATTGGTATTATTCCTATTGACCGTAAGGGCGAGAACGGCGATCCATTAGCACCAGTTATACAAGCTTTAGAAGAGGGCTATCTGGTTGTTATCTTCCCCGAAGGCAGCAGAGGAGAACCAGAGAAACGCAAGCCTTTGAAGTACGGGATAACCAAAATTTTAGAAGCAAAACCAGAGATTAAAATTACGCCCGTTTTCATGCACGGCCTTGGTAAATCATTGCCTCGTGGTGAAGGTCTATTTGTCCCTTTTATTTGTGAAATCAATGTTGGTGAGGAGCTATCGTGGGCAGGAGATCGTTCTCAATTGGTATCATCTCTTGAAGCCACGTTTGATTCGTTGAAACAAGAAATGGAGCCCAAGGAATGGCTTTAAAGACAAGAGTTATTTCTTTTGTTTGGGGGCTCTCGGAAGCCACATTTTTCTTTTTTGTGCCTGATATTTGGTTGACGCGAATAGCAATCACTGACTTTAAAGAAGCCGTGGTAAATGCATTTATTGCTCTGCTTGGTGCGTTGATAGGCGGTGCTTTGCTTTATGTTTTAGGCAATATGCTCTTTGAGAGCGTTAAACAATTTTTGGATTATATTCCAGCCATATCAAAAAGCATGGTTAATAAAGTTGGTGTTCAAATGCAAGAAACTAGCCCTGTTAAAGCAATCATTCAAGCTGGCTTTACGGGGTTGCCATTCAAAATATACGCAGTATGGTCAGGCCATTTAGCTATCTCCTTACCTGTTTTTCTTTTGGTAAGTGCGGTTGCTCGTATTGGACGATTCCTGTCTCTTATTTTCGTGGTCTATGGAATGAAGAGTGCACTAAGGTCGCGTATGAGTGCGAAGAACCTACTTTGGCTTCATGTTATTTTTTGGGTGCTGTTTTATTGCTATTACTTCTACAAGGTGCAATTTTAATGTTTAAAATAATAATAAGGGGTAGTCTCAACTACCAAGTGCAACACCATCTGATTAAGTTATGTTTTCCAACATATCATAATAGACCTCTTTTGGAGTAGCAAAATCAAAAATTTTTTTAATCTAGTGTTAATTCACTCAGCAATTTCATTGATCTCATCTTGAGAAACCCTTGATAAATCAGTATCTTTTGGCAAATATTCTCGTATTACTCTTTCATTATGCTCGTTTCAAAACTGGCTATATTCAAATAATCTTGAACGCTTAAGTTTTCTGCGCGGAGTGTTGGCTTTATTCCTAAAGCCTTTATTGCGGGCATGTAAGTTTTCAAGCTTTGGCGTATCATTTTGCGGCGTTGGTTAAATGCGGCGGCGGTGACGCGCTCTATATCGGCGAAGTCTGGCATTTCCTCATCTAATATTTTTGGCGTGAAATGCACAACTGCGGACATGACTTTTGGTGGCGGAGTAAAGGCAGAAGGCGGCAAATCATAGATTTTAACTACCTGACACAGCCACTGTGTAATAATTGCCAAACGCCCGTAAGCTTTCGTGTTTGGAGCGGCTGTAATCCTGTCTGCTACTTCCTTTTGGAACATTAGCGTCATTGATTTATATGATTGATTATCGTTTCTTATTTGCTTTAACCAACTAATTAGTAACGGCGTTGCAATGTTATATGGCAGATTGGCTACAATAACGCGCGGAGCGTCCGCAAGCTCGGTTAAATCAGTTTTCAGTGCATCTTGCTGTAATATGGTTAAATCACCTTGCGATGCATCACATAAGCTTTGTAATGCCAAAACTGCGCGTTTATCAAACTCTATTGCATAAAGATTTACTGCTGAAGTTTTAAGTATGGAGCGTGTTAAGCCACCCGGGCCTGGGCCGATTTCAAATGCGTTGACATCGCGCCAATCATCGCCATCGCGCATAACTGCTTCACGTACAATTTTGTCGGTAATATTCATATCAAGCAGAAAATTCTGCCCCAATGATTTCTTAGCGTTAAGGTCATGATTCGAAATAATATCACGTAGCGGCGCTAAACTATCTATCGCGGCTTTACGCTCGTTCATATGCTCATTCATATACGAACATCAATAAAAGAGGTTGCCTTTAAATCCATAAGATAACGGTTTTGTAGTTTTTCAAGCCGCTCTGCGCCGATATTATAATAAATTTGATCACGTGAAGGCATGGTATCCTCACTAAGAATTCGCGTGTCTCTTAGGAATAAAATATGATAGCCAATCAAAGTTTTTATAGGCTTTGACACTTGATTTTTCTTTATTGATTTAAGACCTTTTAATATCTCTTTTGAGATTTGCACTTCGTGAAGCCACCCTTTATCGCCGCCATTTATTGATCCTGCCGATTTAGAAAATTGCTGCGCGAGTTTAAAGAAGCTGGCCTTGCCACTTTTGACCTCTCTTACAAGACGATTGGCAAGTTGCCTAACTTGCTTTTCTTGTTTAGCATCATTAACAGGTAGAAATATCTCTGCGGCTAAATATTCTTTAGTGCCAAGTTTGGCCATTGTACGATCATATACATCATTAACATCGCGCTCTGATATAATGATTTTTGGGCGAAGGCGTTTTTGCACAACTTTAGACCAAGCAATTTGTGCTTCTATTTGTGCGTACATAGTTGTGATATCTATGCCGCTTTTTTGTAACTCTGCCTTAAATTTATCGGCAGTCATGCTGTTTTGAGCTGCAATTTTTGCAAAGCCTGATGTGATTTCTGCCTGTGTTACTTCTCGATTTAGATTGCGCGCTTCTTGAAGCATAATTTTTTCATTAATAAGTGCGCCAATAACTTGTGGCTGAATTTTTGCGCGAATATCACTGTTATTTGGTAATCCTGAAGAGATCATGATTAGGCGCATTCTTTTGTTAAAGTCACGCGCCGAAATTGCATCGTCATTAACTACTGCTATAATTTCCTGAACAGTGGCTATAGCTGGCTTGGTAAAATTCCCCATACATAAAAGCAAGGCAAATAATGTAAATGCACGAATATATAAATTCATTTTTTATTCCTTAAAATAGATTACCGTTACGCTAAATGCCCACCGGATTTATAATGCTTTAGATATTTTGGTAAAATCAAATCTAATGATTTCGGCTTAATGCCGTATAATTGTATGTCAAGCGCACCATCACTAACAATATTATCACTCTTTAAACTCTCAACCTGATCGCGCGTTAAAGGAGGTTTTGGTAAAAAGCTCAAAAAGCACGCCTCTATTTTAGCAACCCAATAAGGTATATTAACTAACTTGCGTTTGCGGCCTGTATATTTAAACAGCTTTTCATATATTTCTTTGAATGTAACTATTTCAGGGCCGCCAAGTTGATATATTTTCCCCAGATATTTATCATCATTGGATGTTAAGGCTTTTAATGTAACCTCGCTAACATCACCAACATAAATTGGTTGGAACTTAGTGTTTCCTCCACCGATAAGCGGTAAAAACGGGGTGAAACGTGCCATTTCTGCGAACATATTAAAGAATTTATCATCCTCACCAAATATAACGCTAGGGCGAAGAATAGTCGCATTAGGGTAGTTTGTTAGAATTGCGCTCTCACCTTCTAGTTTTGTTTTGGCATATTTTGACGTTGATTTATCGCAGCCAAGCGCGGAAATATGAACAAAGCGTTGTACCGCCTCATCAGAGCAAGCTTTTGCAATCATTGCGGGGATATCAATATGGGCGCGAGCAAATTTAGAGTGTTTTCTTTTTTCGAATAAAATACCGATACAATTCACAACAAAATCAGAGCCTTTAACAGCGTTGCGTACGCTGCATGGATCAGAGTAATTACATTGCACAGGAACAATTTGCCCGATTTCGCCGCAGGGCTTCAAAAAATATGCACTTTCAGGAATGCGTGTTGCAACTTTTACGGTAATGCCACGATTGGCAAGCTCTTTAACAATTTGCTTACCTAAAAAGCCAGTGCCGCCAAAAATAGTTGCAATTTTTTCTCTATTCACCATAAAATTTATCCGTATATTTATTTAGCTTATTGGTTATATTAAATATATAATTACAATACAGATATTTAATAAAGGATCAAACATCTATGATAAGAAATATTTTTGTTATTGCTCTTATATTGATTGCTTCTGCATCATCTGCAAAAAGCCAGCCACTGATTGTGGTTGAGCTTTTTACATCCAGCGTATGTCCTGCTTGCCCGCCAGCTGATCGCAAATTATTAGAGCTATCGCAAAAAGAGAATATCATAACCCTTGGTTGCCATGTATCATATATGAACAGCCCGCCTGCATTTGATAAATTATCACAGGAATTTTGTGATATTCGCCAGCATGGTTATGTTGGATTAACCGAAGAAAAACGCATTTATACGCCGCAAATGATTGTTAATGGCAAGCATTTGTTTATAGGTTCAAATGATGCAAAATTAGAGTCTGCATTAAAAAGTGCCGAAAATGAATCGGTTCAATTGATTCAAATGGAAGTCAAAAATGATGGCGTAATATATTTTTCCCTGCCTAGCACCGAATACGGATCGTATCGTTTATGGGCGTTTGGTTATAAAAACCAAGGAGAAACAAGCGTTTATGCAAGGCCAGCTATAAGCTATAATAATTTAGGTGCATGGCAAGGTTTTGCAACTACCCAGAGCTTCCAAAAACCAGATGTACCTATTGACGGCATAATAATAATAGCGCAAGAAAATGGATATGAGGGGATCATTGCGGCGGGGGAGTTGAAATTCTAGGCATTTTATTTTTCAATAAAGTTGATGTAGTGAATAAGGGGGGTACATAACACAACAATAAAATCTAAAGCGTTACTATAGCTAAGCCATAAACTCGTTTCGCAATTAGGATAAACAAAAGTTTTCCTGCGCAGCTTTTAATGTGTCTGATTTATTATCGAACCTACACGACTCACGTATTTTTAGGGCTGGTTTTTAACGTATCTTTTTGCCGATCATTTTCGTATGCCAAAGCGCGAGATTCGCCTCACTGAAGAAGAAAACGATCTGCTCTATCTCATGATGGATTGGACTGAGCGTCCGATTTGATGGTTTTAGGCAATTTAGGCTACCGTTGGAACGGGTTTTGAAATCCCGATAAAGAAACCCAAAAAGAAAGAGTTATCGAAAGAAAATAAGCGTTATAATCGTTGGCATTCTGGGCTTCACATTGGCGTAGAATACGCGATCGGCCACATGAAAAAATTCAAGCTTTTTGCCGATATTCACCGTAATAACGGCCTGCAAAACATGATTGTGAAGAATGTTGGAGCTTTGGCAAATATCAATTTAAAAACAGTCTAAAAAATTAATAGTAAAAATAAATGCAGCCGTTTAATTAGCTGTTATTGTGAATCGTGTCTATGTAATATTGTTTATTTATTTTTATGCTTTCTGGATTCCAGCGCAGACTCCCTACTGTCCAGTAGGGATTTAAATTATACGTCGAAAAATAGGTTAAAGTCCCCTTCGGGATAACTTTGGCTCTTGTCCCCGAAGGGGGAAGACCTTACGGCCAAGCTTTATTAAAATAAGAATGAGCTTAAAAGATTCGGCAACGAACTACTCTCCCACGCCTTAAGGGCGCACTTACCATCGTCGCAAAGAGGTTTCACGGCTCTGTTTGGGATGGAATCAGGCTTGTCTCGCTGTAATCGCTCAAACTTTATGTATGTGGCTCTGGTTTTTCGTCCGCAAGATCACTTACAATAATAGGGACATGACCTGCTTCGGATAGATCTTTATTTAACGCAGCTATACACTGTGCTTTATATCCCTTAATAGAACAGTTAACTTTAGGATGACCTTGCAGCTCTTTCTCTAGTATCTTTAGCGCAATGCACCCAGCTTCAGACAATTCAATGCTTGAAACATTACCTTCTACATCAAAAAACACGCCTGTTTGCACATGATCTCCTGCCACATGCTCAGTAAAATTATAATGAACACCATTTACACCGTGAATCGTTCCATCATCAATAGCCGCCTGAGGTATTGCTCTGAATGCTTCTTCCCAAAACCCATAACCTGCAACTGTAGAAGAAGCCCTAAAACCACGCTCTTTATCAACATTAGTTGTACCCTCTGATAACTTAATCAAACGCGAGTAAAGGTTAATCCTCTCCTTTTCTTCGGACGGCAAAGCCTCTAAAGCTCTGTTAAAACTGACATTATTGATATGTTCTGATGCTGCAAATTCATTAAAGTTCATAACGTGTCCTTTTGCATAAAAAATTAACAGTATATTAAAAAGGAAAATTACGCAAGGTAATTATGACACATAAAAGAACCGCCAAAAAGGCGGGTGATTTAAGTATAATACGTCGAAAAATAGGTTAAAGTCCCCTTCGGGATAATTTTGGCTAAGACCTTACGGTCAAGCCTCATTAAAATAAGAATGAGCTTAAAAGATTCGGCAACGAACTACTCTCCCACGCCTTAAGACGCAGTACCATCGTCGCAAAGAGGTTTCACGGTTGAGTTCGGGATGGGATCAGGTGTTTCACTCTCGCTATAATCACCGAATCATTTAAACTCATTCTCTTCCAAAAAAATTGCAGGTATTCTTAATATATAGCAAAAATCTAATCAATTAATAAACAGCTAACTTATCGCTGCGCGTTATGTTTAGTAATATCCGAAGATAAAACCAAACGACATGATTTAAATTCAAGCCAATCGAGCAATTAGTACTGGTTAGCTTCACTCGTTACCGAGCTTCCACATCCAGCCTATCAACGTGGTGGTCTTCCACGGCTCTGATAGGGAGTCCTAGTATTGAAGGGGGCTTCCCGCTTAGATGCTTTCAGCGGTTATCCTGTCCGAATATAGCTACTCTGCTATGCTCCTGGCGGAACAACAGATACACCAGAGATTCGTCCACCCCGGTCCTCTCGTACTAAGGGCAGCTCTTCTCAAGACTCCAACTCTCACGGCAGATAGGGACCGAACTGTCTCACGACGTTCTGAACCCAGCTCACGTACCTCTTTAAATGGCGAACAGCCATACCCTTGGGACCTGCTACAGCCCCAGGATGAGATGAGCCGACATCGAGGTGCCAAACAGCGCCGTCGCTGTGAGCGCTTGGGCGCTATCAGCCTGTTATCCCTAGAGTACCTTTTATCCGTTGAGCGATGGCCCTTCCATGCGGAACCACCGGATCACTATGACCTGGTTTCCCAACTGTTCGACTTGTCAGTCTCACAGTAAGGCGAGCTTATGCCATTGCACTCGATGGACGATTTCCGACCGTCCTGAGCTCACCATCGCGCGCCTCCGTTACAATTTAGGAGGCGACCGCCCCAGTCAAACTACCCACCACGCAGGGTCCTAGATCCAGATAATGGATCGTAGTTAGACAACACAAAAGCAAAGGGCGGTATTTCACTTGTCGACTCCACCAAAACTAGCGTCTTGGTTTCAAAGTCTTCCGCCTATGCTACACGTTACAGTCATATTGTCACTGCGAAGCTATAGTAAAGGTTCATAGGGTCTTTCCGTCTAACCGCGAGTACGAGGCATCTTAACCTCGAATTCAATTTCACTGAGTCTGCCCTGGAGACAGTGGGGAAGTCGTTACGCCATTCGTGCAGGTCGGAACTTACCCGACAAGGAATTTCGCTACCTTAGGACCGTTATAGTTACGGCCGCCGTTTACCGGGGCTTCAATTCAGAGCTTGCACTCCTCCTCTTAACCTTCCGGCACCGGGCAGGCGTCAGACCCTATACGTCGTCTTACGACTTCGCAGAGCCCTGTGTTTTTGATAAACAGTCGCCACCCCCTATTTTGTGCCCCCTGCAAAGAGTTGCCTCGATGCAGGGCTTGCTTCTCCCGAAGTTACGCAAGCATTTTGCCGAGTTCCTTCAGGACAGTTCTCTCAAGCGCCTTGGTATTCTCTACCATCCCACCTGTGTCGGTTTGGGGTACGGTCTAATGTGGAGGCTATTTCCTGGAACGATTTCATCGCCCCTCCAATCCAATAAGGAGGAACAATTTACATCATCCGTCACATTTCCACTGGCCCACGAATATTAACGTGGTTCCCATCGACTACGCATTTCTGCCTCGCCTTAGGGGCCGGCTGACCCTGCTCAGATTAACTTTAAGCAGGAAACCTTGGGATTTCGGCGTGAGTGTTTCTCACACTCATCTCGTTACTCATGTCAGCATTCTCACTTCTGATACCTCCAGCTAACCTCACGGCTAACCTTCACAGGCTTACAGAATGCTCCGCTACCACACATATAAATATGTGTCCTAAGCTTCGGTACGTAATTTTAGACCCGATACATCTTCGCCGCCAAAAGTCTTATTTAGACCAGTGAGCTATTACGCTATCTTTAAAAGATGGCTGCTTCTAAGCCAACTTCCTGGTTGTCATGGACTTTCGACTTGCTTTTCCACTTAATTACGATTTTGGGACCTTAGCTGTAGGTCTGGGCTGTTACCCTTTCGACTATGGACCTTATCACCCATAGTCTGTCTGCCAGATATTACTCACCGGTATTCGGAGTTTGGTTAGGTTTGGTAAAGCTCGCGCTCCCCTAGCCCATCCAGTGCTCTACCCCCGGTGGTATTCGTCTGACGCTCTACCTAAATAGATTTCGCGGAGAACCAGCTATTACCCGGTTTGATTGGCCTTTCACCCCTAGTCACAGGTCATCACCGCATATTGCAACATACGTGTGTTCGGTCCTCCAGTACATGTTACTGTACCTTCAACCTGCCCATAACTAGATCACCGGGTTTCGGGTGTAATCCAACATACTATGCGCCCATTTAAGACTCGCTTTCGCTACGCCTGCGCCTAACGGCTTAAGCTCGCATGATAGACTAACTCGCTGACCCATTATACAAAAGGTACGCTGTCACAGCTTAATGCTGCTCCAACTGCTTGTAGGCATCCGGTTTCAGGTCTATTTCACTCCCCTTATCGGGGTTCTTTTCACCTTTCCCTCACGGTACTTGTTCACTATCGGTCAATTAGGAGTACTTAGCCTTGGAGGATGGTCCCCCCATGTTCAAACAGAATTTCACGTGTTCCGTCTTACTCAAGGACTAGTTTCATTTTTACGCATACAGGGCTATCACCTACTTTGGCGTGGCTTTCCATCCACTTCTGCTTATTAAAAACTAGCCACTGGGCTAGTCCGCGTTCGCTCGCCACTACTAACGGAGTCTCGGTTGATTTCCTTTCCTCAGGGTACTGAGATGTTTCACTTCCCCTGGTTTGCTTCTTACACCTATGTATTCAGTGCAAGATATCTCATAAAGAGATGGGTTTCCCCATTCGGAGATCTGTGGGTATAACGGGTGTTGACACCTTACCACAGCTTATCGCAGCCTGCCACGTCCTTCATCGCCTCTAATTGCCAAGGCATTCACCAGATGCCCTTCAAAACGCTTGAATTTAAATCACGCGCAGGGATAAATCCACTGCGTTTTTAATTCAAAAACGCGAAATTTTTCGCGAGCAACAGTCGTTGCTTTGGAGTAAACCAAAACCGCGACTGCGGTTCGTGGCAAATGCCACGCTTTTAAAACTAAAGTCGTTCATTAATAATTGTTGTAAGTTCTTGAGGCTTACAACGTTCTCAGATTTTGTTAGACATTAAGTCATGTTTGATAAATCAAACATGATAATTTATTTAGTCAATTTATATATACAATAATGCCTAAGCACTACTCCATATAAAAAACTAACTAAACCTACAAATATAATAATTTATTTTTGGAGATTTCATAATTTGCTAATAGTTATTCAACGCACTGACAATAAATTGTCAGTATTTTGCTATTAACACCTTATGATGTCATTTCTTTAACCTATTTACGATGTATAAGAACTTCTGGAAAAAACCAGAAATAAACTGCTAAATAGCAACTTATTTCTAACTTCTTGCGAAAGTAATTCGTTATGGATACTGGTGGACCCTAGCGGGATCGAACCGCTGACCTCCTGAATGCAAATCAGGCGCTCTCCCAGCTGAGCTAAGGGCCCTTTTTAAAATCAAGAGCGTGAAATTTTTCACGAGCCATAGTCACGGCTTTACTACAAATCCAGCACCGAACTTTTGCACTACAACCACCTTCAATACAGTGAAAATGGTGGGCCCGGCGAGACTTGAACTTGCGACCTCACGCTTATCAAGCGTGCGCTCTAACCAACTGAGCTACGAGCCCTCTTAAAACTAAGAGCGCGAAATTTTTCGCGAGCAACAGTCGTTGCTTTAATAAATTAGATACATAAAATATATACGCATCCAATAACGTACGCAGGAAAGAAGAGATATGCAGACAACAGCATCTGAATTATTAATTCAAGAGCATCGCATTTGCGACGAGCAACAGCCGTTACTTTGATCAGAGACCAAAAACGCGACTGCGTTTCGCGGAAAATTCCGCGCTTTTAAACTAAAAACTACACCAAGTAGCATCCTTAGAAAGGAGGTGATCCAGCCGCAGGTTCCCCTACGGCTACCTTGTTACGACTTCGTCCCAGTCGCTGATCCTACCGTGGTCCGCTGCCTCCTAAAAGGTTAGCACACGGCCTTCGGGTAGAACCAACTCCCATGACGTGACGGGCGGTGTGTACAAGACCCGGGAACGTATTCACCGTGACATGCTGATGCACGATTACTAGCGATTCCAACTTCATGCTCTCGAGTTGCAGAGAACAATCCGAACTGAGATAACGTTTGGAGATTAGCTCCTCCTCGCGGAGTGGCTGCCCATTGTCGTTACCATTGTAGCACGTTTGTAGCCCCACACGTAAGGGCCATGATGACTTGACGTCGTCCCCGCCTTCCTCCGGCTTGTCACCGGCAGTCTCGCATGAGTTCCCAGCATAACCTGATGGCAACATACGATAAGGGTTGCGCTCGTTGCAGGACTTAACCTAACATCTCACGACACGAGCTGACGACAGCCATGCAGCACCTATTCACTCCCCGGCCGAACCGAAAGCGATCATCTCTGAAAGCCCCAAGAGGATAGTTAAGTGTGGGTAAGGTTCTTCGCGTTGCTTCGAATTAAACAACATGCTCCACCGCTTGTGCGGGTCCCCGTCAATTCCTTTGAGTTTTAATCTTGCGACCGTACTCCCCAGGCGGTATGCTTAATGGTTTCCCTGCGTCACTGAAGACTTAAGCCTCCAACAACTAGCATACATCGTTTACGGCGTGGACTACCAGGGTATCTAATCCTGTTTGCTCCCCACGCTTTCGTACATGAGCGTCAATACCGGTCCAGTTAAGCGCCTACGCCACTGGTATTCCTCCTAATATCTGCGAATTTCACCTCTACACTAGGAATTCTCTTAACCTCTACCGGATTCTAGATATGAAGTTTCAAAAGCAGTTCCAGGGTTGAGCCCTGGGATTTCACTTCTGACTTTCATATCCGCCTGCGCACGCTTTAAGCCCAGTTATTCCGAACAACGCTTGCCCCATTCGTATTACCGCGGCTGCTGGCACGAATTTAGCCGGGGCTTCTTCTATAGCTACCGTCATAATCTTCACTATTGAAAGTACTTTACAACCCTAAGGCCTTCTTCATACACGCGGCATGGCTGCATCAGGGTTTCCCCCATTGTGCAATATTCCTCACTGCTGCCTCCCGTAGGAGTCTGGACCGTGTCTCAGTTCCAGTGTGGCTGATCGTCCTCTCAGACCAGCTAATGATCGTAGCCTTGGTGAGCCATTACCTCACCAACAAGCTAATCATGCGCGGGCTGATCTTCTGGCGATAAATCTTTGATCCGAAGATATTATAAGGTATTAGTATTCGTTTCCAAATATTATTCCTTACCAGAAGGTACATTCCCACGTGTTCCGCACCCGTGCGCCACTATCCCCGAAGGGACCGTTCGACTTGCATGTGTTAGGCCTGCCGCCAGCGTTCGTTCTGAGCCAGGATCAAACTCTTAAGTTTAGATCCATCAAAATGCTCAAAAAAGAAATTTTTTGGTTTTTTGAAGTATAATATTTTTCAAAAAGACCTGCTTGCTTGCGATGCAACATCTTTAAAAGACATTACATTTTGCTGTTTGTGATTTAATAATTAAGCGACCCGACTGGGTTGCCATGGCAAATGCCACGCTTTTTAACTAAAAAACCACGGTTTGGCGATCGCGCCCCTCGAATTTCGTACAAGTACGAAGGATCAAAAGGTGATCGCCGTGCGTCATAGAAGATACACATTAAACACCAACAACACGATGTGTTGCTTGGCATCTTACCAAAAACCACCGAAGTGATTAATAGTGGCAAACAGTCTTTTCTTGTTAATGCACCCAATGCATTTACAAACACTGCCGCCTGCGTATCTCTTCTTTCCTATTCACGATGTACAAGAACTGCGCCAGTCAAAATAAAACTTTCGTAAAACTTGACTTGCAAATAACCGAATAAATCCAGTCACTCAATTTTTTGATTGATGTTGCATATAAACATAAGCTTAACTGCTTGTCAATCTAAAACTTAAATAAAAAGACTAAAAAAATCTTCTTATTCAAACCCTTAAAGGCTTCAGCTTTAAGTTCTTTTTTACGAAGCGTGGATGGGCTTTATACTTCCCTAATTCATTGCTGTCAAATCTTATTTTAAAATAATTTCTTTTCAGCATTTTCGTCTCATTTTGAACAACATCTCCTCAAGGCGTGAGGGGGGTTATACGTACATCCCACTCACCTGTCAAACATATAATTCACTTTTATTAAAGTTTTTTTAACCATCGCAAAAACATCAATGTTTTCATGACTTTCAGCTCATAAAAAAATACTACATAAATATACCACCTTGTACACCCCCTCGATTCGCGCTACAAAATAATACGTATCAGGAGAAAAAATATTTCAGTTACACTCATATTACTTAAGATTATTGGCGCAGTAGCATTACTCCTTTGGGGCACACGCATGCTAAAGCTTGGCTTTACTCGCGCCTACGCCACTTCACTACAAAAAATTATCGCGACAAACACCAGTAATCGCATCAAAGCATTCTTCGCAGGAATGGGCGTTACGGCTATATTACAAAGCTCCACAGCCACTGCTATGATATGTGCGTCATTTGCATCAAAGAAGATGATAGGCACGACTGCTGCGCTTGCTGTCATTATCGGCGCGGATGTCAGCACAACCCTTGTTGCGCAAATACTAACCTTCGACCTGTCATGGCTTATGCCTATACTTATAGTGACTGGCGTTGCAATGCACCACCGTTACGAGCATGGCGGGCGCAAACGCCATATAGCCCGCGCCCTTATAGGTCTCGGCCTTATTTTACTTTCTTTAAGCATAATAAAAGAAAGCGCCCTTCCATTAGGTCAATCCGAAACCCTGCCCCTTATATTAAAACCACTGGAAAACGAGCCTATACTTGCCTTGCTTGTTGCTGGACTTCTTACTTGGATGCTGCATTCATCACTGGCCGCTGTCCTTATAATAGCGTCTTTTGCCTCCAGCGGATTAATCAACATGCATTTGGGACTATTGCTGGTTTTGGGCGCGAATCTCGGCGGAGCGATAATCCCCTACGCTATGACATTTAAGATGAACGCCCGCGCAAAGCGCATAACAACGGGCAATTTAATAATGCGCATTTCTTGCGTGTTAATAGTGTTGCCCTTCATCGACTTATTTATAAATGCATTTAGCACAATCGGCGCGGCGCAAAGCCGTGAAATCATTCACTTTCATACGTTATTCAATGTCTTTCTTGCATGTATGTTTCTGCCTTTAATAACCCCTCTATCAAAATTATGCAAAAGGCTTGTTCCACATAAAGAAGAAGATATAAAAGAAGAGGAAAAGCCACTCTACCTTGATGAAACAGCCCTCGAATCACCAACCATTGCCTTAGCAGGCGCGGCGCGTGAGACCTTGCGCGTTGCCAAAATAGTAGAAGATATGTTCACCGATTCGATGACCGCTCTTAAAAACGAAGACACTACCATCGTAAAACAAATAATCGCCGCCGATGACACCGTCGATAAGCTACATACCGAGATAAAGCTCTACCTTACCCGCGTAAATGAAGAAGCACTCGACCCCAAAGAATCGGATCGTTTCGTGCAAATATTATCATTTTCAACCAATCTCGAGCATATCGGCGATATCATAGAAAAAAGCCTTATTGAGCTGATTACATCTAAAATCGAACGAAAAAATCGATTCTCGAAAGAAGGGTTTAAAGAAATTCAGGATTTCCACCAAACCATCCTTAAAAACATGAAAATTGCACAAGCTATCTTTATGTCCGAAGATCCTAAACTAGCGCAGCAACTCGTCGAGGGCAAAGCCAGCGTGCGCAAAGCCGCACTTAAAAGCTCGGCCAGACATTTCCAAAGACTGCGTGAGGGCGTGCCAGAAACGCAAGATACAAGCTCGCTCCACACAGATATTATCCGCGATTACAAACGCATCAACAGCTATATCACAAGCGTGGCCTACTCTATATTAGATAACGCACAGACACATAAGGATGAGCGTAAAGGTGAAGAGGGTTAAAATATAATTGTGGGTTATTATGTAAGAGCATTTCACAATCTTGCATAAAAACTATAACATTACCTACAATTGTATTTTTTCTCGGGATGCTTATGCCCAAATTTTGCCTGCTATTTTTAATTACCTTATATATAACCACCTTGCCGATTAACATTGCGCAAGCCGAGAAGCTATCGCCATCTTCTCCGTGGAGTAAGAGCCAATACATCGCGCCGACACCGCCCATTACACCAGTCGCGCCAATC
>Ga0256834_1000818_pt1 | contig 22015 bp, 21 predicted proteins | sample 4281140metaG_FD_190536 | JGI IMG/M metagenome (GOLD analysis project Ga0256834, IMG submission 190536) | Hydrothermal vent microbial communities from East Pacific Rise, Pacific Ocean - 4281-140 | ecosystem: Environmental > Aquatic > Marine > Hydrothermal vents | place: Pacific Ocean: East...
TCCAAATTTTCCTATGGCACTTTCTAGTATTTTTTGTGCTTCATCATTTAAAATACAATAGCTCTCTATTTCATCTTCTGTGAGTTTACCGTTGAGTCTTTTTTGTTTGCGTTGCTTTTGTCTTTTTAAAAGCTTCTATCACAGCTTTATGCATGGCCTCCGAAGTCACATCTGCTTTGTCCGTACTTTGTACCTCTTGCATCACTACAAAAAGGTCTATACGGTCCAAAAATGGGTCAGAGAGTTTGTTGGCATAGCGTTTTATTTCCATCTCGGAACAACGGCATGATTTTACTTTAGAAAGTAAGTTTCCACAAGGGCATGGGTTTTGTGCAGCGATAAACATAATATCTGCTTCGTACTCTATCTTGGCATTGACTCTAGCGATATGCACTTTCCCATCAGAGAGGGGTTCTCTCATGGCTTCTAGTACTTGTTTTGAAAAATGGGGAATTTCATCAAAGAAAAGTATGCCATTGTTGGCCAAAGCCACTTCACCTATACGTGCCTGCCCTGAACCCCCACCAAAGATAGAAGCAGACGTAGCAGTATGATGTGGGTTTCTCATTGGTCTTATCGCTTTAAAGCTAGGGGTTTGCCCATCTAAAAATTGATGTTTTGCAATAGATAAAAGCTCCTCTTCTTGTATAGGTGGTAAAATATCTTTTAGGCGTTTGGCTATCATGCTTTTTCCACATCCTGGGTTACCTTCCATGAAAAGATTATGCATCCCAGCTGCTGCTATGAGTGCTGCACGTTTGGCTATCATCTGTCCTTTGACATCACAGAAGTTACTCTCATATTTTTCTTCATAATAATAGGCTATATTGTCTAACACAAAAGCCTTTGCATCATAGTCAAACTTCTTGACATTGGCAGAAAACTCTCCCTTTCCTAGCAAAAGTATGGCTTCATTCAAAGTCTCTACGGCTATAAAGTCTACCCCTGAGATATGGCTCAAATATGCTATGGCTTCTTTAGGTACGATGGCTCTTTTTATCACCCCTTGTTCTTTGAGAGAAAGAATAATAGGAAATATCATAGAAGAGCTTTTCACACGTCCATCAAGCCCAAGCTCACCAAAAACAAAAAGTCCCTCTTCATCAAAACTTTTTTTGTTAAGTGCTATAAGTAAAGCCAGTGGTAAATCAAAATGACTGCCACTCTTCTTTATCTCTGAAGGACTCAGCCCTATAGTAATTTTAAGTGGAGGAAAAACAAAAGCATTTACAAGTAAAGCAGACTTCACACGTTCTTTTGCCTCTTGTATGTCTGAATTTGCAAGACCTACTACCGTAAAGCCTGGTAAACCTTTGGTAAAAGTAGCTTCTACCTCAACCTCCCGTGCATTCACCCCTTCTAACGTGGCACATCTAAGCCTATTGACTATAGATTCTTTTTTAGGTTTTTGTTTTATCTTCTTTTTCTGTTCATTGGGTGGTGTACCACTATCTACTTTTGCATTCATGGTAGCACTATGGCATAGCTTTTAAAAAAGTGTTAAAAATATGTCATATTGTCATGTTTTTATCTTCTTGTGGTAAAAATCTTCATTACATAGCACATGAAATTTAACTACCTAGTATAAAAACCCAAACAACCACAAGGGTATTTTATTATGGTTAAATACCTAATAATTAGTACAATTTTCACATAAGGCTTTACTTTAAGTATGCCACTCTACCCAAAATAATGGCAATAACCATTCCTACCACAGCACCATATATGCCATTATGAGAGAAGAGCACTTCGGCTATTAGAAAGCCTATACTTCCATAAGTAATTATAATCAACACAAATTGTGCAACAACTTTAGAACTAACCCTTTCTATAACACGAAAGAGCATAGTATACACAAGAAATGCAATGAGCAGAAATAGTAAAAATAGAAAATATCTCATACTATGCTTTTACAGTTTCTTTAAACTTTTTAAACCACTGTCACTCTTGTATGCTTTCATTTCTAAATGCATCCAGTCAGCCCCACACTTAGAGCATGGCTTAAGAGAGTTTGCATCAGGCAAACAATCTCCAACTATACGTGTCTCTTCATAGTCACACTTTTTACATTTAAAAGTTTTTTTTGTTGCTATTGGCATTTAATTTCCTTTGTTTATGTTTAGCTTTGTTTGAGGTAAGAAATAGCAAGAAAATATACTATTTTTTTGGTGTGAGCTAGTATTGAATTCTTACTAGAACTAAAAAATTGAGTGCATAATTTTACAAAAACTATTTTACTCTCATTAGCGTTTTATACCTTTGTAAAATTCTGATATGGTCTTATCCTATAAGGTATATATAACTAGAGATTTTTGGATATTAATAATTCATTGACAGTATTTGTTTTTCAATATCTTCTAAATGTACTCTGGTTGCATCCTCAATAAAATCTAAATGCAAATATTTTAAAAGCTCCTCTTCCCACTGCTCTTGAAATGTCTCTGTAAAAAGGATTTTTAGTAGATCAATTTTATCTTTATCATCAAAAGATATCTCTTTCATTCTGGAGAATTTTTGATATTCTGCAGAAGTGGTAAAAACCTTTGGTTCCGTGAAACCGTACTTTTTTGCAGATGCTTTTATTTTATCTACTGCTTTTTTCTCATGATAAAACCAAAATTCTTTAAGCTTTTGGTAAAACTCCTCTTTTGTTTTAGCACTTCTTACTGTTGATAACTTTCTATTATCTTCAAGAGCCTTATCTATTTTGTTAATCACAAAAAATACTTCAAAGTTTTTGTCTTTTGCTTTTCGTTGTTGTATCAATCCCCATATATTTTCTTTGGTAGCTTCCAAATTACTGTCTATCTGCCCATAGTCGAAAAGGTAGAGTACCATATCGGCTTCATTTAAAATAATCTGTTTTGTAATGGACTGATGCTTATCTTGATATTCATCTGTGTTATTTGGACCGGGGGTGTCGATGATGGTAAATGCCAATTGACTCTCTTCGCTGTTTCTTAGCGTATGAAAATCCCAATGAAGATCTATTTTTTTTACAGACCTGTATTTTTCATCGAGGTCATCCCTGTCTTTTTTGGCATAAAACTTCAGCTCTTTTTTTACGTCTTCTGAAGCGATTGTTGTCTTCTTGCCATTGAGAAATTCCACGATCGCCTTATTGTTATGTGGGTTGTGGTCTGAGTAGATATATACAGGGCAGTCCGTTGTCGCCATCGAATATGCAGGCAGGAGATTATCGGCAAACATTGCGTTGATAAAGGTCGATTTACCTGCACTCATATTGGCTACTATGGCTATTTTATACTCTCTTGGCATTTATTTGTTCTCTAATGCTTTTTTGATTATCTCAATTAAATCAGGGAAGTCTCTTGTGCGGGAGTCTAGCATATCTTCAAGTGTATCCCAATCTTTCTCTGCAATTGCTTCTTCTATGATTTTTCTATCTGTCTGATATCTATCTTCATCAGAAAGTAGTTTTTTCACAGAGGTTTTTTTCTTGGTACTATTTTGAGTATACAGATAATAGATACCTATCGCCAACAAAATCACTCCAGCAATTAGAAGAATGGTACCTGTTGATAATACTGTTGCCGCCGTTGATTCTGGTGTCATACTTGCTCCTTTATTTTCTCATTAAATAATTCAAATTGTGTTTTAGCTTTATTAAACTCTTCATCTTGTTTTTCAATATCCTCTTTGAGAGAATCTATCTCTCTTTGTTTAGCATGTCTAAAGTCTTGGAAAATAGTTTTGTTATTTTCCAAATAGGACTTTATCTTTTTTTTGTGTTGTTCTTTGTCCTCTTCACTAAATTTAGCAATACGCTCTTCCAAACTCTCCTCTATAGACTTTTTAAGCTCTTTAGGCTTTATAACAAAATAGTGCTTTTCATCACTTATTTTTACGCTCTCAGTATCTCCCCATGTCCAAGGGTCATACCAAGTAGAAATACTGACATCTTTGTATTGTGCACTTTTAAAATCATAAGCTAGGCTACTTTTCGGTATTTTAATATCAATATCTATTTGAGCGTTAAGGTCAATATTTTCTATTTTGATAGCTTCTATTTTTATATCCAGTGCTTTTTCTAACTTACTATCTAAATCTTCTTTATACTCTTTAAAAAGTTTCGTCGAGCCTCTTTCAAATTCAAAATAGACCTCTTTAATTTCACTTTGCATATCTAAGTAATTATTTTTATTATCTTGCATAAGCATATTCAGATACTCATGCATTTTTTTCATCACTTCATCAACATTAATCTCTTCACCTATTTCAATTTTAACTTCATCATCTTCTAAATTGATCTTCTCTTTATTGGCTTGTGCCTTTTTTTTCGCAAGTCTATCGTTATCCCCAAGAGCAATAGCTTGTACATAGGCAATTGCTATTTTAGACATATCATCAATATTTGAAGTTAGATTTTTCTCTATACTATTATCTATCACTTCTTCGATTTTTTCAATATATTTTGCTTTAAGCTTATTAGATTCACGATTCATTTCACTTTGCATATTTTGAGCTTCATTTTCCAAAAACTCTGTAGCCTTTTTTAAATTTTCTTCAGCTTCATTTTTAGGTTTCATCAGCGTTTGGAGTCTAGTCTCTAAACTACTTTTTTCACTATTGAAAATTTCTTGAATTTGTGAATTTACGTTTATTAAGATTTTATCCTTAACTTCTTCATTAATATACTGATTAATAGCATCTTCAAGTTTTGTTATACCAAGATAATCAATAAATCTTTCTTCCCATTCATCATTTTTAAATAACTCTTTAAACTTATTTTTAAAAGGCTCCAATGGGCTATCCCACAATTCGTCATGACGATGTAAAAGTTGAAATTTAGATGAAATAGGATAAATTTTAGGTTTATTTATACCATGAGAGCAAGCAGCCTTCTCCAATTTACAAATAGCTTTTTGTTCATGCAAAAAGCAGTTCTCTAATGCTTCTTTATTAGTTTTGATATCTTTAAAATTATCATCCATTGCCTCATCAATTTTGTTAAGCAAAAAATAAACATCAAAATTCTTATTTTTAGCAGCATGTCTCTCTTTTATTGTATGCCACAACCCTTGTTCCTCACTGGAAAGGTTCGCATCCAATTGTCCGTAGTCAAACATAAACAGAGCCAAATCTACATCTCTCAATACACTTCTGGTTTGGTCTTTGTGTTTTTGCTTATAGCCTTCACCTGTGCTGTTTGGACCTGGAGTATCGATGAAAGTGATACTGAAATCTTCACTGGAAGAAGTTTGTAGCTTTTTAAATGGATAAAAAAGCTCTATTTTTTTTACATTATGATGTTTATCATCTTTACACTCTTCATCTTTTTGAGCATACTGTTTTATTTCATCTTCGAGGTTTTCTTCTATCTCAACTTTATCTTTTCCATCATTGAAATATATAATGGCTTTTTTATCTATATCTGGCTTGGAGTAGATATATGTTGCAGAGTCTGTTATAGCATGATTGAATGCAGGTAAAACTTCTCGTCCAAAAAGAGCATTGATAAAGGTCGATTTGCCCGCACTCATATTGGCTACTACTGCTATCTTGTACTCTTGGTTTTCCAAGTTGTTTTTTATTTTTCCAAGTGGTTCAATTTTCTCTTCTGCATACTGATTGCAATATTCCAAAAAACTGTCTATTTTGCCGTTTAATCTTGGTACGGATAGTTTATTCATATTATATACTCCCTGCTATTCATTTATCTGTTCATGTAAGAAATTTTTAAAAGAAATATTTTCTTTTTTACATTCTCCATATTGACAAAAATAGACATTATCTTTCTCATCTACAGCATAAAAGCTACCATCTCCAATATCATAAAAAACAACTAAATTGCTTGGAAAATCTTTATAATCTTCTCTGGCATTTTTAGTAGCATAAATTGCACTTGGAATTGCATTATTATTTTCAGCATAACCATAAAACTCTAAATGCCCTATAGATAAATTACCAAATTTATGTAAAAACTTCTTATATTCATCTCCAAACTTTACATTCAAGTCAGCTTCCATATTCTCAATATCATCTACAGATACTTCGTGTCCTACATCATGTTTTTTTATGATTTTCTTACTTAAATTTTCATACATTTTATACTCCTATTAATTATTTTCCATCTCTGATGCACGTGCTTTCCAATGTTCAGCCTTTTCTTTTGCAAACTCTTTGCGATCTATCTCGGAAGGATTCGTTTTATCGTGTAGCACAGCATCATTTTTACGATGTACTCCTTCTTTTAGTTCAGCTAAAGGTGAATCACTTTTTTGTCCAATATGATGAAGGTTATAAGGTCGTCCATTCTCATCAAGAGGAGCTAGTCCTTCTTTCATTCTTTCTAAATTGGTTCGTCCATTGGCATCTATTTGATTAGGGTCTATACTATTGTCTTTTAGTACAGTTTTATCATTTACAGTACTTTCTTCTAACCCTTCCTTTTGATATACTTCTAATTCTTCTTCTGTTGTTATTGCCTCATTTGTATTGTCAGAATAAGTTGTTTTTTCTTTAATTTTTTCTTTTTCTGCTTCTGTATCTATCTTCTCACGAACAATACCATTTTTTGTTTTTTCTAATATATCATGTATCTCTTTTTTGTCTCCACATAAACCATACTCTTCTCCTTTGGACAAGAGAGTATTGGGTGATAATTTTTCTTTAAGTTTCTCTTGCATATACGGAATAACTACTTCTTTGAGTATTGGCTTTCCCGCATCAAAAGCCATCTTGGCAATAACTCCTGTCATTAAAACCCCTCCTGTGTTATTTCTTTTAAATTCATCTCAGTAGTACCACATCGTATAGCTATCAAGGCATAGCGTAATTCAGGAGATGTTTTATTGAAGATTCTGTAGAGTATTTTATCTACCCTTTCATTTAATGCTACCTCTTCCTTCATCACATTGTTTACATATTCATGTATCTCTTGTTTAGATGTCATGTATTCTAAAATCATCAAAGTATAATCTATTTGACCAGCATCATAAAATCTCATAGAGGGAAAAACTTGCTTGATATAACGGTGTTGAAAAGATTTCCGAAAATCTTCCATAGCTTTACCAACTGTATCTGTTTTTTTCTTTATGAGCACATTAACTAAACCTAGAAAAGAATTATAGACTTCTAAGTAACTATCAACATTACGGTAATAGTGAGGATTGGAAATATAATTGAGTTCTTTAAATGCTTTTAATGCCATATAGTAATAGATCCTTGGATTATGCTCTCCTCTCAAAATTGATACAAATTTTTGCCACTCCTCTTCAACACCAACTTCAGTATCAAAAAGAAATGTTTTTATAAGATTTAGCATGGATGATTTCAACTGCTGAATATCCAATACATTAAGTACTTGCCGTTTTTCTACAGGTACAAAAAATCTGTTTTCCCCTATGTATTCATATTTGTATTCAGCATGTTTATCTAAAAACTTTTTATAAAATGCATTAAGTTTATCTGTATCTATTTTTTTCGATGTACATTCATCTATTTTTACCATAAACGCCTGATGGATATCTCTGTTATGTACAATCGCTTCACCTGCTTTCAACTCTGCAATATCCAATATTTGATTTTCATTAAGGTTGATAGATTTTCCCACCAACTCCCTATCTTCTTGATCCATCGTTCTTTGAATAATCTTTATATTGGTATTCTTAATGACATCAGGGTGTAGCTTGGAAGCTATCTGATCGGCTATAATGATACCCTCGCCATAAGATCTTATCTCTGCCAATATATTTGTAAATGTTTCTACGGCTTTTGCTTTTGCGTTGGCTTCTTCACCACTGCCGTTAAATGATATATTTGGGAGTAACCTATGGGCTTCTTCTATCACCGTTAGATGCTGTAGGGTATCAAAGCTTCCCTTTTCTTCTCTATACTGATAGAGTTTGTTAAGCAGCAGTCCCATCAAAAATGCTTTCTCTTCATCATCGACTATATTTGACAGTTCTACAATGGTTGGCTGTTCAAAAAGTATCTCAGAATCAAAAGCATGTCTGGAGTTAAAGATCTTGCCTTTTGCACCTATTGTCAAGTTTGCTATACGGGTTTTAAGAGCCGCCTTGATATTGCTATCGAGCTCTCCTGCATATCCAGCACTGCTGACAACGCTCTCTATTTTCTCTTTCAAATCTTGCATATTTGGGAAAAGTAAAGATTTTCTGTCATAATCAGCCTCAGAAGAATCAGTAAAAGATGGATTATCCTCTGTCTCAAAGTTCCATCCTTTATCTTCATAGATTTTATGAATAGCTTCTTCTAAAATATACGGCATAGGGCCATACATCGGAAAAGCAGAGCTAAAAGTCGTTTTGAGCATATCTACATGTTTTGTTAGAGTAACACTGCTATTATTTCTGCTATGTTCAAATACAAAAGGGTTAAACTTGAAAATATCTCCTTTTGCTCCCGGACGAAAAATCTGCAAATTTGGAATATCTTTAAGAAGATGTTTGTATTCACTCTTGGCAGGTTCTATGACCAAAAATGGTGTTTTGCTCTCTAATTTTTTTGACTGAAGTTCTGTCAAAATGAGTTTGATCGTATTGGATTTACCACTTCCCGTAATGCCCGATACGAACAAATGAGAATTAAGTGCCTCTTTTGAGAGCTTAAACCTTTGGTTTGTCGGATGTTTTCTGTTCAAGACATTACCGACTTCGATGGAACTGTATTTATCTATATTTTTTGATTGTGTTAATCCAAAACTGGAAATTTTGGAAACACTTACTCCATCTACGTCATTACTCGGAAGTGCTGCCAAAATAGAAAGTTCTTCAGTATTGATAGCAGAGGAGAAACCAATAAATGATGGGTGAATAGGATGTTTTATACTCTTATCAAAATAGAGCATTGGCAGTTTTGATAAATCTATCTTTTTATTCTCATGTAAATTTTCACTAAATCTAATGGTTTCATAGTAAGACTCATCACCACTATAGACACTTTTTAAAGTATGCTCCAACTCAGACAATATAGCTTTATCTTCTGCTTGAATATATAGTGAAGAGTTCCACATACCATGATTTAAACCTTTTTGGAATCTCTCAATATAAGCATCTATAAGATTTTCACAATACTCTGCTGATTTATTGATTTCATCAAAGGTTATACCAACTGTATCTGTTTTAGTTTTATTTTTATTGGTACTGCTACTTTCATTTGTAGAGTTTGTTCTTGATTGATTAATTGTTGTAGCATGACTTATTGAAGTTGATTCTGAACTACTCGTTGTTTTATTCCCTGTCAAAGGTAACTCTTCCCAAACTTGTCTGAATCCACTTGATGTAGAAGAAGTTGAATTAGACTCTGATTTACTTGTAGTTGTAGTATTACTTTCTCCTTCTGTCTTACTATCACTAGAGCCTCTTGTAATCGTAATACCTTCAGAATTAGAATGACTTTCTTGTTCATTTCTACTCTGTTTTACAAACCTATGGAGTTCACTACCAAGGGTTTGATAATTTGAAATAATCTCTTGAATCGTACCTAAATCATAACTTTCTGCAACCAACACAATACGAAAGGTCTTTCCTTGCATAGGAAATAAAACTTTTTCTAATGACTGTTTATACTCTTTATCCGAATCTCTTTTTAATGCAGGAATACCAAGCATAGCTTTAGCATATTTCATATCTTTAGAAAAATCAGGTTGAACATTTTTACTATTATCAACAGAAGAGCCTGAATAGATACCCTCAAATGTATCTTTTAAAAAGCTTCCAGCGTTTTGCTCTTTTACTGTTCCTAAATATAAGTCTATGCCATCTACACAACTCTCAATAAGATAAACAAATTTTTTAGATTTAGAAGCAATAGCACTCAACAACTGTTGAAAATCAATAAGATTTAAATCGGTATCTGATTTATTTCTATCATAAGATATATGTGAAATTTTTACAAAATCAATATCTTCATTAGTCTCAATATCAACTTTTTCAATATCATACTGCTCATAACTATTTCGTTCTAAAAAATTTTGGATTGCTTTATCTAATTTTACTTCTTGAATTTGTGACTCATTGTCATAAGTTTGCAGTTGAACTTCCACTTTATATCCTTATATATTCTAAATTTCAATGTCATTAGTCAATATCTCTAAATATACTATTGAAAAACCCAATACATTTCCTAATATCATACACAATCATCATTAACATTCTATCCGAAATAAGTCAAAAAAAGTCAACCCTATTCTCACACAGTTGACTTGATAGGGTATGACTATAGCTATGTGCATTTATATTTACTTTTTACCCTCTACTTTTTTTTCCCACATTTAAATCCAGTTTCAGGCGACCAGTCAAGATCTGGTGTGATTTTGTCAATGATTTTGGTATAACCATGATGCCTTTGTATCATGCGTAGTCCTTTAATCATAGATATTCTACTCTTAATGGGTAGTTCACCCATATCATCATAGAGTGGGATATTTAAATATTTATCTAATTTTTTTATAAATATTTGGGCTTTTTTTATAAAGAATTGTTCTTCTTCATCATACTTGTCATAGGACACATTTTTGTTTAGAAGTACTTCTAGCCCTACCATGTATTGTGACCAAATAGACTCAGCTTCTTGTAGTGAATAGTTATACGTATACATATAGTTTTTAACATCTGTAGATAACATTTTCATGGGTAGCTCAGAGTAGGCTAATGGCTTAGCCCTTTTAAGTGTATAGCTCTCATTTACTGCTCTTAGTAGTACTAAAAGCCTTGGTATGGCTACGTCTGACAGATACACTCTTTCTTCTAAGTAAGTATCTACAATACTTTTAGGTTTTTCATGGGTAGGGATATGTTTGTTTAACTTCTTTTCTTCCTCTTCATAATACTCTTTTATGGCACAGCTTGTTGCAACAACCGCTATACCTCCTAATATCAATGGTAACATCATGACTCCTTATATTTTTAAGATAAGAGAGTCTAACATTGTCATATGACAGGATGTGTCGTTTTTAGTAATTTAGGTATGATTTTAAAGAATCTTCTAATTTTTCTTGTAAGTGTGCAGGAGAAATGATATGAATATGTGGCACCCAGTAACGTGCGATACGTAGAAGCTCCTCTTCAAAAGTCACTGTGGCTTGTATGACTATATGAGTACTGTGTTCTTCTAGTATCTTCTGAGAAGACAAAAGTTCTCTACGTTGAAAATACTCTGCTACTGTTGCATCTATACGAAGTGTTACTTCTATGGGGTTTTGGGTCATCCATGTGAGTTTATTTTCTTCTATTGTTTTGTGTATTTTTTTATCTACTGTAAACTTTTTTTGGGTAAAAGAGAGATGTTCTATTTTAGAAAAGGCATAGTGTTTTAAAATGCCTTTTTCTAAGCCAAGCAAGTACCAAATACCCTGCGTATTAAAAAGCTTGTAAGGGTCTACTTTTCTTGTTTTATCTTTATACAAAAATGCCACTTTACGATGAGAAACAATAGCAGCACCCAGAGCATCAAAAGTATCTGACATTGTAGAAAGGTTTTCGTAGTTATAGCCTTTTACCTTCATGCTATTATTGATTTTAGGGTTAAGTATATCTGTAATGGTCATGGCATCTAGTTTAGGGTAGAGTTCACTAATGTCAGAGATATTTGAAAAGTTCTTTATATCCTTAAACTCAAGTTTACCTAAAGCATATGCCGCAAGAAAATAGCTACCCTTGTTTTTTTCTATAGGTAAAAAAGACAACCTTCCTAAGTCTCTTTGTATGGTACGTTCACATACATCAAACTCTTCAGCCATTTCTCTTACGGTTAGTCTGTATCCATCGTTAAAATATTTTAGTATTTGAGAGGTACGTATAGCTAGTCTGTCATTTTTATTAGGCATATCTATTTCCTTTTATATATAACTATTTTAGGTTAAATATGTCAAAAAATGTCAATGTAGAAATATTTGAGAAGTTATTATGCGTTTCTATAAATATTTAAATCTATCCTCAAAAGCTACCTACTCTCACTAAGATAGCTATAAAATTAAGCAAAATGAATCATACACCTATGTTATACTAAAAAATATAATTACAAGGAATATCATGCAGTTTTACTTTTTTTTAAGTATTAGTATTTTACTTTTATCCGCTTGCAGTAACGAGAAAAGTGGAATCTCAGAACACAATAATACATCAACTACTATCATACAAGAAAACAACACTACAAAAGAAGCTAACAATACCGTAACGGCTGATAGCCAAGCTCCGAAGATTAAAATTAAAGACGATGTGATTCTTTATGTGAAGTTAAATAGTATTTATAAAGACCCAGGTGCCATTGCTACAGATAATAAAGATGCAAATGTAGCCGTATCGATGCAAAGTGATTTAGATACATCCATAGAAGGTACCTATAATATAGTCTATCATGCTACAGATAGTAGTGGTAATACATCCTCTGCTACGCGTAAGGTTATTGTGCAAAATTTACCATTTAAACTGCTTGTAGATACGAGTAAAGATGGTAATTCTTCTCATACAGAGTTCAAAATACCCATTGACAAGAGAGCACGATACTCTTATGATGTAGATTGTAATGACGACGGAACAGCTGAAGCAACAGATGTTACAGGAAGTTATACATGTATCTATGAAAAAGAGGGTCGTTATGTTGTCTCCATAAAAGGTGTGTTTCCTAGTATACACTTTTATAGAGGGAGAGTAGATCAAAACAACAGTGACAGTTTAAAAGTAATTGAGATACCACAATGGGGAAATATTGTTTGGAAAAGCATGTATAGAGCCTTTTATGGTTGTAGGAATATGCACATTACCGCAACTGATAAACCTAATTTGAGCCATGTTGAGACCATGAAAGAGATGTTTGCTTATGCCAGTAGTATGAATGAAAATATAGAAGACTGGAATGTCTCCAATGTTAAAGACATGTCTTATACCTTTAGAGATGCTCTATCTTTTAACACACCGCTTGCCAAATGGGATGTAAGTAAAGTCAATAATATGAGCTATACATTTTATAATACTATATCTTTTAATCAACACCTAAATAGTTGGGATGTTTCCCATACACAAAATATGCAAAGTATGTTTGGAAGAGCTTTTAGTTTTAATCGACCTTTAGCCAAATGGAATACTTCGAGAGTACACAATATGAGTCAAATGTTTACACATGCCTATAACTTTAACCAGTCGATAGAGTCATGGGATGTAAGCCGAGTAATGACCATGCAAAATATGTTTAATTATGCAAAATCATTTGATAAACCTATAGGTACATGGAGTGTCAGTCGCGTTACCACAATGAGAGGTATGTTCAATAATGCCTATAATTTTGATCAAGACATAAGCTCTTGGGATACACATAATGTAAGAGACACCTCCTATATGTTCCTAGCCGCAAGAGCTTTTGATCAAGATATAGGTGCATGGAATATGGGAAAAGTAATACAAATGAGACGTATGTTTTACGATGCACGTGCATTTTTTAATGATCTTAGTGAGTGGAAAGTATCGCAGGTTACAAATTATTCAGATTTTGCTAAATACTCTCCCCTAGAGTATGAGTCTGTTTTACTGCCGCATTTTGGACAGTAAAAAAGGACTACCCCTCTTTAAGTTTACGTTTCCACTCTTTTTCAAACTTCTTTCTCTTGGTAAACGAGAGTTTTTCTATGAAGACTTTTCCTTCTAAATGGTCCATTTCATGCTGTATGGCTATGGCTAAAAAGTCTTCATCTTCTATGGTATGATTATTCCCATCTCTGTCAAAATACTCTACTTTTACATGTTTAGCACGTTCTATGTCTTCATATACACCGGGAATAGAAAGGCATCCTTCTTGAAAAATCTCTAAACCATCTTTTTCAATGATAATAGGATTTATCATCTCTAAGGTATTTTCTTTAGGCTGGTCATTTTCACCCTTTTTTTCTTCTAAAGGTATGTTAATAATGAGAGCTCTTGTATCCTCACCTATTTGAATAGCTGCTAGACCTACGCCATTTTTAGCACGCATACTGTCGTACATATCATCAAGTAAAGTATGAAGCTTAGAATCAAAAGACTCTACTTCTTTAGAGATGAGTTTAAGTCTTTTGTCAGGGTATACTACAATATCTCTAACCATACTAAACTCTATGTAAAACTTTTAGTCAGTACTTTATCGATGAGTCCATACTCCATAGCTTCTTTTGAAGACATGAAGTTATCACGTTCAGTATCTTTCTCTAACTGTTTTGCTTTTTTACCACAGTTTTTAGCCATGATTTCATTAAGCGTATCTTTGAGTCTTTGTATCTCTTCTGCTTGTATCTGGATGTCTGTAGACTGTCCTTGTGCACCACCTGAAGGCTGGTGAATCATAATACGTGCATTGGGTAAGGCATAACGCTTTCCTGGTGTACCAGAAGAGAGTAAAAATGCTCCCATAGACGCTGCTTGTCCCATACAGATAGTTACGATGTCTGGCTTGATGTAGTTCATCGTATCATACATACTTAGTCCAGAGGTTATCACCCCTCCTGGAGAGTTGATATAAAAATAGATGTCTTTATCTGGGTCTTGTGCTTCAAGGAAAAGAAGTTGTGCCACAATGGTAGATGCCACTTGATCATTCACCTCACCACTTAACATAATAATACGGTCTTTTAATAAACGTGAATAGATATCATAAGATCTCTCGCCTCTACCTGTTTGCTCTACAACATATGGAATATAACTCATTAATTTACCTTTGTGAATATATAGTTAAATAGATTTAAAATCTGCTCAAATATACATTAAAATAGTTAACAATCAAGGTGCCTAAATATCGGCACCTTTCGTAAATTCTAAATTTTACTTGTCAAAACCTAACATTTTACCAAAGAGTTTATCTTCCATAAGCCCCATTTTTGCAGCTGGCATTAGGTTGTTCTCTTGATAATACTTTACAAGCTCTTGTGCATCCTGCCCAGACATCATTGCTTGGTAGTAAAGTGCAGACATAACCTCTTGGTCATCTACTTCTATACCCTCTTCTTTTGCCAAAGCATCTACAATAAATGTTGCTTTTACAGAGTCTCTTGCTTCATCTCTTACAGAAGCTCTAAGCTCATCAAGTTTTTTAATGTCTGTTTTGTATGTTTCTAGTTCTTTTTCGTCCATAGTTTGTGCTTTGGCATTCACTTTGGCATCTACTTCTTGATCTACAATGTTATTTGGTAATGCAAAATCAAACTTTTTAACCAAAGCTTCTACAAGTTGTGGTTTAAGTTCATCATTATAAAGCTTAGAAAGTTCCTCAGAAGTAATTTGGTCTTCTAGTTTTCCTTTAAGCATATCGAGAGTTGCTTTTTCATCGTTAAGTACTTTTTGAGCAAAAGCATCATCTATCTCTCCCGCTTTTTGTTCTTGAATTTCATGAAGTTTTACTTTAAATGTTGCTTCTTTTCCTGCTAAGTCTGATGAACCATAGTCTTTAGGAAAAGTAACCACTACATCTTTTTCTTCTTCGTATTGCATACCAATGATTTGTTCTTCAAATCCAGGGATAAACGAACCAGAACCTATTTTAATAATATATTTCTCAGCACTACCACCTTCAAAAGCCACACCATCAATGAACCCATCAAAGTCAATAAGTGTTGTGTCTCCATCTTTTACTGCACGCTTACGTGCTATTTTTTCAAAAGGTGCTTGTTGTGTTGCAAACTCTTGCATTTTAGCATCTAGGTCTTTTTTTGATGCTTTTGGTTTTGTATATTTAGGTACAACATCCATATAGCCTTTTAAATCTATCTCAGGTCTTTTAGAAATCTCTACCTCAACTTCTATGCCTTTATCTGTTTTTTCATATTTCTTAAATGCAGGCTGACCTATCATATCTTCAGGTTTTATTTTCGATTTTTTCAGCCCTTCAGCAATAAGTTCTTGCAATGCTTCACCTTCTGCATCTTGTTGCAACTTATCACCATGTAGCTTTTTTACTACATGTGCAGGAACTTTACCCTGCCTAAAACCATCAACCTTAAGCTCTTTACCCGCCTTAATAGCCAACTTCTCTACATTTTCTTCTATCGCTTTAGTATCAAGCGTACCACTTACAACAACATTTGCATCATCTACTTTTTTTACTGTAACTTTCACTACAATCCTTTTAGGTTAATATATAATGCCGTGATTTTATCTAAAATATCATAAGAAACGAATATTAAGCTATAATTTCTTTCATGAAACACATCCACATAAACATCCAAAAATGGTACAAAACCAACGGCAGACTTGAACTTCCTTGGCGTACTACTACCAATCCTTATCATATCTACCTAAGTGAAGTGATGCTTCAACAAACACAGGTCAAAACTGTGCTTGAACGGTACTATTTTCCTTTTTTAAAAAAGTTTCCTACACTTAAAGCACTGGGTGATGCTTCTCTTGATGATATACTCAAGATGTGGGAAGGGCTTGGGTATTATAATCGGGCTAAAAATTTACATAAAACCGCTAGGCTTATAGAGGAACTACCCTCTGACATAGATACACTTATACAGCTTCCAGGCATAGGTAAAAACACGGCTCATGCAGTGGCAACTTTTGCTTACAAAAAACCTGTACCCATCATGGAAGCTAACGTCAAGCGTATACTTTGTCGCCTGCATAAACTTAAAACTCCCACAGACAAAGAGCTGTGGGACATTGCCTATGACTTAGTGGACAAAGAAAATCCCTTTGATTACAACCAAGCCATGATGGACATAGGCTCGTCTCTTTGTACACCTAAAAACCCCTCTTGTGAAGTCTGCCCACTCAGCGACATCTGTCAAGGGAAAAATGAGCCTACACTCTACCCCAACAAGAAAAAACGTGTTGTGCCTACACGTGAGCAAAACATCATGCTTTCTGTGTACAATGACAAGCTTTCACTAACACAAAGAACTGGGAAATTTTTACATGGTTTATGGGGCTTTTCTTCTACAGAAGTACCCCTTTGTGCTTCGGAGTACATAGGCGAAGTTACCCATGCCTATACACATTTTAAGCTTACCTGTAAAGTCTACGTATATGATGAGCTTGACAAAAAACAAGCACATTACTTTTCTACTTCTGATATACAAAAACTTGCCATCTCTAAAGTAGATGAAAAGATTGTTAAATTGTATTTAGATACAATTAGCTAATTTACTATGAGGTTTAACCATGACAAAAGATGAAGAATTTGAACAAGCTGTTACAAAAGTACTAGAGCTCATAGGTGAAGACCCGAAAAGAGAAGGACTACTTAAAACACCTTCTCGTGTGGCAAAAGCTTTTAAATTTTTAACAGAAGGCTACAACCAAGACCCTAAAGAGATACTCTCTCAAGCACTCTTTACTACGTCAAATGATGAAATGGTTTTGGTACGTGACATCGAGTTTTACTCTATGTGTGAGCATCATATGTTACCCATTATAGGGCGTGCGCATGTGGCTTACATACCAGATGGTAAAGTAGTGGGACTTTCCAAAATTCCTCGTATTGTTAACGTATTTTCCAGACGTTTACAAATACAAGAACAAATGACAGAGCAAATAGCAGATGCCATTAAAGAAAGTATCAACCCTAAGGGTGTTGCTGTTGTGCTTCACGCACGTCATATGTGTATGGAAATGAGAGGAGTGGAGAAAGTAAACTCCACTACTGTCTCTTCAGCATTACGTGGACTTTTTAAAAGTGATGAACGTACAAGGTCTGAGTTTTACAACCTTATCAATTCCCCTGCACCCTCACATTTTTAGTACCTTTATGTTATTTTAAGTCTAAGAGCGTATTATCCTTTAAAGTCAATTAGGACTTATTTTATCCTAATTAAAATGAGACTCGTTTTCAAAGGAATCCTATGCAAGTATACTTAGACAATAATGCAACGACTATTGTCGACCCACATGTATTTACAGCGATGGAGCCATACTTTGTACAAAAATATGGTAATCCTAACTCGCTACATGCTTACGCATCTGAAACGCACCCTGCCATCAAGCAAGGTATGGAACGCATCTATGAGGGCATAAACGCTCCTAGAGAAGACTCAGTCATCATTACTTCATGTGCAACAGAGAGTAACAACTGGGTACTAAAGTCCATCTACTTTGAGTACATACTTACGGGCAAAAAGAACCACATCATGGTCTCTGAAGTAGAACACCCTTCAGTCATAGCCACCGCAAAGTGGATAGAGGACATGGGCTGTAAAGTCACCTACTTACCCATAAATGCTGAGGGCATTGTAGATGTACAAGCTGTAAGAGACAACATCACAGATAAAACTGCCCTAATCTCCATCATGTGGGCAAACAACGAAACTGGTGCCATCTTCCCAGTTGAAGAGATAGGTGACATCTGTGAAGAGCATGGTGTGCTTTTTCATACTGACGCGGTACAAGCCATAGGTAAACTGCCTGTAGATGTGCAAAGTTTTAACGTAGATTACCTTACATTTTCAGCACATAAGTTCCACGGCCCTAAAGGGGTGGGTGCCTTGTATGTGAAAAAAAGTAAAGAACTTATGCCTCTACTTCATGGTGGTGCACAAATGGGTGGCTACCGTTCAGGTACACTCAACGTGCCAGGTATTGTAGGTATGGGCATGGCGATAGAAGCTGCCGTTTCAGCTCTAAAGTTTGAAATGACAGAAGTAAGAGAAATGAGAGACAACTTTGAAGATGAACTTCTCAAAATTGATGACACTTTTGTAGTCACACCAAGAGCAAAAAGAACACCAAACACCATTCTTATCTCGTTTAGAGGTATAGAAGGCGAGTCGATGTTATGGGACTTAAACCGTGAAGGCATAGGGGCTAGTACAGGCTCTGCTTGTGCTTCCGAAGACTTAGAAGCAAACTCTGTCATGGAAGCCATAGGTGCTGCTGAAGACTTGGCACATACTGCCATACGTTTTTCACTTAGCCGTTATACCACGCAAGAAGAGTTAGACCACACTTTAGCTGTAGTTAAACGTGCAGTTGCAAGACTAAGAGAAATCTCGTCTTCATTTGCATACGCACCAGAGGACTATGTAAGTGGTCTCAATTCTGGGCATTTAAGAAAGAAGTAAAATAGAAATTCTTAGCTTAATAAACTTTGCTGGGGTCATTGGTTCAATTTTCGGAGAAAATTTAAGCTGTGACCCCACATCTTAGTTCAAGCAACAAGGGCAGTTTAAAAACATAAAGATACGAAGGAAGCAACATGGGAATAGATAGTTTAGTAGGCGGTACCATCTGGGATGAGTACAGCGACAAAGTAACAGACCTTATGAATAACCCACAAAATATGGGTGACATCAAACAAGAAGAAGCAGATGCTATGGGTGCAAAACTCATCATCGCAGACTTTGGAGCTGAAAGCTGTGGAGATGCAGTACGTCTTTACTGGGCAGTAGACCCAAAAACAGACAAGATACTCTCTTCTAAGTTCAAAAGTTTTGGCTGTGGTACTGCCATCGCATCTTCAGACGTCATGGCTGAACTGTGTAAAGACAAAACCGTACAAGAAGCAGTGAAAATCACAAACATAGACGTAGAGTTTGCTATGCGTGACAACCCAGAAACGCCTTCTGTACCGCCACAAAAGATGCACTGTTCTGTTATGGCGTATGACGTCATCAAAAAAGCAGCAGGACAGTACTTAAACGTTGACATGGAAAGTTTTGAAGAAGAAGTCATCGTGTGTGAATGTGCGAGAGTAAGCCTCTCTACACTTCAAGAAGTCATCAAACTCAACAACCTTACTACAGTAGAGCAAGTAGCCGACTACACCAAAGCTGGTGCATTTTGTAAGTCATGCATAAGACCTGGTGGACATGAAGACAAAGACATCTACTTAGTAGATTTACTTGAAGAAGCAGAAAAAGAAAGAATGTTAGCAGGTTCTACACTAGGTACTGACACAGCAAACCCTGTTGGTGACTTTGGAGCGATGACTATAGTCCAAAAGCTCAAAGCCACTGAAAAAGTCATAGACGACAACATCCGTCAAATGCTAGTCATGGACGGTGGAGACATGGAAATCTTAGACATCAAAGAAAATGGCGAAAACTTCGACATCTACATCAGATACCTTGGTGCTTGTAACGGCTGTGCCTCTGCGGACACTGGTACACTCTTTGCTATAGAAAATGTTTTAAAAGAGAAGCTTAGTGACAAGATAAGAGTACTTCCCCTCTAAGCTTTTTAATCCCCTTTTTTCTTTGCCTGTAAAGTAGGTTTTGTACCCTACTTTATAGTACTCACTCTTCCCACATTTGACATTATTAACAATATTCTATATAATACTATTAAAAGTACTATTAAGGATACTATTGTGACTATATCTGCTAATGACCTTAAGATAAAAGGAGTAACACTCCTTGATACCCTACTCAGCACACTCGATGAAGTGCTCATCTCCGTAAGAGGGAAAGACAAGTATGTAGTTGTAGATATGGCACGCTATGCATACTTACGTGAATGTGAACTAGAACAAGCCTATAGAGACACCCTAGAAGACATAAAAAATGGTAACTCTAAAACTATGACAGCAAAAGAACATCTGCAAGAAATAGACGATGCCCTACAAGCTTGAGATAACAGATGCCTACACTAAAAGGCTAGTAAAATTTCTCAAAAAACATAAAGACATCACACCCAAATATAAAAAGGTATTACTCCTACTCGAAGCAGACCCTTTCCACCCTTCACTACGTCTACACAAACTCTCTGGTAAACTAAATAGGCTTCACTCTGTCTCTATAGACATACAATACAGAGTGACGATAGAATTTTATATAGAAGAGGAGAAGATTATTCCTGTGAATATTGGGACGCATGATGGGGTGTATAAGTGATTATGAGATATATGCTTCACCCTCATCAGTAATTGAAAAACGTGCAATACTATTTTCCTCTTCTCTATTGATATAGTTTAATTTTTTTATCTTACTTTTTCTACCAATACTATGGTTAATTGATTGATATGCTCTATCTAGTTCAGCACCTAATTCATTTGCTCTAAGGCTTGATTTCCCTTTTAATATAATCAAAATTTCATACTCTTTTTTAGGTAACTTATCTATAGAATCAAAATGTTTTTTTACTTCTTCATCTATAACAGGTAAAAGTTTAACTTGACCATGACACTTTGTACATGCCATATTGAATTTAATAAATACATCTTTCTGAACAATTGATACAAATTAATTCCTTTGAATTATTCATCCATTCACTTATTAGCTTATTAAAGTCAAAAACCCTTTCAATCCTAAACTTTCTATCACTTTTTTCATCAAAAATTATATTATTATTTATACATAATCCATAATTTAAAGAGAAAATACTAATATCTTTTCCATCTTTGTCTTTTTGCTTAGAATATTTAGTAATAAAAAAATTAAATTCTAAAGTTTTTAAAATATTTTCCATTTCTTCTATTATAAATAAGTAATTAGAAGGTGCAGTATTTGTTGTATAAGGTTCAAATATTTTTGCCCCTGATTTACCAATTTGCTTTTTATTATCTTTTGCTTTGCTAATTATTAAATTTAATAACTCCAATAAATGATATTGTTCAAATGCCTCATCATAACTTTTATATTCAATGTATTCATTTTTTGTCAAAATATATTCAATATCATCAACGTAATGTTGTTTAGCTGCTTCTTGTAGTACTTTTTTTGTTATCTTTTTTTCTAAACTATTTGTTTTTATTAATGCTAACTCTAATATTTTCCCAACTATTCTTGGTACATTAGAACTTATTTGGAATAGTAGTTTATAATAATATTCCATAGTATTACTGCTTAAATCAAAATAATCACCCATACTAACATCATTACCAAAGTAATATTTAAATCTTTTTTCTATTAATCTCTTGGTATATTTTATAGCTGATTCTTCAACTTTTTCTATGTTTCCTACTGAATATAAATCATAATAATCTAATGAATAGGTTTTAACTTTTTGATGTGCTACCCATATTTCAGACAAGTTCCCCTAAAGATTATGCAGCCGTTTGATATTCTAGCATCTTAAGCTCATAATTGACTGGAGACATATAATCATTCGTAGAATGTAACCTCTGTCTATTA
>Ga0256834_1000819_pt1 | contig 22013 bp, 17 predicted proteins | sample 4281140metaG_FD_190536 | JGI IMG/M metagenome (GOLD analysis project Ga0256834, IMG submission 190536) | Hydrothermal vent microbial communities from East Pacific Rise, Pacific Ocean - 4281-140 | ecosystem: Environmental > Aquatic > Marine > Hydrothermal vents | place: Pacific Ocean: East...
AATCGATTATTTTCGGTTTAATTTCATGTTGATTTTTCCATTGCAAGTATTCAATAATATAGATATAACTTTGCAGAACTTTTGGTTGTTTATACATTGAGAAAAATTTTGCTATAAATTTAGTTATTTTTTATGATATATTATTTGGGTAAAATTTTTTTCAATAGGGCATACCGTGTATTTATACAAACACACAGCGTTAATTATCAAAATACTTTCAACGAAAAAATTGGAGAAATTACTTGATAAATACGGTAGTTTATTGAATATCAACAATTATATTAATGTAAGTTTTTTGTGAAAGTAAAAATTTCAATTTCCTTTTTGAAAAAATTCACTGGTATTTTTATTGACTTTTATGCTTGCTTCTCGACCAAAAATCAAAGTGCGGTTATCAACAATATGTCCTGCGGGAAAATTGAAAATAACCGGATATTTTTTATCTTTTACATGTTTTAGTATTAATTGTTTGACGGTTTCACCTATAAAATCGTCATCTTTTTTGACAGACATGCCTCCAACAATCAAACCTTTTAAATTGTCAAAATATCCGGCATTTTTTAAAGCAAACAACATTCGGTCGTATGAATAGGTATATTCGCCTACGTCTTCCAAAAACAAGATTTTTCCGTCGGTGTCAATTTGATACTTGGAACCTAACAAACTAACCAATAGCGATAAATTGCCGCCCACCAAAACACCATTGGCTTTTCCCTGTATGTTTAAGCTGTCTGTCGGTATTACATAGTGTAAATCTTTGCCGGATAAAAAATCTTTTAAACTTTGTATGGCTTGTTTTCGTTCCGTATTGGGGTGCGTCAAACTAATAGGCATGATAGCATGTGCACTTTGAAAACCATTTTGATGCAAAAGACTGTGCAATACGGTAATATCGGAAAAACCGATAAGCCATTTCGGGTGTTTATAAAATTTTGAAAAGTCCAGATTGTCAATTATTCGCACACTACCGTAACCACCGCGGGCACACCAGATAGCTTTGATGTTCGGGTTGTCCAAAGCTTGTTGCAAATCTTTAAAACGTTCGGTGTCTGTTCCGCCGAAAGTAAAGTGTTTTTTATACAAATTTTCGGGGTATTGAGGTACATAACCCCATAAACGCAACAGTGAGTCGGCTCGTTGCATATATGCTTTTTGTTCAACTACATTGCCTGCGGGTGCTATATATAAAATCGTATCCCCAGGTTGCAATGACAAAGGAGCAATCCATTTGATATAATGAGTATGCGATTTGGTAACCCGGGCGGATTTGCAAGCAAAAAACAATAAAATTATACCCAACCGAAAAAAATGTTTCATGACATTTTATATTAATAATGATAAGCACGAAATTACACAAATAATCAGACAAAATTTATAACAAAAAACAAAATATTTTGGCGCTATCACGAACTTAATGGAAATTGTTGTTAGGATGACACGACATCGCTTTGCTCCGTTCCCGATGACAAGCTTTGGTAGGTAATGTTCGTCCGTTTCAATGGGTATTTCATAAAACTTTTATCAAAACATCTCCCGAAACTTCGGGACATCATATAGTATGGCTATTATTTGTTAAACAACTTTTGTTTTCGGTAATTATGTGTAATTTTATGTGATAAAAAATTATTTTATGCTTAAAAAAATATTTTCGACAGTTGTTTTTTGTTTTTTGATCGTTTCTTGTGCGTCGCATAAGTACGAATTCAAAAACTTCAAATACCCCGAGCCGGTTGATACACAAAATAAACCCATTAAAACAATTTGCAGAAAACGATACGATTTGCAAGGTATTTATATAGACAGCCGTTTTGATGGCGCACGTGTAAACGATGCACGTCGCATAAACGATACATTGGTAGAAATTGATATTGAACCCGAAAATTATCCGATAAATAACAGCCCGTGGTATGCTTTTAAAATAACAAGCGACAGTCTTCAAAAAATTTGGATAAAACTATTCTACAAGTCGGGACATCACAGATATTTTCCCAAAACAAGTTCCGATGGACAACATTGGAACCCCATTGATTCTTCAGAAGTTATAATGGATACAACCGGACAAACTTTTATGTTTTCGATTAAGGTTAAGCCAAGTATTTTGTGGGTAGCGGCGCAACCGGTCGTCAATACCGAATATGTGCACCGGTGGATATTGCAAATTCAAAAACACTCTTTGGTTTATGATGCCAAAAGCATTGGAAAAACGGTTTTGAAGCGCGATATTCCATTTTTTAAAATTGGAATAAACAATGGGCAAAAAAAGAAAATCATTTTATTGTTTAGTCGGCAACACCCCCCCGAGGTAACCGGTTTTTTTGCACTGCAAAGTTTTATTAATGAGTTATTGCATAACGATAGTTTATCGGAACGTTTTTATAAGGATTATGAATTTTGGGTATTTCCGCTTATCAATCCGGATGGAGTAGATCTAGGACATTGGAGACACAATGCAAATGGTGTTGATTTAAACAGAGATTGGGCTGTTTTTAATCAACCGGAAACTCTATCCGTTAGAAATTTCTCGGTAAGTGAAGCCAACCGTACCCTACAAAATGTGATTTTAGGTATTGATTTTCATTCTACATTTCAAGATATTTATTATGTCAATGATCAATCGGATTATACGCTAAGTCGAAATTTGATTCGGTTTTGGACCAACAGTATAGACCGGTCGGTTGCTCCATTTAAGACTATATATGATGCGTCTCCTATTAAAAAACCTGTGTCAAAAGCTTGGTTTTACTATCAGTTTGGTGCTGCGGGTGTAACCTACGAAGTAGGAGATAATGTTCCTGTCAATTTGATAGACCGCAAAGCACGTGCTGCTGCCATAAGTTTAATGGATTTATTATTGCAAAAATAAGAGGCAATTTTTCATAAAAAAAACAGGCGACATGATGCCGCCTGTTTGAACTGTAACAAATATTTGAAACTTTTATTCACTCGCTTGTTCATTAACAATTAAAAATTCGGAACGACGATTGAGTTGATGTTGTTTTTCGGTGCAATGACTACATTTAACTGCCGGTTCGCTTTCGCCTTTACCTTCTGCTGTTAAACGTGCAGCATCAATACCTTTTGAAACAATATATTCCATAGTCGATTTGGCACGTTTTTCCGATAATTGTTGGTTATAAGAAGCAGGACCTCTTCTATCGGTATGCGAAACGATATGGATTTTTAAATCGGGATATTTTTTCATGGCTTCTACTACTTTGTCCAATTCAAAAGCAGCATCACGTCTAATATTCCATTTGTCAAAATCAAAATATATCGGATTTAATACCAATTCGCGAGGAGTAATAATTTTTTCTATCGGGTTTAAAGCGATTTTTACATCAACTTCTTCCAAATCGGTGGCGGCAACCGCTTTTTTATTATTTTCGTATTCTTCGGCACGGGCTTCAACGACAACATTTTTGTTACATTCTATCAAGAAATCGACCTTTCCTTCGTTGTCGGTTAATTTGGTTTTGATAGGGTTGCCTTCGTTGTCGGTTAAGGTAACCGAAGCACCACTGATAGGTTTTTGGGTTTTTGCATCTACCACTTGGGTCGAAATCAACACATCACAAACGGGTTTTATGTTTTTGACGGTATAGATATTGTCGTCTCCTACTCGGGTTGCCGTGCGATTACTCGAAATAAATCCGTCTTTGGTATCGTCGTCGATGTATATGGCAAAATCGTCTTTTCCGCTGTTTAACGGGACGCCCAAGTTGCGGGGTCTTGAAAATTTGCCATCGACATTTTTACAAACAAATACATCTAAGCCTCCCAATCCCAAGTGTCCGTCTGATGCGAAATACAAATCGCCTTTTTTGCTGATAAAGGGAAAGTTTTCACGTCCTTCGGTATTGATATTCGGACCTAAATTAACGGGTTTACCAAATTTATGATTTCTTTTTATATCGACTACATACAAGTCGGATTGTCCCATTCCGCCGGGCATATCTGACGAAAAATACAATTTTTTTCCGTCGGGACTTACAGCGGGGTGTCCTACCGAATAATTGTCGTTGTTAAAGGGCAATTCTCTGATGTCTGTCCATTTGCCGTTTATTAATCGAGCCGAAAAAAGTTTGAGACGACTGATACCGGTCGAATCGGTTTTGTATTCTTTGTCGTGATAATTATCACGGGTAAAATACATGGTTTTTCCGTCGGGCGAGAAGCAAAAAGTTCCGTCGTGATATTTGGTATTGACATCGCCGGGTAATTTTTCTATATTACTTACGACACCTTCAACGTAATCGGCTTGAAAAATATCGAGATAAGGTTGTTCGTCCCAACCGTATTCTTTGCCTTTGGTATCTCGTGCCGATACAAAATACAATTTTTGTCCCATTGGTTTGGCATCGAAATCGGCATATTCGGTATTGATATTGGGCAGTTCGTTTACAACAAACTTATCTTTGCCTCTTTCCAGAATTCGCGGTAAGTAATTGGGATTTTCTCTAAACTTTATGGCTCTGTGGTCAGCCGGTTTCATTTTGGCAAATTTTTCCATCCACGGGATACTTTCTTCATATTTTCCATTGGCTTTCAGCATTTGTGCATAACGATAATATACTTCGGGGTCATCGCTTTTTTCGGCTAAAATACCGTAATATTTTTCGGCATTTTGAGTATCGAAAATTTGGTAATACGAATCGGCTAAGTTTTGATATACATGGTCATCGGCTTTGTCGTTGGCTACAATTTTTTCATAAGTTTCGGCTGCTTTTACGTATTGCAAACGATTGTAATACTTATCAGCCTTTTTTACAAGTGAACTCTGTGCGAATACCGAAGTTATTCCCAGAGTTAAAGTTATCATTAAAATATATATTTTTTTCATAGTTATAATTTTTTAAAAGTATCGGGGTGACAACATGACTTTTTTAGACAAACTCCAGTCGTAGTTTAAGAAAACTTCGTGAGATGACGGGCTGTAAAATCTGATATCGGAAACATGTCTGTCATAGGCATAACCGATTTTTAAACCGTCGAACAAACGAACATTAAACATACCGCTGATGGCATCTTTTAGGCGGTGTGAAACACCTACTTCAAAGCGATTGGCAAACAACATATTGATATTTATGTCGGCTTGAATACTTTGTCCGAAATTGTTAAATATCAAGAAGTGAGGTTTTAATTTGAAATTATCACCGATATCAAACACATAACCTCCGGCTAAAAACATGTGCATCTCGTCGGTAGCTTTGTATCCGTCCCCTCCGTTGTAGGCATTTTCTAAGAAATTGGGCACGGAGAAAGAGATATAATAACGATCGGTATAGTAAAACAAACCGGCTCCCAAATTAAAATTGGTGTCCGAAATATCTTTGGCAAACAGAGGGTCGTCTCTATCAACAATATATAAATCGGCTAAGGCGTTGTTAAACAAATTAACGCCGGCTTTTAATCCGAAGGCCAAATTGGACTTACCGAAACGTAAGGTGTGTGAATAATCAACAGTTATCATATTTTGGTTGATAGCACCATAAGAGTCATTGATAAATGACAAACCTATACCGTTGTTATCGTTAAAAGCACCGTGCACATTTGCCGTAAAGGTTTTGGGGGCACCGGGTTCATTATACCATTGGGTTCGGTATAAGGTTCCGAACGAAACAATTTCTGCGCCTTTTGAACCGGCATAAGCAGGGTTCAAAACATTCATGTTATACATATATTGTGTATAATGAGGTAATTGTTGTGCTTGTATATTTCCTGCGGAAAGGAACAACAAACCTAATAAACTTAATATTATCTTTTTCATAGTTAAGTATTTTTATCTTATTAATTGAAACCAGCCGGTTAATTTTTCACCATCCAAGAGTTTGATTACATAGTAATAGGTAGCTGCGGGCAATACGTTTCCGTCGTTGTCTTTACCGTCAAATTCATTTACGTAATTGTCTTTTTCATAAACCAAAACGCCACGGCGGTCATAGATTTGTAAAACATCGATGCCGGGTTCGCTGGCTAAATAGTCTAACATAAAAGTATCATTCTTACCGTTACCGTCGGGAGATACGCCTTCGGGCACTCTACAACTTTCAAAATTGAGGACGTTTACGGGGTCAAAAGAATGACTACAGTTACCCATTGTTTCTACCGTAAGTGTCAAAACTTGTGTGCTGTTTACAACGACTTCTGCCGTGTTGCTAACAACTTGACCACTGGCATCAGTCCAAGTATAAGTAACGGAAGGGAAATCACTTTCGTTGGTTAAAGTTCCGTCTATGGTTTTGGTTTCGGTGCCGCAAACCACTACTTTTTCGGGTAGTTCGACCTGTGGTTCGGGAACCAGATATACGTTTACTTCATCAAATTCGGTAAATGTGTTTCCGTGACAATCTTCAAAACTTACTTCAAGTGTATAGGTGGTATCTTCGGTAGGTTCCACTGCCAAATCAACGTCGTGTCCTATAACGTTTCGACTTGCATCATACCAAGTTACCGTTACATTGGCATCGGGTATAAATATGTATGCTTCCGAGTTGGGTTCTAAAATTTCCCATGGACCGGTATTGCGGTTGGGCAAAGTTGGACTGGTAATATCGCCCGGATAGTTACCGCAAGTATCGGGCAGAAATTCTTCGTTTTGGGTTCCCAAAGTTGCCAATCCGTCATTCCAAGAACCGCAAACCGGTTTGTTTTTAATATGAACTTCAAAAGAATTGTCAGCTTCGTTAAAAACAATTTCTTGACTAACCAAAAGGTAATTACAGCTAAATTCGGGAATATCGTTATAAATAATCATAAATTTTCGGTTGGGTGCTGTTCCTATGGTTTTGTATTTTAATTCTTCGGTTCCGGAAGGCACACTAATATCGATATCCAAATAAGCCCCCATGATAGAAGCGAATGATAAGTTGTTACTGGAATCCCAGTAGGGCAAGGTGTGATTAGGAATCAATTGGGTAGGATCAATAATCCAAGAGTCGTAAGTGGCTGCTACACTCGGTTCAAATATTATATCACCGTTGGAGCCGACCACAATTTTGTCATAAGTTCTACCGTAAAATGAAATGGGAAAGGGTAAATCAATGGCGTCGCCATATCGATCGTCAATACGAAGGGGTGTGGTGGTTCCGTTATCGGTTATCATGACATCTTGTGCGTTGCTAAAATCGGAATCCCACTGAAAAGGAATACTTTCAACACGATATCTACCTGTTAAAACCCTTTCGATACCTGCATGCAACATAGCTTGTGTTTGCCCCGGACACAAATAAATGTCATCACCGGCATCGATATGCTGCGCATTTAATTTTGTGTTAAATATTGTGAATAAAAACATCAACAATATAAAATAATAATTTCTTTTCATAACTTTGTTATTTTAATTATAACTCCAAAAATAAAAAATTTAACTTGAAAACCCTATAAAAAAAACGTAATATTTCAGCATATATAAAAAATGATAGAAAAAAGAGAGAATTTTTACGAAAATGTTATTTTAATCGGGATAATAACCCCTCAACAATCTAAAGAAAAAGTTACCGATTACTTAAATGAACTGTCCTTTTTAGCCGAAACAGCCGGTGGCAAAGTGCTAAAAGTTTTTATGCAAAAACTCGACCGGCCACACCCGAAGACTTTTTTGGGAAGCGGTAAATTGGATGAAATAAAAAATTATATCGAAAACAATCAAGTGGACAGCGTTATTTTTGATGATGAACTCAGTCCGGCTCAACAAAAAAACCTGGAACGGATATTACAATTAAAAATTATAGACCGAACAAGGCTTATATTGGATATATTTGCTCACAGGGCACAGACTTCGTATGCACGCACACAAGTTGAATTGGCACAATATCAGTATCTGCTCCCTCGTTTAACCGGAATGTGGACACACTTGGAGCGACAACGAGGAGGTATCGGTATGCGCGGACCGGGAGAAACCGAAATTGAAACCGACCGTCGCATAGTGCGAGACAAAATAGCTTTGCTTAAAAAAAAATTAGCTGCCATTGACAAACAAATGGCTACCCAAAGAAGCAATCGAGGCAAAATGGTACGGGCGGCACTGGTGGGTTATACCAATGTGGGAAAAAGCACTTTGATGAATGTCTTGAGCAAATCGAAAGTTTTTGCCGAAAACAAACTGTTTGCCACACTCGATACCACCGTGCGAAAAATTGTTGTGTACAATATACCTTTTCTTTTGACCGATACAGTCGGATTTATCAGAAAATTACCCACTCAACTCATCGAATCTTTTAAATCGACTCTCAACGAAGTAACCGAAGCCGATTTGTTGGTGCACGTAGTTGATATTTCACACCCCAATTTTGAAGAACACATGGAAACCGTAAGGCAAATACTCAATGAAATAGGTGCCGGCAACAAACCTGTTGTCTTGGTTTTTAACAAAGTGGATTTGTTGCCCGAAACACAAAACGAACTTACCGGTAATTTAACGGAAACTTGGCTTGCCAAAACAAATAATCCGAGCGTATTTATTTCGGCTGTCAATAAAATTAATATAGATAAACTTAAAGATATTTTATATACCGAAGTGCGAAAAATTCATATCAAACGCTTTCCGTATAACGATTTTTTATACCCCGATTTGAAGGATATGTGATTTTAATAGGCAATCAAGCTAATTTATTTTATCTTTGTATCTTATAATGATTTAAAAAATCAAAAACATAATGAAATTCAATCTTGTTATAATATTGATTATCAGTTTATTGATAACTTCCTGCGTGCCCTACAAAAAAATCGTATATATACAAGGAGATTTGCCGCATGAGGTATATAATAAAACGGAATATCGGATCAAAAAAAATGATATTTTATACATAAAAATCCGTTCTTCAAACAAAAATATAGATAAACTTTTTATAGGAGACAATATAAATACCAACAACAGTACCAATTCGCAAGTTTTGTATTTTAACGGTTATACCGTTGATAAACAGGGTTATATAGAGCTGCCGGTTATCAAAAAAATACAAGTGGAAGGCAAAACTTTTGAAGAAGTAAAAACAGAAATACAAAACAAATTGCTTCGTAAACAATTCAAATCACTCGATAATATATTTATTAAGGTCAAACTTGCCGGTATTCCTTATACGGTTATAGGTGAAGTAAAACAACCCAAAACAAGTGTTTTATATAAAGAACAGCCTACTTTGTTTGATGTTATCGGTGATGCCGGCGATCTTACTCCGGTAGCCAATCGAAAACAGATAATCGTTATGCGCAACGAAAACGGAAAACAAACCAAAATAGAACTGGATTTGACCCGTGCCGATGTGATAAATTCGCCTTATTTTTATGTGCGACCCAATGATATTGTATATGTGCAACCGCTTAAACAAAAAACATGGGGAACAGGAACCACTTTGCAACAAACCATCAGCACAACCATTACGGCTTTGTCACTTATAACTACCATTATATTGTTAAGTAAATATACTCAATAAGAATTTTTGATTATGGAAAATCAATTACCGTTTGACGACCAAGTAAATTTTGATATTAAAGTTCTGTTGCTAAAACTTATTTCGCATTGGAAATGGTTTGTGGCAGCCTTAGCTGTCAGTTTGTTTGTTGCTCATTATATCAATGTACGAAAAGAAAACGTATATGAACTTGACAATTATGTAACCATAAAAGAAGAAAACAATCCGTTTTTTACTTCAAACATGAGCTTGGTTTTTAATTGGGGAGGCGTCAGTGATAAGGTAAATTTGGTTATCACCACCTTTAAGTCTCGCACCCATAACGAAAAAGTGGTTCAAAAACTCAAAAATTATATTCAATACAAAAAACAAGGCAAATATTTTTTGATAGACTTATACAAACAAAGTCCTTTTGTTTTTGAAATGGATGAAAATCATTGGCAACTTATCGACCTGCCTATTGAAATAAAAATAATAGATGACCGACAGTTTCAACTTTCGGTAACTCCCGAAGAAGAAAAAATAACTTTATTTCACTTTAAACAAAAAAAATCCAAAGCACAAAAATTAAATCCCTTAAAACAGGTTTATAAATTTGATGAAAAAATAAATTTACCGTTTTTATCCGGTACTTTTCGTTTAAACAAAAATAATAAGTATGAACCGAATACCCGATATTTTTTAAAACTCAAAAATTTTAACAGTGTAGTATCCGACTTTAAAGAAAAACTCAAAGTCAAAACCAAAGATAAAAATTCATCTATTTTGGTGCTTAAATTGCAAGGCAACAACAAGGCGGAAATAGAAGATTATTTAAACACCACCACAAGCTTATTGCAGCAACAAATATTGGACGATAAAAACAAATTTGCCATCAATACCATTAAATTTATTGATTCGTTGATTTTTTATATCCAAAAAGATTTAAGTGCAGCCACACAAGACCTTAAACGTTTTATCAGCAACAAAACCGTTTTAAATCTGGATGACCCAACTGCCAAACTCTATGAAAAAATTTCGGAATTAGACTTACAAAAAAGCAATGTTTTACAAAAAAAAATGTATTATGAGCAACTATTCAAATACTTGCAAAACAAAAAAAATTATGAGGATTTGCCGGCACCGACGGTTGTAGGTATTGAAGACCCGACCATAGTGCAAAAAGTAAGTAAAATAACACAATTGGCAGTTCAACGCAAAAAAGAATTAACCGAATTCAAAGAAAATTCGTCTCCCATACAACAACTTGATTTGGAAATTGAAGCCTTGCGAAAATCACTTTTGGAAACCGTTGATTCGGCTCTCGAAAACTTAAATCAACAACTCGATTTAATCAACCGCAAAATATATAAGATAGAGTCGCAAATAAACAAACTGCCCGAAGAGAAACAAACGCTACTGAGTTTAAAACGCAAATTTGACCTCAAACAAGAGGTTTACAATACATTGCTTCAAAAAAGAAATGAAGCCAGCATAGTCAAAGCATCCAATGTATCCGATTTAAAAATCATTGATACCGCCAAAGATACCGGACAACCGCCGGTAGCACCCAATCGAAAAATTAATTATTTGATAGCCATAGCCTTGGGGTTGCTTGTTCCGGCAACAATTATATTTATTATCTTTTTGTTTGACAACAAAATACACGACATATCCGATGTAGAAGAACTTACCAAAGTACCCATACTCGGACAGGTCTATCATCATGACAAAAAAGGCAATTTGCCGGTTGTCGATTTTCCGCAAGGTATTGTAGCCGAAGCTTTTCGTTCCTTGCGTTCGGCATTGCGTTTTATGTTGCCTCGCCATCAAAAAAATCATACCATACTCATTACGTCTTCGGTTTCGGGCGAAGGCAAAACCTTTGTGTCGTCCAATTTGGCTTTGATCGAATCGGTCAGTAGACAAAAAACCGTTTTACTCGAATTTGATTTGCGAAAACCCAAGTTTAAAAATTATTTTAAAGAAGCCCGTCAAAATCATAGCGGATTGTCCGATTTTTTGAGCGGAAACGCCCTTATCGACGATATTATCGTTTCGACCGATAAACCTGATTTGGACTTGATATTGTCCGGAAAAATACCCCCCAATCCTTCCGAATTAATCTTAACGGACTATGCTGCCAAATTGTTTGAAGAACTTCAAAAAAGATATGACAAAATAATTATAGATACACCGCCTTTGGGTTTGGTATCCGATGCCATGGAATTGCAAAAATATGCCGATGTAGTCGTATTTATCGTACGTGAAGATTACAGTTTGAAATCGTTTATCAAAGATATTGACGAAAAATATCAAAAACAAGAAATATCCAATCTTGCCGTTATTTATAATGATTTCAAAGTAAATATGCTTAAAAAATACGGTTACAGCAAAAATTACGGTTACAAATACGGTTACGGCTATGGGAATTATTTTGAACAAAAATTACCGTTTTGGAAAAAATATTTAAGAAAATTTTTTAAATAACAATACAAAAATTCGGTTTTATGAAAATAGTCGATTTGTCCAAAACCATTCGTTACGACAAGCAGGATCCATGGTTTATGCGTATCAAAATCAAACATAAACCGCATCGTAAAAGCCTTTTTTTAATCCGTTATTTTTTAGGATTGAAAAAGAAATATTTTCCCAAAAATTGGCAAGGTTGGGCAGACGACAAAATTGTAGGAATGGGAGTGCATGCCACTACTCATATCGATGCGCCTTGGCACTATCACCCCGTAATAGCAGGTCAAAAAGCCAAAACCATTGATCAAGTTCCTTTGGAATGGCTCTATGGCAACGGGGTAGTAATAGATATGACGCACAAACCCGATTTTGAAGCTATTACGGCAGCCGACCTCCAAAACGATTTGAACAAAAACAATATTGAGCTACAACCGGGCGATATTGTTCTGATAAAAACCGGTCGCGACAAATACAAAGGAAAAGATTATATCGATAAAGGTACCGGTATGAGTGCCGAAGCAACCCTTTGGTTGATAGAGCAAGGTATAAAGGTAATGGGAATAGACCAATGGGGTTGGGATTTGCCGTTGCGGTATCAGGTGCAACAAGTCAAAAAATACAATAATCCCGATTTTTTTTGGGAAGCTCATCGTATAGGACAAACTCACGAATATTTGCATATAGAACAACTTACCAATCTTGATGCTTTGCCTCCAACCGGTTTTAAAGTGGCTGTTTTTCCGCTCAAAATTGAAGGAGCTTCGGCTGCTCCTGCACGTGTAGTCGCTATTTTTGACTAAACAAAGAGGTTGTAATACCAAATCGATTTATAAAATAGTTTCAAAATATTTTGAACCAAAACATAAAACAATTTGGTATCATTTTTTTTCAATTGAAATAATAAATATCGGGAGAATAGCGTTAATACAAAAAAATGATTAGCCTATAAGTTTACTGCTACTTTGTTATCCTAAAACATTTTTTTATGAAAGAACAGACTTTCAAAATACACAAAGTAGTGCTTGTTGTGGTTTTGGTATTGCTACTTTTTAGTTTCGGATTTAAACTTATATTTTAGTTGGTTACCAATGTTCCCGTTTTATTGCCGGTGATCAATTTGTACAAATTACCGGAAGTATTCATATCAAAAACAATAATGGGAAGGCGATTGTCTTTTGCCAATGCAAAAGCGGTGCTATCCATTATTTTGAGTTCTTTTTGCAAAGTTTCGTCATAAGTAATTGTATCATATTTAATGGCATCGTTATATTTTTCGGGATCTTTATCATAAATACCGTCCACACGCGTGCCTTTGAGTATGGCGTCGGCACTTATTTCCAGTGCTCTTAATACCGCTCCGGTATCGGTGGTAAAAAACGGATTACCCGTTCCTCCGGCAAATATTACAATTTTGTGTTCGGATAGGGCTTGTTTAATTTTGATGGGATTGACCTCATCGGCAATTTTGTCTATCTTTAAACCGCTGACCAATTGTGCCGGTATGTTTTGATTCATAAAAACACTTTGAAGTGCCATACCGTTGATAACCGTAGCCAACATACCCATAAAATCACCCTGCGTACGATCCATGGCTTTGCCGGCTTCGGATAAACCTCTAAAAATGTTTCCTCCGCCAATCACAATGCCTATTTCTACCCCCAAATCATATATGCTTTTGATTTCATTTACAAATTGGTTTACTTTTTCAGGGTCAATACCGTAGTTCTTTTGCCCCATTAATGACTCACCGCTGAGTTTTAACAATATCCGTTTGTATTTCATTTCACTTTATTTTTTTGGAAATATCGGAAAATACTTTTTTCGATAAAAGATTAACCGAAATAACCTTATCCGACAAACAAAGATACATTTTTTTATCGATTTTGCAGCCGGTATGCAAATCCAAACGATATCTCACAAACTCTTCAAAAGGTTTCTTTTCTATAATTTTTGCTTGGTGTATAATTCCATTCCTAAATTTATAAGAACGTTTTATACAAAAAAATCAACGGTTTGTTAATTGTGAATAAGAAAATAAATTTCGATAAATTAATTTTGTTAAACTCAAAAAAATAATTGTTATGAAAAAAATATTATTAATATGGGTATTGTCGAGTGCTTGGTGGTCACTTCTTGCTCAAAACGAAGATTACGAATATCAAGAAGAACTCAATATCATTAAAGAACAGTTTAAAGAAATAAACAATGGCGAAGGCTATACCGAAACCAATCCTTTTACCGCCAATGACGACTGTCATATCAGCATCAGGTTAAAGAAAAAAGGAGACGAAATAAAAATGATAGAAGTAAGACGCTATGAAGATACCCGTAGTTTTGTATATCAATTTTACTATTGGGACGATATACCTTTTTTTATCTATACCCGAAACGATATTAACGAAGGCGGTATTTTTAGAGTTTCTGAATACAGACACTATTTTGCAGGTTACAAATGTTTTAGAACCTTATATAAAGGTTTTAGGTATAAAAACGTTGAACCCAAAATAAAAAATATGGAATTTATGGATTATTCAAAAGCCTACGAATTTCAATTGCTGGCAGAACAACTTTTAGATGCCGTTAAACAAAAAGATTGGAAAAAAGTTTGCGAACTAAACTTCCCCATATAATCGTGTGTTTGTAATGTTTGTTTGCAATTTGGCAGTCTCAAAATTTATTATACCCTTTTTACTCTCATTTCTGTTAAAGTGAATGATTTGTTCAACCTTTTGTTAATTTTTTGATAAATATCCAGCCTATAAATTGACATGATATATCGATTAGAAAAAAATGATTGAGGCTGCCTTTTTTTATCGAATTGTAATTAAAAAAGTCTTATGACACTTCATTTTACAATAAAATAAAAGCCGTATATTTTGCGGCAACTTCATTTTTGTCAATATTTTTAAAAGTTTATCTCTTTTTGTGACAAAAGTCACTAATAAATTATTTTATCCGAAAAAATTATGCTTAATGTAAACAAAATTAAGGTTTTAATGTTAAATTTGTTAGTGTGTTAACCAAAAATTTATTTTGTTATGAAAAAACAACCGTTATGGTTTTTAACCGGTCTTTTTATTATTTTTTTATTGTATTCTTTTTCTTCAAAAAATTTATATTCAACCGGTTATAAAATTTCGACCGACAATTTTAACCCCAAAAAATTTTACAAAAAACAATGTTCATTTTGCCACAATTCAAAAGGAAAAATAGGACCACCCATGGAAATTGTAAAAGCAACTTATATGAGTGCCTATCCCAACAGCAATGAATTTATCAAAAAAATGACTTCATTTATTTTAAATCCGTTGCACGAAAACAGATTGATAAAAAACAACGAAGGTATATACGGCACCATGCCCAAAGGTATGTTTAAAGATTCATTAAAAATAGATCAAGTAGTCAAATACATATATACACACATTCCTATACACCAAAAGAAACAAGATAAAGCTATCAAAAAGGAACCTAAAATTGAAAAAATCGAAATAATATTGGAAGTAAAAAAAGGCGAAAATTTAAACCGGATTTTACAACTCCAAAAAATTTATTTTAAACGAAACAGTTTAAAATTATCAAAAACATCAACCGAAGAAATTGATAAAGTAATTCGGTTTTTGAAAAAAAATATAAATATCAAATTGGAAGTCAGAAACTATACCGATGCAGTAGGCTCGGCTGCCAACAACTTACGTATATCAGCCAAACGAGCTCAAGTAATCAAAAATTATATGGCAAGCAAAGGTATAGATCCGTTACGTATTCAAACCAAAGGAATGGGTGAAACTTCCATTTTAAATCGCTGTGTTGATGGGGTTAAGTGTTCGGAAAAGGAGCACAGCCTAAACCGTCGAACCGAGTTTATTATTTTGTAAAAAAATATTTGATTGACTTCACCCGTTTCCTAAATTTTATTGAATTGTAATTACCTGTAATAAAGCTATTTCAAAACGGAGCGAAGCGAAGTGAAGAAACTAAATCGATAAACCGATACAAAACCAAAGATTGCCACGAGGCTCGTGCCTCGCCTCTCGCAATGACAGCGCACTGTTAATCAATATGTTAAATAACAAAGCGTGTCATTTTGAACGCAGTGAGAAATCTTTTTTGTTTAGCAAAAAGTTACCATCTGCCAACTCTGTTGGGGTCATGTCTATTGATGATGCCATTCGAAACGGGGCAAAACATCTCGGTTTTTTATTGTAGAAGACTGTCAATTTGGTGTTCCAATTTTTCTCCCCATAAGTTACGACCGGTTATTTTTCCGTAGCGGTCAATCAAAAGCATGGTCGGTATGCTTTTGACCTTGAACTGTTGCAAAATAAGATGTGTCGAATCAATAACTTGCGTCCAAGGCAACGAATCTTCTTTAAGTGCTTTTTTCCAAAAATATTGATGACGGTCAGACGAAATGCCTATAATTTGTAATCCTTTGGAATGATATCGCTTATAAAGTTTTTTGTATGCCGGATTTGCCGATTCGCGACAAGGACGACACCACGAAGCCCAAAAATCTATAATTGTGGCTTTGCCCATGATTTGTTCTATAACCACTTGTTTTCCGGTGCTGTCCGGTGCTGCAAACACCGGGATATATTTGCCTTTGCTAACCCCTTCTTGTTCTTTGTCGTGAGTTGCTATGCGGTAAGTATTGTTGTGGCATGAAAAAATACCGGCAAAAAACAACAGCAATCCTATGTTAAACCAATTCAATTTCAAATTGTGTCAGATGAATAAATTCTTGTAAGCGTTCTTTTATTTCTGTTTTATTGAGATTTTCAAGTCGTTGGGTACCAAATTCTTCTACGGTAAACGAAGCCAAATTAGAACCGCATATTACGGCACTTTTCATAGCTTCAAAACCAATATCTTCAAGTTTTGCCAAGCGACCAATAAAACCACCTGCAAAAGTATCTCCGGCACCGGTAGGGTCAAAAACATCTTCCAAAGGAAGAGCCGGTGCAAAGAAAATATCTTTGTCGTGAAAAAGCAACGCTCCGTGTTCGCCTTTTTTAATAATCAAATATTTAGGTCCCTTTTGTTGTATGGTTTTGGCGGCACGAACCAACGAATAGTCTTTGCTGAGCTGACGGGCTTCTTCGTCGTTTATGATAAGTATATCAACAAGTTTTAATACTTGCATAAGTTCGTCCCAAGCGGTATCCATCCAAAAATTCATGGTATCGAGTGCTACCAATTTAGGACGCTTTTTCATTTGATTTATGACGGCTTTTTGCAGTGCCGGATGCAAATTTCCCAACATTAAAAATTCGGCATCTCTGTAATCATCGGGCACAACGGGATTAAAATGTGCCAAAGCATTAACTTCGGTAACCAGTGTGTCGCGTCGGTTCAAATCGTTGTGATAGCGCCCTTTCCAATAAAAGGTTTTTTCGTTTTCCAATTTTTCAATCCCCGAAATATCAATACCTCTGCTTATAAATTTTTGTAAATAATTTTCGGGAAAATCCGAACCGACAACCGAAACAATACCTATATCGTCAATTAGTTTTTGGGCTGCCAAAGAGATATAGGAAGCAGAACCCCCCAAAATTTTGCCTGTTTTGCCAAATGGCGTTATGATTTCGTCGAAGGCAACCGTGCCTACTGCAAGTATTTTTGACATAAAATTGAAAAAAGTATTTTTACGTTGCGAAAATAATTTTTTTTCAAAAACAAGCCTATTTTTTTACAATTATTTTTTAACAGCTTTATGTTGAAAACCTTATAAAAAAATCAACCGCCTCGAACCAACATAATACTAAAAACACCCAAACCCAACAACAGTTTTATCAGGTTGTAAAAGCGTCGGTAACTTTTTGTGTCATTGGTTTTTAAAAAGAAAAACAAACCGGTTAAATATGCCGGTATAAACAAGTAAAAATAATAACGCATATTGCCCAAAATCTCAAATTTGTTGAGGTAACTTACAGGTATAAACAAAAGCAAACTGATACAGACAACAAAGTATTTGGCTTTTTTTTCGCCGTATTTAATGGGCAAACTTTCATTGCCTTGCACCAAATCCCCTTTGATATTGACAAAACTTTTGATACTGTGTTTTAAAAACAATAGTAAAAATAAAAAAACAGCATGTGCAAAAATAAAACGATCAAATTTTTTAAAAAACAAAAAGATAGCAAAAAAAGGAAAAATACTCAACACCGTTGCCATAAGATTTCCCACCGTTGCATAATGTTGTATTTTGTGCGAATACAACCAAATAAAAAAAATGTATAAACTAAAAAATAAGGCGGCGCGCCAAGAGATGAAAGCAGCCAGCAAAACGGCAATAAAATTGAGCAAAAAATACAAATAAAGTCGTTTGTTTAAATCCAATTGTTGTTCGAGTAAGGTTTTTTGAGGACGATTAACCAAGTCTTTTTTGTAGTCGTAAAAAGCGTTGATAATATAACCCGATGCAATACTGACGACCGATGCCGATAACAAAGCTATAAAATAAAAATCGGTAAGCAAATCGGCCAAACTTCTTTGCGGTGCAAAAATATATTTGGCGGTAAGCACAAAAGCTATTGACAATAGCAATACGTTTTGCACCCGCACCAGTGCAAAAAGTGAAACAATTTGTTTGATAAAATGACGACCGGCGGGTTTCATAACATGCAACCGGCTTTAAAATCGATATACAACTTGGAGTTTGTAATCTTTGAGTTGTTCTTTGGTCTTTTCAAAATCTTCGGTAAACCCCAAAATATATCCACCGCCTCCCGAACCGCAAAGTTTGAGATAGTAATCGTCGTTTTCCATACCTTTTTTCCAAACATCCATCATGTGGGTGGGTATCATGGGTTTAAAATTGTGATAAACCGTTGTTGATAACTGTTTCAGATTGCCAAACAACGATTTGACATTGCCTTGCAAAAAATCGTTTACACAAGCATCGGTATATTTGATAAATTCGTTTTTAAGCGTCTGTCTAAATCCTTCGTTTTTCATTTTTTCCATAAAAATACGCACCATATCGCCGGTTTCACCCACTTGCTCCGAATCAATCAAAAAGATAGCCCCTTTGCCTTTTTGTTGTGAAGGAATACCGGCTGGCTCTATATGTTGTTTGGACTGTATCAGTATGGGCACACTCAAATAGCTGTTTAAGGGATCCAAACCCGAACTTTTGCCGTGAAAAAAACTTTCCATCAAAGCAAAAATCTCTTTAAGACGCAATAATTTGTCGCGGGTTAAATTTTCCAAAACCGTAATTTTTTCCTTAGCATAACGTTCATAAACCGCTGCCACTACGGCACCCGAACTGCCGACACCGTAACCTTCGGGAATATTGGATTTAAAATACAAACCGTCTTGCAAATCTCTTTCAAACTGTTGAAGGTCGAGTTTTAATAAATCGGAGTGTAAAGATTGTTGTTGTTGTAAATATTGAAAAAAGGCATGTAATTTTTGATTGGAACTTTTGATTTTTTCATCGGACAAATCACCGATAAAAAGCCCTCCCTGATAGTGATTGTATGGAATTGCCAATCCTTTGGAATCTTTAATGATACCGTATTCGCCAAACAATAGTATCTTGGCATAAAAAAGCGGTCCTTTTTTCATGTTACAAATGATTTGTTTTTACAAAGGTAAAGAATTTTTTGTTTTATTGTTATTTTTATCACGATACTTTGGGTGATGTCTCAATGTTTCGGAAAATATTTTGTAGATATACCCGTCGAAACGGACAAACGGCACCTATCGAAGTGTGTCATTCTGCACAAAGCGACAGCGAAATGAAGAATCTAAATCATTAAATAAAAACAAAAGATTGCCACAACGCTCGCACCTCGCACCTCGCAATGACAATACACTGTTAATCAAATTATTACGCAATTAATGATGTCATTTCGAACGCAGTGAGAAATCTTTTTTTGTTCGGCAACTCCTTTTTAGCGGACGTAATTCCGGCAAATCTGCCTAATCCCGAAGTGCTTGACGAACAAGTTCGCATCAATAAAACGTCATGTAGCAACACCTGATTAGCACTATCATCTAACAACAATTTTTATAAAATTCGGAGTAGAACAATATTCTTTTTTAACCGATAAATTTATAATTCCAAAATTTTAGGAACGAAATTATGACATTAAAAGCCTGATATGGTGGTATTATGCAATTGCCAACAGGTGGTTTTTTTTTGATCAAACTAATGATGGAAACAATTTTTTTAATAAATTTGTAAAAGCATCCGTTCTTTTTAATTAGGAATGATTATTGTTAATAAGATATTTAAAAAAAATTACTATTATGATAAAAAAATTACTATTCGGACTATTGATGTTTAGCGGTTTATCGGTTTTTGCACAAAATTTTTCAAAAATCATTGTGTCGAATAATCAAACCGCCGGTATTTATGGTTTGTTACAAAAAGATTTGGACAACGACGGCGACCTCGACTTGATGAGTGCCAGTCAAACAGACAATACACTGGCTTATTACATCAATGACGGAACCGGTAATTTTACACAACATATATTGTCCGATGCAAATGGTTATATAAATTTGCCCGGAGCCATATCCATTGACGGAGCCGATTTTGACAATGACGGCGATATTGACTTTGCCGCTTGTGGAACTTCCGATTTGATTTGGTATGAAAACCAAGGCGGCACGTTTACACCTCATGTTATTGAAAGCGGTTTAAACAATCCGTTGCAAGTTAGGTTATATGACTTGGGTACATTAACCGACCCGGGAACTCCCGATGGCGATATTGATGTAGGAGTATTAATCAGCGGGGAAAATTACGCTACGGTATATATGAATGATAATAATAATTTTTCGAGAATGAATTTAATAAGTATCAATAACCCGAAATATTTGCATGGAGGTGATTTTGACAGTAACGGAACCGATGATTTGGTCATAACTTCATATACTGACAATACAATTAAATGGTATAAATTGGGGTCTTGGGGATTTACCACCGGAGGAACAATCGTATCGAATTTTGGAGGAGCTTTTGGAGTTGAAGGCGGAGATTTGGATTTGGACAATGACGACGATATTGTAGCAACGGCATTTACCGGTAATGAAATAGCTTGGTTTGAAAATACAGACGGAACAGGCACAAACTTTACCAAACACAGTATTGATACCAACCTTACGGGAGCTTCGTATGTGCACTGGGTCGATTTTGACGGAGACGGTGACAAAGATTTTATTGCCAGTGCTTATGGAACAGATAACGGTTCAACCACAACAGGACACGAAGTAGTTTATTATGAAAATGATGGAAATATGAATTTTACCAAAATTGTAGTGGATAATACGGAAGCCGGACCTGCCAATTTTGTTGTAGCCGATTTTAACGGCGACGGAACATTGGATATAGCCTATGCCGCCAGCAAATCGAATAAACTGGTGTTGATGTTAAACAATACTCTGGGAATTGAAACATATCGAAAAAATACTTTGAAATTATATCCTAATCCGGCAACCGATTGGATACATATTACTTCGACTCAAGCCGTTCAAAAAATCAAAATATTGGATTTGACTGGTCGTAAGGTTTTAGAAACCAAATCGTTACAAATAGATGTGTCAAAATTTAACAAAGGTTATTATTTGATGCAAGTGTTTTTTGTATCGGGACAGGAAAAAGTTCAAAAGTTTTTGGTTAGATAAAAAAATAATGATTTCTTATAATTAATGAAAATCTATTCTCAAAATCAATTAGATAATAGAAGTTGATTCGACTCCGTTTGGACAAACTTTTATGATATTATGAGCCGACGGTTGCCTTGTCCATTGCGACTATGCCATATTTTCTGAATTTTTAAATACAAATTTTTGTTCGTATTTGTTGATACGATATGCCAAATTGTATGCCACAACGGGAATTTGGTTTTCTTAATGAATATTGTAGTGGAAGTTAATTTTTCTTTTTTTCAAAATTGGCTTTGCTCAAACAGCAGGCAGCTTTTAACGTTCCTTCTCTTCAAATTTTACGAAAAATTCTCGATACGGCGTTTACTATACGGTGGTTGCTTTTGTTTTAATTGGTTGTTTTGCGCTCGCTTTTTTTATTTTTTAAAAAGTTGTTTGTATTTCCGTAGGAGTGCAACGATCGGGTTATCTTTCTCTTTAACTTTTTTGCTTGTCCAAAAAAGTTAGAAAAAAGGACACCAAAGAGAACCT
>Ga0256834_1000820_pt1 | contig 22008 bp, 10 predicted proteins | sample 4281140metaG_FD_190536 | JGI IMG/M metagenome (GOLD analysis project Ga0256834, IMG submission 190536) | Hydrothermal vent microbial communities from East Pacific Rise, Pacific Ocean - 4281-140 | ecosystem: Environmental > Aquatic > Marine > Hydrothermal vents | place: Pacific Ocean: East...
GCGGACAAGATCCCGATGGTGACGGTATTATAGGAACCGGCCCGATAAATGATCCTGACGGCGACGGCTTTAGCAATATTACCGATACCACCGAAGGTGGAACGGCGCTTGCTAATCCTGATACCGATCACGACGGTATTCCCGATAATTTGGATATCGACAGTGATAACGACGGTATAACTGACGTATATGAAGCCGGTGGTACCGATGCAGACGGCGACGGACGTATAGACGGTTATACCGATAATGACGGTGACGGGTTTAATGACGGACAAGATACTACACAAGGTGGTACCAACTTACCACAAACCGATACCGACGGCGACGGACACCCCGATTATTTGGATATTGATGCCGATAATGACGGTATCCCCGATAATATTGAAGCACAAGGAACAGATGAATATTTGCCTCCAACAGGTATCGATAGTGACGGAGACGGTTTGGATAACCGTTATGATCCGGACAATGCGGCAAATATTTTAACCGATCCCGAAGATACCGACGGCGATAATACACCCGATTATTTAGACTTAGACAGTGATAATGACGGTCGCAGTGATGCCATTGAAGGTTGGGATACCAACGATGACGGTGTAGCCGATACATTGCCAACCGGCAATGATGCCGATAATGACGGCTTAGATGATGCTTATGATACAGTAGATAATACTACTGCCGAAAATAACGGAACTAATAATACAAATCCTACCAGCTACCCTGATAATAATAATCCGGGTGGAGATAGAGATTGGCGTCAAGTATTAGCCAATCCCGACCTCACGATAACCAAGACCGCCCAACCGGTTTCACCCACAGCGACAGTTGGCGATGTAGTTACCTATACCTTAGTAGTAACGAACGTAGGTAATGTTACATTGGAAAACATTCAAGTAACGGACAGTAATGCCACGCCGTCGAGTTTAAGTGCGGGCACATTATCGCCGGGTTCATCAACCACCCTAACGGTAACGCACACCATCACGCAGAGTGACATGAACAACGGCACGTTTACCAACGTAGCGACTGCGAGCACTACTTTCAACGGTAATTCAGTAACAGCGGTATCGGATGATCCTAACGATGTTACGGACCAAGACATCGATGGTGACGGACATCCCGATGATCCTACGGTAGTTGATTTGACGCCGAACCAAGTTATCAGTATTGAGGCGGAATTAGACGATCAAGTCAATTCGACTTCCGGTTCACCGGCTGTTTTAAATGCCGGCGATACCTTTACCTATATATTAAATGTAGAAAATACCGGCAATGTTGACATTACGCCCGACACGCCTGCCGGCTACACCTATTTAAGTGGTGATGACAACGGTGACGGCGTTATGAATCCGGGCGAAGTTTGGAGTTACGGTATGGAACACACCGTAACGCAATCAGAAGTAGATAGCGGTCAAATAGCCGCTCAGGTAACCGTAACGGGTACGGATGCCACCCCGTCAGCAGGTTCTGTAAGTGATATGAGTGATGATCCTTATGATTACGACAACCACGACCACGAAGGCGACGGTGAGCCCGACGACGAGACAGTTACCTACATCAAGCAAAATCCTGAGCTTACGGTTACCAAACAAGACCACATACCGGCAGGCGCTACCGTTGGCGACGATGTAAGCTATACGATAGTAGTAACCAACAGCGGTAATGTTACTTTAACCAATATCAATGTAAGCGATGCCAACGCTACTATAACCTCCGGTACTCCTATAGCTACATTATCACCGGGTTCCAGTGCTACTGTAACAGCCGTTCATACTATCACGCAAGCCGATATGGACAACGGCGGTTTTGACAATGTAGCGGTAGCGAGCAGTAATTTTAACGGTAATAATGTAGAAGACAGTTCGGACGATCCCGATACATTAACGCCGGATGATCCGACTCATACGGACTTAACCCCGTATCAAGTAGTTCAAATAGAAGCGGAGCTCACCGACAATATAGCCGGTACTCCGGCCAACGATCAGGCGTTGACTACCTCGGACAATATCAATTATACCTTAACGGTAACCAATCCGGGCAATACCAGTATTATACCGAGTATTGATCCGTCATATACCTATACAGGAGGAGATACCGACGGAGACGGAGAATTAGATCCGGGCGAAGTTTGGACCTATACGCAAACCGTTCCGGTTACGCAAGCCGATATAGACAGCGGCAGCATAGTTGCCCAGACCAATGTAACGGGCACAGGCGTAAACGGCACCCCTGCACAAGATTTGTCGGATGATCCCGAAGAAGCCGCCGGCACGGACGATCCAACGGTAACGGGAATAATACAAACTCCTGAATTAACCGTAACCAAGGACGACAATATTCCGACCGATGCCAGCATTGGCGACGTTATCACCTATACCATAGTAGTAACCAACAGCGGTAACGTAACACTTCACGACATTGTATTAACCGATTCCAATGCCGTTATCAGCGGTAACAACACCATTGCTACTTTATCACCGGGTTCTTTTGTAACCTTTACCGCTACACATACCATTACTTTATCCGACATGAACAATGGAAGCGTAAGCAACAGTGCTGTAGCTACGGGCAAAGATCCTCAAGATAACGGCGTTACGGATACATCGGACGATTCCAACGGATTACAGCCGGGCGGAGACGATCCTACGATAAGCGATTTAACCCCTTATCAACAAGCCGAGCTAACAGCCGTTTTAGACGATAACGATCCCAGTGGACCTACAAACCCTTCTACCTATTACGAAGGCGATCATATCAATTACGATTTATTTGTAGAGAACACCGGTAATGTAAGCATAGTTCCCGATACCCCTTTGGGATACACCCCTGTTACCAGTGGCGGCGTAAACGTAGGCGACACCAACGGAGACGGTCTTCAAGATCCGGGTGAAGTATGGCAGTACACAGCCAGTCATACCCTGACCCAAGCCGAGATAGACGCCGGAGTTTACAGCACGCAAGTAAGTGTAAGCGGCAGTTTCAACGGTACGACAGTTACGGACAATGCTTCCGATGATCCTCAGACCAATGCCGACAATGACCCGACGAACACTTACTTTAATTTGATAAGCGAAATAAGCATCACCAAAGTAGATCAATTACCCTTGTTTGTAATGGTAGGACAAGACATTACCTATACCATTACGGTAAACAACAACGGTAATACCACATTGAGCAATGTCGTTGTAACCGATGACAATGCGGTTAATATTACCTATACCGGAGGAGACACCAACGGCAACAACATGTTAGAGCCGAGCGAGACATGGACATATACCGCTACGCATACCATTACGCAATCGGATATGGATGCCGGAGCCGTAGCGAATACAGCTGCCGTAACGAGTCACAATCCACAAGGCGATCCGGTAGAAGACCTACAATCGGATGATACGGATACGGCAGAGCCGAACGATCCTACGGTAAGTGATCTTCATACCTATCAAAATCCCGCTATAACCACAATAAAAGTTGTATCGAATTATATAGACAATTTACCTGTAGGCAATACAGCCGGCGATGTTATTGAGTATGACATCAGTGTTCAGAACACCGGAAACATTACCATCAGCAATTTACAAGTCATAGATTTGATGGTAACCAACAGCGGTGGTACGGTAACCTATACCTCAGGAGACACAGACGGCGACAATTTATTAGATGTAGATGAGACTTGGCACTATACAGCCGTTTATACCGTTACGCAATCGGACATTGACAGCGGAGAAGTAGAGAATACGGCTGTAGGGTATGGAATAGACAGCAACGGTACGCCGTTGAGTGATGTATCCGACAGTGATCCTTTGGTAGGCACACCGGAAGATCCTACGGTAACGACCTTTGTTCAAGAGCCGCGTTTGGAAGTAACCAAGCAAGACGTTTTACCGGTTCAAGTATCGGTAGGCGAGTATATTACCTACACGATAGTAGTTACCAATACGGGTAATGTTACTTTGGATAACATTTCGGTAAGCGACAGCAATGCCGTTATGAACGGAGTAGGCAGCACGCCAAGTTTAGCTCCGGGTGACAGTGTTACCTTTACAGCAGTTCATCAGATTACCCAAGAAGACATGGATAGCGGTATGGTAAGTAACCAAGCCACGGCAACAGCAGAAGACACCAATGGCAATACGATAAGCGATTTATCCGATGATCCCGATGACAATACCGATTTGGACAGTGAAGGCGACGGAGATCCCGACGACATCACGATTACGGATTTAACCCCTTATCAAGTATCGAGTATGGCATCCACATTGGATGACAATGTCCAAACCAATGCGAACAATCCTTATAATTATAATGTAGGCGATGACATTGTTTATACAGCCACACTGACCAATACGGGCAATGTAAGTATTACCCCTGTTACTCCTTCGGGTTACACACCGGTAGAGCAAGGCGGTGTAAACGTAGGGGACACTGATGGAGACGGCGTATTGGATCCGGGCGAAACATGGATTTACACTACGACCCATACCGTTACCCAATCGGATATTGACGCCGGTCATGTAGACAATCAAGTTACATTTGAAGGCACGTCAGCCACCGGTTCTCAAGTATCAGATGTATCCGATGATCCACAAGATATGACCACTACTACGGACGATGTTACGGTAACCTACATAGGTCAAGTCAGTGAATTAACCGTTATTAAGACGGGAGTATTCAGCGGAAGCACACCGGCAGCAGTAGGCGATGTTATTACCTATACGATAACGGTAACCAATACCGGTAACCAAACCCTTACCGATATTCAAGTAAGCGATCCCAATGCCGTAGTTACCCTTCCGTCGGTTCAAGTAGATTTATTACCCGGAGAGAGTTACGATTTCACTGCGATTCATACCTTGACACAATCGGATATTGATGCCGGTATGGTTGAGAACCAAGCTACGGCTACGGGTATGGATCCGTCGAATCAACAAGTAAGCGATTTATCAGACGATCCGAGCACCGGCACACCGGAAGATCCGACGGTTATCAGTGTTCCGGTTCATTCCGAGTTGATTATAACCAAGACCGGTATTTTCGATGATTCGCAGCAGTATGGAGGAAATGGGGACAATTATGCCCAACCCGGAGAGTATATAGTTTACACATTTGAAGTAATAAATGCCGGAAATCAAACGATAAGTAACATTACGATTGACGATTCCAATTTATGGGCACAAGGCGTAAGTTACACGGGCGGAGATATCAACGGTAACCATTTGTTGGACGTTGGAGAAGTTTGGACATACAGTGGTATCCACGTATTGACGCAGTCGGATATAGACGCCGGTATGATTGAGAATCAAGCTACTGTAAACGGAGAAGATCCACAAGGCAATACGTTGACAGACTTATCCGATGATCCGCATGATTCGACAAACGATGACAGTGAAGGTGACGGTGAGCCTGATGACGTAACGTTAACTGAAGTTCCTCAACATCCCGAGTTAAGTATTCTCAAATCGGGACACTTTAACGATGAGAACGGCAACGGATTGGCAGACATAGGCGAGACGATAAGTTACACTTTTGTAGTCAGTAATATAGGCAACGTTACTTTGCACGGCGTTTATGTAGAGGACGATTTAGCCGGAGTTGAGATAAGCGGTACGCCGATTATATTGGCGCCCGGCGAATCGGACAATACTACATTTACAGGAGTTTATGTTATTACGGCATCGGATATAGACAATGGTTTTGTAGTTAATACAGCCACAGTTAGCGGTTTAACTCCTCAGGGCGTTTCGGTAACGGACATATCGGATGATCCGAGCAATATGAATGATGTGGACAGTGAAGGCGACGGCGAGCCCGATGATCCGACCGTTATAGAGACCTTAGGTTTGGTTATTACCACGATATTTACGCCGAATGATGACCAGACCAACGATAAATGGGAGATAAAAGGTATCCAGAATTTCCCTCACAATCAAGTTAAGATTTACAATCGTTGGGGTAATTTGGTATATGAGAAAGCCCATTATATGAGTGATTGGGACGGTTACAGCAACGGTCGTATGGTTATGGAAAGTGGCAAGAAGTTGCCGGTAGGCACCTACTATTACATAATAGATTTAGGCAATGGACACGAAGCCTTTACCGGATATTTATACTTAAACAGATAAACTAAAATAATTTAGGTCGGCTGTCACGTCGTATAATACCACCGTCGTGGCAGTCTTACCTAAAATTTAGCAAAAAATAAAAAAGATATGAAACGAAATACACAATACATCTTAGCGATACTTATTTTTTCAGTATTGTTTAGTTTAGAGAGTAGCGCTCAGCAAGATCCCATGTATACGCAATACATGTATAATACGCTGTCGGTCAATCCGGGTTATGCAGGCAGTCGTGACGCATTGAGCATAACCGGTTTACTCAGAGAGCAATGGGTTGGCATAGACGGAGCCCCCAGCACCCAGACATTAACCCTTCACAGTCCGATATACAGTGACAATATGGGTTTAGGTTTATCGGTTATCAATGACAAAGTAGGTCCTATCCATCAAACGATGTTGTTTGCCGATTACAGTTACAGTATCCAAACCACTCCCAATGCGAAGTTGGCTTTTGGATTAAAGTTTGGAGTAAATATTTTACAAGCCGATTTGTTAAGTTTATCTCCCAATCAAGGAGGCGATAGAGCGATTTACAATATAGACAACAAGTTGTTGCCTAATGTAGGTATAGGTTTATATTATTATTCGGACAAAGGATATTTAGGTGTATCCGCACCGAAGTTATTAGAGCAAATGATAAAGGAGTATAACGATGGAGAAGTTACCGATAACAAGGAGCGTCGTCATTATTTTTTGATAGGTGGTTACGTATTTGATTTAAGCGAGGATGTTAAATTCAAGCCCAGTTTTTTATTAAAAGCGGTGGTTGGAGCCCCGTTATCGATAGACATGTCGGCAAACTTTTTATTTAGAGACAAATTAGGCGTAGGCGTTGCCCACCGTTTAGACGACAGTTTTTCGGGATTATTGCAGTATTATATAACCCCTCAATTTCGCGTAGGTTATGCCTATGATTTTACGATGACCGAGTTACGTCATTACAACAGTGGTTCACACGAGTTGATGTTAGGCTATGATTTTATGTTTGTAGACGACACGCGCATACGTTCACCGCGCTTCTTTTAACCCAAAATTGAATAAGAAATGAAACGAAATAAAAGATACCCATTAGTAGTAATTTTCTTGACCTTATTATTAGGTTTAAGTTCCGTTCAAGCGCAGAGTTTACGCTTAAAGAAAGCCGATAAATATTTTCAAGAGTTCAGTTATGACAAAGCCGTAAAAGCCTATGAGCGAATAGAAGACAAGAATGCCGATATTTATCGCAATTTAGCCAAGAGTTATTTGATGTTAGGAGATACGGGCAAGTCGGAAGACAACTATTCACAATTGATGTCCACCGGTAAGTATAAGCCGGAAGATGTTTATGATTACGCATCGGTTTTATTGATGAATAAGAAGTATGATGAAGCGGCCAATTGGATGCAAAAATACGCCAAGTTAAAGCCGCAGGACAGTAGAGCTCGGGCTTTTATGGAGAATCCGTTATACTATCGAGATTTATTAAAGAGCGATTTAAAAGTTCAATTGACCAATCAGGACATCAATACCAAGTATGAAGACTTTTCACCGACCTATTACAAAGACAACCAAGTAGTTTTTGCCAGTAGTCGAGATAATAAGTTATTGGTAAACAGGAAATGGAACGGCAACAGACAACCTTATTTAGATTTATATGTTGCCGATTTGGAATCGGGCAATACCCTTTCCAATCCGTTAAAATTTGACAAGAATGTCAATAAGAAATACCACGATGCCCCTGCTACATTCAATAAAGAAGGCGATTATATGGTTGTTACGCGAAATATTTACGATGAGAAGAATTTGAAAGACAACAAGTTGTGGTTATACGATTCTCATTTACAATATGAGCAATATTGGAGTGCTCCCCGCCCTTTGCATTTCAATGACAAGACTTACAGTTGCGGACAAGCCAGTATGACACCGGACGGTCAAGTGATGTATTTTGCCAGTGACATGCCCGGAGGATTTGGCGGTACTGACATTTACAAAGTTACCCGCAATTCTGACGGTAGTTGGGGCGAGCCGGTAAACTTAGGAGCTCGAATAAATACCGAAGGCAATGAGATGTTTCCATATTTTGATTCCAAGGGCGGTTATTTATTTTACAGTTCCAACGGCTTACCCGGCTTAGGCGGTTTGGATATTTTTGTCAGCAAAGAAAGACGCGACGGCAGTTATACCAAACCATTAAACATGGGCAGTCCGATAAATTCCAATCGTGATGATTTTTCATTTATTTACAAAGAAGACGGCAGTGGATTTTTGAGTAGTAACCGCAGTGGCGGAAAAGGTGACGATGATATTTACGGATTTTCCAATCTCAACAAATTTAAGGACAAGATACAAGACTGCTATCTCAGTGGTACCATAACCGATAAGCGTACGCAACAAGCTTTGGATTTTGCCCGAGTTATATTGTATGATTATCAAGGCAAAGAATTGGGAAGTTTTGAGACCAAACAAGACGGAAAGTATATGTATCCGGTAGATTGCGGCAGTGTATATAAAGTTGTTGTATTGCATGACGGTTACAAAAAAGCCCAATCCGATATAGATACCAAGTCGTTTAACACCTCAGAGATAGTTAAGGATTTTGCTTTGGAGAAACCTATGGAAGATCCCAACAAAGGATTGTGTGATCACAAGATACAGCCATTGTATTACGATTTGGATAAGTTTTACATTCGTTACAATGACAAAGTTAAGTTAGACGAAATCGTAACATTGATGAACAAATATCCACAAATGGTTTTGGAGGTAGCCTCACATACCGATGCGAGAGCTAGTAAGCCGTATAATGTTACTTTATCGCATAACCGAACCAATTCGGTAGTGAACTATTTGGTAGAACACGGCATAAACAAAGACCGTATAGTTGCCAAGTGGTTTGGAGAGATTTATCCTGTAAACGGTTGTGTTGACGGAGTAAAATGTAGCGAAGAAGAACACCAACAAAACCGAAGAACCGAATTTAGAATATTAAATTGCGTGCAATAAACAGCACCCGATTACAAACAATCAAACAACAAAAGCCACCCCACAAAAATGAGGGTGGCTTTTTTTGCAACAATCTTTTTACAATAAAAATTTTTTAATGTAAATTTGTAGTTTAAAACAAAATGAAAAAATGAAGATATCATACAATTGGTTAAAACAATTTATAGACATTGATTGGGATGCGAATAAAACAGGAGAACTTTTGACAGACCTTGGTTTGGAAGTAGAAGGTATCGAAAAATATGAAAGTTTAAAGGGAGGATTAAAAGGTGTAGTTGCAGGAAAAGTGTTAGAAGTTTGGAAACACCCCAATGCCGATAAATTATCGGTAACAAAAGTAGATTTGGGGGACGGCGAACCGGTTCAAATAGTTTGTGGAGCTCCCAATGTGGCACCCGGTCAAATAGTTCCCGTAGCAACCGTCGGTACCGTTTTGTATGATAAAGAAGGAAAAGAATTCAAAATAAAAAAAGGAAAAATACGAGGAGAAATCAGTTACGGAATGATTTGTGCCGAAGATGAGTTGGGATTAGGCAACAGTCATGATGGAATAATGATATTAGATGAAGATATAGAACCGGGGAAGCCGGCTTATGAAGTTTTTGATATGGAGACCGATGATGTGTTTGAAATAGGCTTGACCCCTAACAGAGCTGATGCCATGAGCCATTTGGGTGTTGCACGTGATTTAAAAGCCGGTTTGACACACCTTAAAATCGAAACCAAGTTTAATACCCCTTCCGTTTCAAAATTTAATATTGACAGTAAAACACTACCGATACAGGTCGAAGTCAAAGATAAAGACCGTTGTCCGCGTTATGCAGGTATAACTATCAAAGGGGTTCAAATTAAAGAATCACCCCAATGGATAAAAAACAGACTTAAAGCCATAGGTTTACAGCCCATTAACAACATTGTTGATATTACCAACTATGTGATGCATGAATTGGGACAACCCTTACATGCTTTTGATGCGGAAAAAATACATGGACACAAAATAGTGATTAAAACCGCTGAACCCGGCGACAAATTGACAACCTTAGACGGTGTAGAACGTAAATTACACCCCGAAGATTTGATTATTTACAATGAAAAATCACCTATGGTTATTGCAGGTGTTTACGGAGGAATTGATTCGGGGATATCGGATGATACAACCGATATTTTTATCGAAAGTGCTTATTTTGACCCGGTAAGTGTTCGTAAAACAGCAAAACGACACGGTTTAAATACGGACTCTTCATTTAGATTCGAAAGAGGAATAGACCCCGATATAACCGTTTATGCTTTAAAAAGAGCCGTAACCCTCATTAAAGAATATGCCGATGCCGAAATAGTAACCGATATAATAGATATATATCCCAATAAAATTGAACCTTTCCAAATATCACTTTCATATCAATATCTCAATACATTGGTAGGAAATAAAATTGATAAAAATATAATCAAAAATATTTTGGCATCTTTGGAAATAAAAATAACTTCGGAAACCGATAACGGACTTAACCTGGTTGTCCCTCCTTACAGAGTTGATGTGCAACGACCTGCGGATATAGTTGAAGAGCTATTGCGTGTTTACGGTTACAACAATATTGAATTTTCGAGTAAAGTAAATGCCAGCGTCGAACAATCGGACAAATTTGCATCTTATAAACTCGAAAATATTGTTGCCGAATTATTGCGAGCCAATGGTTTTACCGAAATCATGTCCAATTCATTGACAACACCCAAATATGTCGAACTGTCTTCGAATACAGATAAAAATGCAAGGGTTGATATATTAAACCCTTTAAGCCAAGATTTGAGTGTTTTGAGACAGTCATTGTTGTTTAGTGCTTTGGAATCGGTAGCTTATAATTTAAATAGAAAACAATCGGATTTGAAGTTTTTTGAGTTTGGCAAGATTTATAACAAATATGGCAATGAAAAATATAACGAAGAAAAACACATATCTTTGGTAGTAACCGGAAATATATATCCTGAAAATTGGCAAATCAATACTCAAAAAACCGGTTTTTATTATCTGAAAGGTGTAATAGAAGCGGTTTTTAAACGTTTTGGTATTACAGACCTTGTTATAAAACCCAATCCGAACAAAGATTTGACCGATTCCATTGTGTATGAAGCTCAAAATAAAACACTTGTTGAACTGGGAAAAGTTTCAAAGCGAATTTTGAAATATTTTGATATTAACAAAGATGTTTATTTTGCCGATTTTGATTGGGATAATCTTTTGAATTTGATAAAAACATCTTCACAAGTTAAATTTAATGAAATTCCAAAATATCCTTCTGTTCGTCGTGATTTGGCTTTGGAATTGAACAAAGAAGTTTCTTTTAAACAATTGTATGATTTGGCTTTTGATACCGAAAAAAAACTTTTGAAGGGTGTCAATTTGTTTGACGTTTACGAAGGGGACAAAATAGCCGAAGGGAAAAAATCGTATGCTTTGAGTTTCATTTTGCAAGATAAATTTAAAACTTTGAATGATAAACAGATAGATAAAGTTATGCAAAAGATTTCGCATAATTTTGAAGCCAAATTAGGCGCTAAATTACGTCAATAATGCTTTGGTTACCATATTATAAATTAAGATTTCAAACCGATTTGTCTTTACAATCGGTCATCGATAGGCTGTTGGAAGTAGTTGAACCTGAAAAATCAGTGGGGTTACGAATAAAAATACGTGATTTTGGTCATGAAAAATATTTATTTGACGGCAAGGTAACCGGACATACTTTTAAAATAACTCGGATAATTCATTATCACAATTCGTTTTTGCCTGTTATTTCGGGTGGTGTGACTCATGATTTAAATCAAACCACAGTTCGTTTACAGTTCAAATTGACGTATTTTATGTATATTTTTATATTACTGTTTCTTGTTTTTGATTTAATAATTATTTCATTTTTTCTTTATTTTTATTTTACCCGAAATAATTCACATTATAACTTACCTGTATTAATACCAATAGCTACGTTATTATTTGGTTATTTGATGATGATTGCAGGTTTTGGTATTGAAGTAAACAAAGCCAAAAAACTTTTGTTAAAACTATGAGAAGCAAAAGAGTTAAATTAATTTTAAAATCCTAAAATCAACTTGGCAATGGTAAAAAAGATATAGATACCAAAAATGTCGTTGCTGGTGGTGATAAAGGGACCGGTTGCCACAGCGGGGTCGATACCTTTTTTGTGTAAAAACAAAGGCACAAAGGTTCCTATAAGCGAAGCCATGATAATAACGGAAACCAGTGAGATGGCAACTGTTAAAGCCATTTTGGCGTCAAAACCGGTAAGCACTTCACTCAACAATAATTTACCTATTAGCATAAGGATAATGGCAAGTATGATACCGTTAATCAAACTCAGTGATATTTCTTTGAGTAATCGTTTCCAGATAGAACCGGTTAAAGTTCCGTTTGCCAATCCTTGAACGACTATTGCCGATGATTGAACACCTACGTTCCCTGCGGTTGCGGCGATAAGTGGTGTAAAGAAAAACAAGGTTCCGTATCTGTTCATGGCATTGCCAAAGCCACTTAAAACAATCACGCTGACAAATCCGCCCAGCAAAGCTACAATTAACCAAGGTAAACGGGCTTTAATGAGTTGTAACAAGTCGTCGTCGGCTTCAACGTCGTCGGAAATACCTGCAGCCATTTGGTAGTCTTTTTCGGCTTCTTCTTTAATGTAGTCCACTACGTCGTCAATGGTAATTTGTCCTACCAGAGTGCCCATTTCATCAACAACCGGAATGACAAACAAATCGTATTTTTGCATAACACGAGCCACTTCGTCAGCCGAATCGGTTACTTTTACAAAGTGAATATTATCATTATAAACTTCTTTTATGGGTGTTTTGGTCGATGTGGTTAATAGTTTTTTGAGAGAGAGTCTGCCTTTGAGCCGATCATGGTCGTCAACGACATATATGGTATGCACTTTTTCGACATTTTCGGCTTGTTTACGCATTTCGGCGACACTACGCAATACGTTCCAGTTTTTATTGACTTTGATAAATTCTTTTCCCATTAATCCGCCGGCAGTATCTTCATCGTAGCGCAAGAGTTCGACAATGTCTTTGGCGTGTTCTTTATCGTCGATATGAGAGATAACTTCGGCTTTTTTTTCTTCGGGCAGTTCGGCAATGATGTCGGCGGCATCGTCTGTTTCGAGTTCTTCTATTTCTTCCGCAATTTCTTTGGCGGTAAGTTTGTTTAATATTTTTTCTTGCAGGTCATCGTCCAGTTCGGCAATGATGTCGGCGGTTATATCGCTGTCGAGCAAACGGATTACATACAGTGCTTCGTCAAAGTTTAAATCGTCCAATATTTCGGCAATATCAGCAGCATGAAGTCCATCGAGCAGTTGCACTATTTTGGCATTGTTTTTTTGCTCAATGTAAGTTTGTAATTGTTCAATGAGATGTGTATGTTCCTGTTGCGTCATTTTTAATCATTTGGGCTAACTCGACAAATTCTTTTGGTGACAGTTGTTCGGGTCTTTTTGCAAAGATACGAGCTAATTTTAAATCTTCACTCAAATTATATGATTTTAAACTGTTTCTAAGTGTTTTTCTTCGTTGGTTAAAGGCTGTTTTAACTACTTTTTTAAAAAAATCGTAGTCGATATCGGGTGTGTTTTGTTTTCGTACCAATCGAATAACACCCGATTTTACTTTGGGTGGCGGACTAAAAACTTGTTCGGGAACGGTAAAAAGATATTGGGTATCGTAGTAAGTTTGCACCAACACCGACAATATTCCGTATGTTTTATTGCCGTAACTTGCCGTTATTCTTTCGGATACTTCTTTTTGAAACATGCCTGTAAATTCGGGAACCAGTTCTTTGTTATCCAAAACTTTAAAAACAATTTGGGTTGAAATGTTGTATGGAAAATTGCCGGTTATACCTACGGGTTTGTTTTGAAAAGTTTTTTTTAAATCTATTTTTAAAAAATCGTCTTTAATGATCCGGTTTTTGAGTTGTGGAAATTTTTTTTTCAAATATTCGACAGCTTCGGCGTCAATTTCGATAACAAAAAGAGTTTTGTTTTGTTCATTTAGCAAGAATCGGGTCAATATACCCATACCCGGACCTATTTCAACTATGGTGTCATAGTTGTTGTTTTGAAGGCTCAGGGCAATTTTTCGGGCAATATTTTTATCGGTTAAAAAATGTTGTCCGAGATGTTTTTTGGGTTTGACTTTCATAAGTTTATTTGATTATGATTTCCTTGCTTTTTAGAAAATTTCCGTTTTCAATTTTGATAAAATATACTCCGGTGCTGAAATGATGAACCGGAATCTTCTGCATGAAATTTTCGGAGTTTTCAAAACTTTTGTTCCACAATAACCTTCCTCTGATGTCAAAAATACTGATTGTTATTTTTTGGTCCGGATTTTGTGGCGTAAACGAAATGTTTATTATTTGTGAAGCAGGTATCGGATATATTTTTAGTTTTTTTTCTTCATTTTCGGTTGTTCCTTCGGTTACTTTAAAATTACCTTTGGCGACATCGAAGAAATAATTGTTATGTGCTTTGAGCATCAACCTTCCGGTTTGGGTGTCGGGTATATTGTTAGGAAGTTGAAATTCGGCGGTTCCGTTATTGGGTAAATTTTGAGCAACTACATATTCAAAGGTTTCTCCGTTGTCGATTGAAAACAAGATGTCCACCGATGTGCAATTTACTCTTCCGGCATCGGTTCCGGCAACGTTCCATGTTATTTGAATGGTTTCACCGGTTATCCAGTCGGCATCTGTTTCCAAATTGGTTATTTTGAATGGTCCGGTGTTGGCGTCCACCTGAAAGCTTATATATTGATAAGGCGATTGTCCGCCACCGGCATGATTGTCTCTTACGGTAACCATAAAATTCAAACTACGGTTTACGGCGGGCAAGACTTCCCAAGTATTGCGATAGGTTCCGGACAAGATATTTGCCATCAGCGGAAAATATCGTATTCCCGTAGTAACGGGTGCATACGAACGGAATAGGGGACCGTTGTCAAAATTAGGATTGGGATACCAATTGTAAGTATTGTTATTGGCAACTGCGTCAATTTGTTCCCAATTGTATGTAAGTGCATCATTGTCGGCGTCGGTTGCCGAAGCTTCGAGCATAAAAGCTGTGTTTTTGGGGATATATACATTGCCGTAATTGACTACCCTTATTTGCGGTGCATGATTGCCTGTGTCGGTATTGGTAGAGCAAGTGGCAAAATTGGTTACAAAATTACCCGCTTCGCGTATGCTGGTTATATGAAAATAATCGTCGCTGTGTTGTTGCACATTGGGCGAACAAACACCGGCATAAGCCATAATGGTGCTGCCGCTTCCGGGTTCGACAGAAGTGCTTAAATTTCTATTATTGCTGCATGAGTTGGCAAACGTATGGTTGCAGCCAAAAGCATGCCCTATTTCGTGAGCAACATAATCGACATCGTAAGCATCGCCCAGCGGGTTTGATGAGCCGGTAACCGAAGCGGATTTGTTGTTACCGCAAATAATTCCCAATCTCGATATACCGCCTCCCGGATAGGTAGTGAACAGATGCCCACCGTCATAGTTAGCCGAACCGATATAATTGTTTAATACAGATGTATTGTTGTTGAGCATGCTTATAATATCGTCATTGTTATATGGGTCGGTATTCGGGTCAAGAAAAATTACGTCTTTTTCGTTGGGTACCAATGACAAAGAAATACCAAAATCGCGTTCGTATATGGTATTGACACGGTCAATAGTTGTAACAATAGCTGCCAAAACAACTTCTTTTTTTTGGACATCGTCGGCTGATCCACTGATAATACCGCCGTTAATGGCTCTTTGAATATGATATTGAGCGTATTCGCCGGTAACCCCGACGGCAAATCGATATGTGCGAAGCAATTGGTCGTTTATTTGTGAATTTTTGCCTTGTGGTAAATTTAATGTTTCGTCGGTATAGCAAGTAAATTGGTTTGCCCTTACATCGTTTTTTTCGTATAAAACAATTTGATTTTGCAGGTTTGCCGTTTGTAAATAATAGGCAGGTTTGCCGTTTGGATAAACGGCTATATACAACCCTTGCGGAGCAATAACCAAACTACCCGAACAAGTGTTGTCGGTTCCGACCAATCGATAAGCCCGAACCGATGTGTCGGATAAGTTTTGTAAGGTTATCGAAGTATATACATTGAATTCTCGAAAGCCGTAAGGGGTAGGCATACGCAACCGAATATCCGATTTTTTTTGTGATGTGTAAGCAGGTGCTTCGGCTATATAATTTTTTAAATCGGATAAAGCTACTTGGTATGCGGTATAACGGGTTGGTGTGTTGTTGAACGGAACAAAATTTTGATTGATTTTGATTTGTGTAACAGCCCGAAAAAAGTTTTGTCCGAATGAAAAACTTCCGAACCAAAGTAAGATTAATAGTAATTTTGATTTCATTTGATAATTTTTTTAAAGGAATTCGATGTAATAATGTGCGTTTTGTCCAATTCTTTTTTTTTGTTTATATAACAATTTTAAGAGTTTTTTCACTATCATTAAAAGAAACGCTTCAATGGTTCTTTTCGTTTGTCGTATTTGATACCTTGTAATACCGATGATTTGATACTGATATTAAAAAACCAGTAGGAAGGTTTCATGGGATTCCAGGTAAAAGACATCTGCCAGCTTTTTAAATCGCGGTAAAAACTAAATTGCGTATAGGTAAATCCTTTATTGACCAAATCATATCCGCTTCGATATCTGATTTGCCATGCCGGAGAAAAACTTACACTGCCGGTAAATGTAAGGGAGTGAATGGATATTTCTCTAAAATTTTCATTTTGCGGGCTATAAGCTTTGTTTTGATAATTGAAATTATAGCTGACATTGGCGTTCCATTTAATATCATTTTCGTATATATTGTTGGTTTTCTTTTCCTTTTTCTTGTTTTTTTCTTGTTTTTTGTCGGTTTTGCCAAAAGTTTGGTTGTTAAAATTGTATCCGGTCGATAAGTTGAATTTTTGTATTCTGCCAATTCCTTGGTTTTCGGTTACAGCCCAACGGTCAATATTGGTTCCGGTATCTTTGTTTAAGGCATAGGGGTCAAAAGTTGCATTCATATTGATATTTAAGCCCTTGGTAATGGCAGCGGTTGAACTTAAAACAGGTTTTGACCATTTGAGTGAATCGGCTAAAAAATTATAATTAGTCGAAATTTTTAAAAATCGGATTTTTTTGTCTTTACCGTCTTTGGTTCGGACTTTTGCTTCAAAGCTATTGTTGAAACTTACTGTTAAAGATTTACTTTCGAGTCTATTTGGTTTGTCGTAAAGTCCTTTATCAAAAATGGTATATTCAACAAGTGTATCTTTTTGGGGTATGTAATATTTTTTGACAAATTGGTCGAAAATGGGAGTGTAATTGGCAGAAGCCGAAATTGAAAGGGTATGACGTATTCCCTTTATCAGTTTATCTCGACCAAATAGGTAAGTTCCGTAAACGGTTGTTGAAAGGCTGGTTGAAGCCGAAATGTTTCTAAAACTTTCAAAACCTTTGACGGTTGTTATTTTTTCGCCTCCGTTACCGTTATTGGCATCGGGATCCCACGATTTTCTTATGGTTTGCATAGCTGATATTTCGGCATATTGCACTTGGGGTTGCAGGTTAAAATATTTAAAAATTTTGAAGTTGGTTCTAACGGGTATTATTTGTTTGGCTTCAATTTGTGCATCATTCCACATCTTATTGCCAAACAGAAGGCTGTCATAGGTTTTGACATAATTTTGGGCATCTAAGGTGTAGGTAAAATTTATTTTTTGTAAAGCATTTTTTTTAACTCCGTTTTTGGCAAAAGGATATACACGACTGACATTGAGATGTACTTGCGGTAAAGTAAAAATAATGGTTTCGGTATTGACATTTTGACTGTGATTGATGGCAATAGAATAATCCATAGGCAATTTCATCATTTTGTGCTGGTAAGTAATTGACGAATTCATGTTGTTGCTCAAAACATTATTTGCGTTCAATCTGTCGGTATAATTATATGAGTTGCGATAATATTTACTGCTTCCGAAACGGACTTGTGCCGAAAATTGACTAAGCGGGTTACTTTTGCCGTCTTTGTGGTGGTGCCATTCCAAGTTCCACTGACTGTTTTTTTGATAGTTGGGTAAACCTATTTCTTCTTGAATATCATTGTTAAATTTCAAACTAAAATCTCCGTTAAAACGGTATCTTTTTTTATATCTCGATTTGAGTTGCAAACCGTAACTTCCGTTGGTATAAATGTCGCCGGTGGTTGTTAAATCAAAATAAGGACCCAATGCCCAATAAAATCCCCCGTTGGTCAAGGCATAACCTTTTCGGGTATCGGCAAAAGTCGGAACCAAAAACCCCGATTTACGCGTTTCGGTCAGTGGAAAAAAACCGAAAGGAATAACAAATGGTGTTGCTACATCTTCAATCCACATTTGCGTGGTGCCTACTACTATTTTTTTTCCGGGAACAATTTTGGCTTTTTTGGCCAAAAAATAATATTCGGGGTGTTCTTTGTCTTTTGAGGTGGTAAATTTGACATTTTTTACAAAAATAACACTGTCGTTATATTTTTTGGTAATTTCACTAATCATTGAAAATTCGCCTTCTTTGGTATAAGTGTTCCAAACCAAAGCTTTTTTGGTTTCAAAATTAAATCGGATACTGTCGTTTTCGGTTTCGGTGTTGCCTTGTTTGAAGATGGGACGTTGTGAAAGTTTACCCAAAGAATCGGGAATGCGTCCGGCATAAACTTCCTTTTTGGCATAATCTACATAAATAACACCGGCAGTTAAATCTATATCTTGATACTTGATATGTGCGTGATTGTATAGTTTGATAAATTTTTTTTGTTCGTTTACTTCGGTGTAATCATCGGCATAATGGTAGAGTTTGTCTTCCAAAGTGCTTTTTATCAAGCTGTCTGTTGTAGTTTGTGTGCTGTCTTTGGGGATAATGGTATCGGTTTGAAACAAGCTGTCTTTGTCAATCTTTTGACGGGTAACAGGCAAGGGTTTGGGTTGAAGCAATTTTTTTTTAGCTATATCTATTTGAGTAAAACCGGTAGCAGGCAATAAAAATGTCAGTATAAAAAATATACTCGTATATATTTTGGTAAACAATTTGCTTGTATTAAATTTGTAAACTGACATATTTTGAATCGAGAGTTAAGCTTTTGGCAAAAATAATTCTTTTGATTTAGAAATAACAAAAAACCGATAAATATATGCACAAGGCAAAAAGAAATATTTTTTTTCGATTAATTGTAGCAATAATTGTGCTAAACCCGTTTTTTGTTGCCCGAGCACAGCAAAAAAAATTTAAGGTGGTGATTGATGCAGGGCACGGCGGACATGATACCGGTACGCGAGGAACGGGAAAAATGAAAAAAAGAGAAAAAGATATCGCCTTGGCTGTTGCCAAATTGGTTTATCAAAAATTAAAAAAACACAAAGATATTCAACCCAAATTAACCCGCAACAAAGATGTTTTTTTGGAACTGTATCAACGTGCCGAAATAGCCAATAAATTTAAAGCCGATGTTTTTGTTTCAATTCATTGTAATGCCAATAAAAGCAGTAGAGCAAACGGTTCGGAAACCTTTGTGTTGGGAATACATCGAAACAAAGATAACCTCGAAGTCGCCAAGCGTGAAAATGCCGTTATCAAACTCGAAAAAGACAATCACTTGCACTACGAAGGTTTTGACCCTTCACACCCCGAATCTTTCATCGGACTGACCCTTATGCAAGAAGAATTTCTGGATCAGAGTATTATGTTGGCGTCGTTGATACAAAAAGAATATCAAAAAAATGTAAAAACCATTAAAGACCGAAGTGTACAACAAGCCGGTTTTGCCGTTTTGCGTTTGACTTACATGCCCAGTGTTTTGACCGAAATCGGTTTTTTGTCCAACCCCAAAGAAGAAAAATTTCTCAATACCAAATCGGGACAGGAAAAAATAGCCAATTCCATTGTTAAAGCCATAGTTGCTTACAAAAAATATATTCAGTCTAATACTCCCGAAGTTCCGGTAAAAAATGATAAAAAAACAAATGAGGTAACCCAAACTACTTCCAAACCGTCCAAACATCAATCTGCCTCTAAAACACTCCCCAAACCCAAAAAATCAATTGACAATGAAAATGTTATTTTCAAAGTGCAATTGTTGGCTTCAAAAAAATTAATCGAACTAACTCCGCAAAATTTTAGAGGGATGCGAAACTTATCGGTTAAAAAAGAAGGAGATTTGTATAAATATTTTGCCGGACATACTTCCGATTTTGACAAAATAAGAGATATTAAAGCCGAAGCCAAATACAAATCTTTTAAGCAAGCTTTTATAGTGGCTTATAAAAACGGTAAAAGAGTGCCTTTGTCGGAAATTTTAAATAATTAGTGTTACAATTCAATTTATTGTTTTAAATTTAGCCCGAAAATATTTAAATATATGAACATTAAAAAGGAACATAAAACCGCTGTTATTGTATTGGTAGCCTTGGTGCTTTTTATTTGGGGATTTAATTATTTGAAAGGAAAAGATGTTTTGAAGTCATACAATACTTTTTATTCGATAACCGACAATGTGGAAGGCGTTGTCAAATCAACACCCGTAACACTCAAAGGCATTCAAATAGGAACCGTCGAAGATTTGAAATTTTACAATGGGTTGGAAAAAACCATGGTGGTTTTGAATATTGACGACGATTTTGTGTTTTCAAAAGACAGCAAAGTAAAAATATACGGCGGTAATATAATGGGAGGCAAAAGTGTGGCAATTGTGCCCGGCACTTCGGCACAACCGGCTCGGGACGGCGATACCCTTGCCGTGATGAAAATGCCCGGTATGTTCGATTTGGTTAATGATAAACTCACACCTTTGCAAGACAAGTTGGAGCGTATTTTATCATCTACCGATACGCTTCTTTTGAGTTTGAATAATATTCTTAATCCGCAAACTCAAAAACATCTAAATAACGGTTTTGCCGATTTGGAGATAACCTTGCATCATATAAAAAATACTTCGGCACATTTGGACTACTTTTTGCAAAAAAACAAACATCATTTGGATAGTTCCATGCAAAATATCGATAAAATTACAAGTGATTTTGCAAAACTCGGCGATTCGCTCAAACAAATCAAAATGGTTCAATTGACGCGTGATTTAAACAATGCCATAACCAAGTTGAATACAAGTTTGGATAAAATAAATAAAGGAGAAGGCTCCGTTGCTAAATTGATGAACGACAAAAAGTTATACGAAAATTTGGAACGTAGCACCAAAGAACTTGAACTGTTGTTAAAAGATCTGCGCGAAAATCCCAAACGATATGTGCACTTTTCTCTTTGGGGACAAAAAGAAAAGAAAAATAAAAAATAATGTTTTTTCTGTGTAAAATCAGTTGATTTATCAAAAAAACCTTGTTATTTTAGCCCTATACAATAAATTTATTAGTAAGAACCATGATAGGGCAATTATTATTTATACTCATACTCGCTTCGGGCGTTGGTTATTTTGCTTATAACATAAAAAAAGCCATACGCAATATCAAACTGGGTAAACCTTCACATCGTAACGATAGAAAAGATGAACGCCTGAAAAATATGATACTAAAAGCCTTCGGGCAGCAAAAAATGTTTAAACGTCCGGTGCCGGCTCTTTTACATCTTTTTGCTTATCTGGGCTTTATTATTATCAATATTGAAGTGCTCGAAATTGTCATTGACGGTACTTTCGGCACACATAGGGTTTTTGCTCCTATGGGTATTTTTTACAATTTTTTAATCGGAGCTTTTGAAATATTGGCAGGTTTGGTTATTGTAGCCGTAATATTGTTTTGGATACGCCGAAATATTTTAAAATTATCACGTTTTCAAAAACCCGAAATG
>Ga0256834_1000821_pt1 | contig 21997 bp, 16 predicted proteins | sample 4281140metaG_FD_190536 | JGI IMG/M metagenome (GOLD analysis project Ga0256834, IMG submission 190536) | Hydrothermal vent microbial communities from East Pacific Rise, Pacific Ocean - 4281-140 | ecosystem: Environmental > Aquatic > Marine > Hydrothermal vents | place: Pacific Ocean: East...
GGTATTTATTGTTAGGAACCTGAATAGTTACAATTTATGCTCTTTTAAAAAGTTAACATAAGGTTTCAATTCAGGTTTATAGCCTTTTTTTTGTGAAAAAAGATTGTAAGAAAATAGTATCAATATAAGTATAATTCTAAACTTCATATGCTGGATTCGAGGTTGTAACGCAACAAAGTGTTGCTAATAAAAGTAGCTTAGCTACATTTATCAATTCAAAATTCAATACCCTATTGGGAGTATTATAGTTAATCATTTTCCTAGGTCTATTGTTTAATTTGTCTTTAATATTTTGCTGATAATATTCTCTGATATTTTTAAAATTTATTCCTTTGAAGAGAGACCTTCTAATTAGTGTCTGTCCATAAAATCTGCTATCTGCGTTACGTTCGTCAAAAAAATACTCGATTACGCTAGTAAACTCCGTTTTTTTTTGACTTCACAAGCCTTGATAGCAAACTTTCTGAATCAGACACTGAGCTTATAGACGGACACTAATTAGTCCATCCTTGTTTTCGTTAGTCCCTCTTTTCTGCGAAGGATACAGATGTGCAAAGTAAAAATTCATGCTGTTTTCAATGTTATCAATTTGTGATTGCAACGACTACCATTGTAGTAACACCTTTATTTTCCACCATTATAATGGCTTGTTTCTATTATTTTAGAATAATTATTTCCATTCAAAATAAACTCAATGGCTTTAATTTTATCACTACTTTCATTATAATATTTTTCGCAAATTTTGAAACCAATAAAATAACCTAAATCTGGTGGAATGTCCTTTCGATTAGGATTATATAGCCAATCGTTACGAATTTTTTTATAGTCATTTTTTAAATGATTTTGTGCATTACTATTTGAATAAATGAGTAAAAAAAGTAACAGCAATAAAATAGATAATCTCATAATATAAAATTGTTAAATGTAAAAAAACAAAGAAACTTTTTTATATCTCGCTTACCAAAATATGCAACTAAGGTTTAGTACATATACTGTATTTGCACTTTATATATTGAATTTTGCAGGTGAGTCAGAATTGCACACAACACTTACTGTAAACTGAGTTCGACCTAAGGAATACTCCACTAGATGCAAAACAAGCAAAAGACCCTATCTATAATTTTGAAGTATTTGCTGAAACCGTAAAAGAGCATTATGCTTTTATAGAGTTGAACAAAATTGATTGATGAACGTGGATATGTAGATGCCTATATTGAAACTTTTAATACCTTACAAATTGCAACGCAAAAATTGCGCTATGAAATAAATTTACGGCTGATTTGCCCTTATTTATTGAAGGCACCAAAAACGCCTATACCAAGCCTGTATATGTGCTTACTTCGCAACAAACCAGAAGTGCCGCAGAAGCTTTTTCAATAGCAACAATGCCAATGCATAATGTTAAAAGAATTGGCTCTCCTACTTCTGGTGGCATGTCAACCGCCTTGGGAAAAGTCCTACCTAATGGTTGGGTATTTTCCATTTCTAATGAAATTTATATGGATAACCAAGGCACTGATTATGAGAATGTAGGCATTCCTGTCGATTTTGAAAAGCCCTATCCAAAAGACAGACAAACGTTTTTCAGAAGCATTGTAAATGACTTAGAAACAGACAAGCACAATATATTGCATGCAATAGAAAACTTGAAACCTACTTCGCAGATTCTCCAGCCTTATATCTTCGGCTAGCTTCATCTAAGAAACCTACAAAGCCTTCTACACTTAAATCATAGCCTCTAGGTTGAATAACCAATTCTTCTTCTTGGTTTAAGATTACGTAAAAGGGCTGCGCATTATTATTATAACGGCTTATTTGAAAATCGGCATTTTGCTTACCCAATGTTTTCTTAACCTTATTATCATAAGTAGAAGTGTACCATTCATCCTCTGGCAATTCGGTTCTATCATCCACATAAAGAGCTACCAATACAAAATCTTCACTCAACCTCTTCAGCACTTTAGGGTCTGACCATACACGTGCTTCCATTTCCCTGCAATTAACACAACCATGGCCGGTAAAATCGATAAACAAGGGCTTATTCTGCTCTTTGGCACAAGATAAAGCTTGTTTATAATCGAAATAGCCTTGCAACCTATGAGGGAAGTGTAAGAACTCATCGTACTTAGGGTCTTCACAAATATTAGTAGGCTCAGAGGGTGTTATACCTCCACTCATTTCTGCCATATTAAAATCATGTGTACTCATTGGAGGCAAATAGCCTGATAGCGCTTTTAATGGAGCTCCCCACATACCAGGAATTAAATAAAGTACGAATGTGAATGTAATGATGGACATCAATAATCGATAGACACCCACATGTTCCATTGGGCTATCGTGTGGTAATCGAATTTTACCTAATAGGTATAAGCCCATTATTCCAAAAATAACGATCCAGAAAGCTAAGTAAATTTCACGATCCAAGATTCCCCAGTGGTAGGCTTGATCTGCCACACTTAAGAACTTAAGTCCAAGTGCTAATTCTGCTAAACCCAGCACAACTTTTACTGAGTTTAACCAACCACCTGACTTTGGCATTTTTTGTAACCAAGCTGGGAAAAAGGCGAATAAAGTAAACGGTAATGCAAAGGCTAACGAAAAGGAGAGCATGCCTAAAATAGGCTTAATAAACTCCCCTTGAGCGGATAAAACTAATACACTCCCCACAATTGGGAACGTACAAGAAAAGGAAATTAATGCCAATGTAAATGCCATAAAAAAGACACCAATCATACCTCCTTTATTACTTTGTGCATCAATTTTATTTACTAATTGGTGCGGTAGCGTAATTTCGAATAAGCCCAAAAACGAGAGCGCAAAGATGAAGAAGATAATAAAGATAACTACGTTAGGAATCCAATGAGTAGCCAATTGATTTAGCGTATCAGCCCCAAATAACACAGCGGTAAGTGTACCTAAAACCGTAAATATAAAAATGATGGAAGCCCCAAAAATCAATGCCTTCTGTTTCCCCTGCCCGTCTGGCAGGCGGGCATTTCCACCTTTTTCATGCTCCTTTAAAAAAAAGGTAACGGTCATAGGAATCATTGGGAACACACATGGCGTAAGTAAGGTAATTAAGCCCGTTACAAAGGCAAATAGCATAAAAGCCCAAAGGCTTTTGTCCTCGGGCTTGGTAGCATCCTCTTCTACATAGGTAGAAGAAGTTGAGGTAATGTTTTTGTTCGCTATTTCAACTTTACTTTTTTTTTGAACCTGCTTTAGTCCAAAATTGGCCTGCGAAAAATCTTCATCAAAAGGAATACACCTACCATCAGTATCTGTACACACTTGGTATTCATAATTGCCCTCAAAATGAAGTTGCTCGGCTAATACTTTTATAGTTTGCCTAAACTCTCCTTTTCCTTCAAAATAGGTATAATCACCTTCAAATATTTCATCGTATCCTTTCTTTGGATTGATGGCTCTCAACTCACCAACTAACTTGTAGCTATTATTTGGTGTGAAGGTGAATGTAGTAACCATTGGGCCCAGCTCAGGGTCAAAATCAGAAGAGTACAAATGCCACCCTTTATCAATATTTGCTTTAAATATTAACTCTATTTCATCACCACCCTTAAAATCTCCGGTGGATAACTCATACTGCCATACAGCAGGTTGTAAAATTTGTGCTTGGCTTAGTATTGAGGCCAAGAAAAAATAAATAAATAGGGTTTTTTTCATAATAAACAATTTGCTCACTCCATAATAAACGTCATTCTGAAGAAGGTTCCCCGATAACCATCGGGGAAGAATCTCAATACCGAGACTCTTCAGGCAAAGCCCTCAGAGTGATGATGAAATTTTACAGACACCCAAATATAACAGGGCTCCTCCTAAAAAAGTTTATTTCTTCAATTCTACAAAATGTTTGTAGAACAAGGCAATGGTTTCTATTCCTTTAAAGTAGTTAAAAACCCCATAATGCTCATTGGGTGAGTGAATGGCATCGGAATCTAAGCCAAAACCTAAAAGCACAACATCTACCTTTAAAACCTCTTTAAATAGAGCCACAATTGGAATGCTTCCACCATCCCTGGTAGGTATTGGGGCTTTACCCCAAGCTTCCTCAAAGGCTTTGCTTGCAGCGCCATAGGCTAATGAATCGGTTTTAACCACCGAAGGTTGACCACCATGGTGGGCGGTTACTTTTACTTTTACATAATCAGGAGCAATTGCTTTAAAGTGGGCAGTAAATAAATCAGAAATTTCATCACTGTGCTGATTTGGCACTAGCCGCATAGAGATTTTCGCATAAGCTTTAGAAGGGAGTACTGTTTTAGCACCCTCTCCCGTATAGCCTCCCCAAATACCATTTACATCGAGGGCAGGGCGAATACCTGTACGCTCATTTGTGGTAAATCCGTTTTCTCCTTTAACTTCATCAATTCCTAACTCAGATTTATACTCTTCTAAACTAAATGGTGCCTTTGCCATTTGTTCTCTTTCGGTAGTTGAAAGCTCTTCCACCTTATCGTAAAAACCAGGAATGGTAATATGGCCATTTTCATCTGTTAAAGAGTCGATCATGGTGCAAAGCACATTGATGGGGTTAGCTACAGCTCCACCATAAATACCCGAGTGTAAATCTCTGTTGGGCCCAGTAACTTCTACTTCCATATAACTTAACCCGCGTAAGCCAACCGTAATAGAAGGAGTGTCAATAGCAATTATTCCTGTATCAGATATAAGAACTACATCACCTGCTAACTTCTCTTTATTTTCTTTTACAAAGGTTTCGAGGTTGCTTGAACCCACTTCCTCTTCGCCCTCAATCATAAACTTAACATTACAGGGCAAAGAGCCAGTATCAACCATCGCTTGCAAAGCTTTTACATGCATATAAGCCTGCCCCTTATCATCGCAAGCTCCACGAGCATATATTTTCTCCTCTTTAATTACGGGTTCGAAAGGAGGCGAATCCCATAATTCATAAGGGTCTGCTGGTTGCACATCGTAATGGCCATACACCACAACTGTTGGTAGGTTTGGGTCAATTATTTTTTCGCCATACACTACCGGGTGGCCTGGGGTTTCTACGAGTTCAGCTTTATCACAACCTGCGTCCAATAATCTTGATTTTACCATTTCGGCTGTTTTGCGTACATCCCCTGCAAATTTGGGGTCGGCACTTACAGAAGGTAATCGAAGTAAATCGAATAGCTCATCTAAAAACCGTTGTTTATTGTCTTCTATGTATGTAAGTATTGCTTTACTGTCCATTCTGTTTAAGATAACATTGAAGTGTAAAAATGATGAACTTTAATGAGAAATAGCCTCTCCCAACTATGAAAAAAGGCTAAGTTCTAATAAGCACAGCAAAATATACACAACTTATAGTTCATTCATTCACCTATATGTTTCTCCCACAGATATCGCTGATTTACGCAGAAAAAATCTGTGCTATCTGCGAAAAACACTAGTAGAGCCGATAGTAAGAGCTTAAAAAAACGCTGTGTTAATTAGAACTTAGCCTGAAAAAATAAATTCTTTTCACAATTGTTACTTCAATAATAAGCTCGAAAGCTTACCATTGCTATGATGGGGCGGAAAAGAGAGCTAAAGGAAATTGATTGATTAGCTTGCTGTAAATAGGATTCCCCAAATAATTAGGGCAAGAGCCCCTATAATTATTAGTATTAACGCACTTCTTCTTTTTAATAAAGACGTGCGTTTCTTTTTAAAACGTAAGAGTTCAGAAAAATTAACAGCTCTTTTTTGTGATAGTTTCTTATTTCCCCAATAAGGATTTTCTGAATTACTTTTTCTAAAACCTAATAAATTTCGATTCTTTTTTTGCGTATTGCTGCTGTCTCTTGAAAAGCCAATTCCTCCTGTCATAATTTAGCTAAACCCAAGTCGTTCTTTGAGCTCTTTTGGTAATTCTGGCAAGTTTTTACGTTGTACCAAATAGGTATTTAACCCTGAAAGCTCATTAAATACACCATGATGATCGCGTGATTTACTTAGGTAATCTGCCCCCGTGCTACCTCCAGTACCAGTACGCATGCCAATCATTCGAGCTACCATAGAAATATGGCGTGCTCGCCAGGTACTCATAAGTTCATCAATTAAAATAAGGGTGTCTAATAATTGAAACGGGATTTGTAGCAAAGGGTAATCACGGTATGCCAAAATAAACAAAGCTGCTCTATTGGCTTTGGCACTTAGCCTATTCCCTTTTAGCTTTCCTTCGGTATAAAAAAACTGTTCAAAGGTTTCTAGTATAGAGTCGTCATTCTCATTTAAAGTGGATGCAAAGGCTTTTTTGTACTCAACCCAAAAAGGATGTGATTTAACTTCTTTTGATTTATCATAAAAGGGAGCATCAAAAAAAGGGATACGTTCGAGCCAGGCATTTAATAGTTCGATTACAGAAGGTTGTGCTTCAATTTTGGCTATTTCGTCAATATGTTCTTTACGTAAATGACTTTGGTAAAAAGCTTTACCATGACGATCTTCAAACTTGAGCCCCATCATTGCCTCCAGCATTTTAAACTGAAAACTTTGGAAACCAGACGCTGGCCTTAATTTATCTCGAAAGTCTAGAAAATCCAGAGGGGTCATAGTTTCCAACACATCAATCTGCTGGATGCCCAACTGCCAAATGGTGGCAATACGTTTTAACCTGTGCACTACTGAAAATACATCGGGTGAATTATCGTTAATAGTGGGTTTGTTCATAATATCCACAATCGACTGCATTTCGTATTTCATTTGCTTAAACCAAAGCTCGTAGGCTTGGTGAATGATGATAAAAAGCATTTCATCATGAGCTTCATCTCCTGCCAAACCACTTTCGGTTTGCTGGGCACCCAATATTTTATCTAGTTGTAAATAATCTGAGTAATAAACTTGCTTGGCCATAATTAATATTTTGAGATTTAAAGTTGATATTTTATAAATCTCAAAACAAGCGATAATAGAGAATGTTACTTAAGATAAGTAACAATTTGATAATACTTAAAAGGCTAATGGTTTGGCTTAGGTTTTTACTTTTGTATCAGAAAACAGCCACAATAGTGGTTACCAAATGATTAGCGGCAGTTGCCAATACTAAAGCAGATTGTCGCGAAAAGGATAACGGAAAGTGTCCTTAAGCTGTCCCGACTTTGTTAACTGAGCGGGATTTTTTATGCCTAGTAAATAATACAATTATAACTCAGGTTAAGAAGAAATACCCTCTTGAGGAATTGGTAGAAAAATGGAAAAAGTAGTGCCTTGATTAACTTTGCTGCTTACACTTATTTTGCCATTCATCGCTTCTACCTGTTTTTTTACCAAGTACAATCCAACTCCTCTTCCTTGTACTTTCATATCAAAACGCGAATACATCCTAAATAATTTTTTCTCAAATTTAATAAGATCAATACCTCTTCCGTTATCAGTTATCTCTATTAAATAATTTTGTTTATTAACCTTACAAGTTAGTTTTATTCTTAACTCTTTGCCCTCTTGCTTATATTTTAAGCTATTACTAATTAAATTATACAATATACTTTGTATGTAAGTGCCTATCCCGTAAACCTGTTCTTCTTCAATTATAAGCTCCATATTTTTGAGCGTATTAGCATTATCACTTGTTGTGGATAGCTGTTTTAATACTGTTCTAATTTCGTTATTAATATTTACAAGTTCATTTGTTAGGTAAACATCGTTACGAATTTGAAGAATATTATTTAAGTCTTTAATAATGGAGTCTAAAGAAACCGTTTCTGCTTCTATTTGTTCTGCCAGGCTTTTGTACTCTTCTGCTTCAACCATGCCAAAAAGCATGGTTAGCCCCAATAGTCTTGCAATAGGGCCTCTTACATCGTGCGAAACTATAAAAGAAAACTCCTCCAATTCGCTAATATATTTGATAAGTTCTTTGGCATTTTCTTCTAGTTCATTATTTAAACCAACCAATTCTTGGTTTGATTTATTAAGGGCAAGGGTTCTTTCTTTAACTTTAGCATCTAATAGGTAATTGCTCCTATTTAATATGTTCTCTTGTTCCTTTTGTTTGGAAATATCTCTTAAAATGAGCAAGAAGCCCACAGCCTGTTCTTTCCCTTCTATTGTTTCAAATAACAAATTTGCATTCTGGCCAACCCATTTTCTCTCATTATTCAAAATTAGGGGGAATTCTAAATATGTTGAATTTTTTCTTTCTCTAAATTGTTTGGAGTAAAACTCCTTAATGCTTTGTTTATAATTATTATCAACCCAATCTAAAAAATCAACACCCTCCAATTCTTCTTCTGATTTTCCAAGAAACGTTAAACCTACTTTATTCATATAGGTTATTGAACCTTGAGTATTAATTTTAACAATAATATCGCTCGCATTTTCAACGAGTAATCTGTACAAGGTTTCACTTTGCTTAAGTCTTTGCTCTACTACTTTTCTTTGCGTAACATTTCTATAAATGCCTTGAATCGATTTTTCATCATTTTCTGAATCCGATAAATTAATTGATCCACGAACCGAAATAGGTTGACCATTTTTATCTAACAGTCTAAATTCTACAAATTTGAGCTTCTTTTTATGGGATAAGTTTTGATGAATTTGTTTGCAATATGCTAGGTCATCAGGATGAACAAGGTCATAAAAACTAATTTCTTTAACTTCTTGTTCGGTTAAAAGTAACGTATTACGCCAAGCCGGGTTAGTAAAATTAAAATTACCATGTACATCAATACTCTGGATTAAATCAGGGGTGTTGTTGAATAAATATTCATACGCTTTTTCAACTTTTACTAACTTCTCCTGTGTTTTTTTATGCAACTCAAGAATTTCACTATTAATAATGGAAACATTTCGCTCTTGCTGAACACTTATTAGTTTAGTATAGATTTTATCAAAGTTTTGAATTAACCAATAAAGTTTATTTTCCTGCTTGGTAAATAAAAAATCAAAATGCCCTGAAACCTCGGAGTATTCAAACCATACACAAGGCAGATTTAATCTTTCTTCTTCTGCTAGGTTAAAAAACACTTCTTGTAATCCCTCAAGTACTGGAAATGCATTAAAAAGAGAAACTGCATCTTTTTTGCTAATATTAAAAAGTGAACCACAAGAGTATATTAGCTTCCCTTCTTGGTTAAAAACAATTATTTGTGCGGTTGGGTTAAGTAATTTCCCCTTTACTTCTAGGGGGTTCATTTTGCCATTTTTTTAACTAAACTCGTAAAAATACTTTCTACATTTTCTCCTGTTTTGGCACTGCTGTATATGTAATCATTATGGGGAACAATTTCTTTAATTCTAGCCATTTCAGCTTCATCAACTAAATCAGTTTTATTGCCAACTAATACAAAAGGTATGGGGGGTATAATTTTTTTCATATAAGCAATATCGTGTTCAAGGTTTTCGAAACTAGAGGGCATGGTTAGGTCAAAAACAAAAATGGCACCATGTGCACCTAACTTATAAGCCGTTGGTACTTTAATTTGGGTATCTTCTCCGGCAATATCCCATATTAGTAAAGAATATTTCCTACCACCAAGTTGTACTTCCTTTTTATCAATTTTTACACCAATTGTAGTTATATACATTTCTGAAAACTCTTGATGCACAAACTTTTCTATCAAAGAAGACTTACCAACACCAAACTGCCCAAGCAATATTATTTTTTTACTTAATTTACTATTTCCTTTATTAAAAATATTCATTTTAATTGTTGTAATTATAGGTTCTTAAAAAATTTCTCAAGATAACCTGAGAATTGATTTGATTCGCTTTCTTCAATATTATTAGATTGCTTCCTTAGCTTATCAACAAATTTTAGCACCGTTTTTTCCAACTGGTCTTTAAACGAAGCTGTTATGGTACCTGAAACAACCACTGTTAAAAAAAACTTATTAAAATTATAAAATAAAATGTGGTAAGACTCATATTCTATCCCTTCTAAGTTTTGATCTTTTGTTTTGAAAGCATCAACCACAAAACTTTTAATGGCTGTTAACATGCCTGCAATCATATCTTCATCTATTGTTTTTGTTCTTGAATAGCTACCAAATAAGAGACCCGAGTTTTGCTCTATCACAAATATTTCTTCAATAATAGTATTACTGGCTCCTTGTAAAATAATATCACTTTCTTTAGCTCCACCAAACCATGTTTTAATTCTTTTTAACCAACCCTGCCAAGAAAAAGCTTTCTCAAATTGTTTATCAACACGTTCCGAGAGAATCTCTATTTCACGAGAAATGTATTTTCTAATTAATTTACCAATTATTGGGTAAAGTGCATCTACAACCTCATCTTGTGAGTTTTGTATTTGGTACTTAATGGTTTCTGTGATAACAGGCCCAAAAAGTGTAGGAAAATCATTTTTTAATTGATCTAGTTCTGCTTTAATTAGTGGGCTTACCTTTGCTGAGAGTTTTTCTTTTGTGTTTAATGTTTCTTGTACTTTGTTTACTCTTTCAATTAACCCAAGCTGCCGTTCTCTATCTTTTTCAAGCAGAATATCTCGCAATTGAAGCATCTGATTGCTTTCTTTAGAGGCCACTATGGGTTTAACAACTTGCACAAATAGTTAGTTAAGGTTTAAATTAATCCTGAATGTTATCTGCCATGTGCTGAAACAATTTACCCAAGCTTTGCCGGCTTACTTTTGCATTGTCTAGTTCTTTCAACCGCTGTTCTGTGTTTTTACTAATTTCTTCTAACCGAACAGAAAAATCTTTATTAGAATCGTTAATCAGGGTTGTAGCTTCCTCTCGGAATGCTTCAAGCTTTTTCTCTAACTCTTCCTTATGATCTTTAATTAATTCGGTTATTTTTTTAAACTCGTCTTCGTATTCTTTTATATTTTCTCCAAAAATTATTTCTTTAATTGCTTCAATTTTTGGATCAATTCTGGGGCTGTTTTTTTTAGTATTCTCAGTCATTTTATTAGTGCTTTAATAGTAGCCAAATCAATTTCTCCCGAAGGGTATAAGTCGTTCTTTTTTTGTAAATCTATAACCGCAATTAGAGTTTCGTTACCAAATAACCCGTCCTTGGGTATTTTATACCCCATTGAAATTAGTTGTTTTTGCAATAACCAAACCTCTTGCCCAATATCGCCAGATGTTAAATTATTTAATTGCAAAAGGGTTTTATATGCTTTTTCCTTTTCTATTTTTTTAGGGTTTCCCCCTTCTATTTCAATCAATTCTATTTCTTTATTAGAAAATCCTTTCTTTTTTAACTCACTTGACAATACTAGTTTTTGTTCAATAATCTGGGTGTTTACTACTAATGACTGATAATAGCTATATGAATTGATAAAATCAGGGTTTTCGCTACTAATAAAGTTTATATCAACTCCTTTAATTGCCCAAAGTTGCCTAGCAAAGCTTCCTATTTTATAAGCATTTTCAAAGTACTCTTTTACTACTTTGGGGTTATGGTAGTTAATATCTATAGCTTTATTTATAGTATAATTAAAATAAGTTGGAGGGTTGTATTTAGTATAGTCCTTATATTTAAAGTACAGAAGGGATGCTAATAATAATACGATTACTAACCATAAAATTTTCTTCATATCTATTTAAAAATTAAACCAACAAAAACACAAATATAGGCATTTTCGGTTTTGTAATAGTTTCAAACTTTGTTTGTTCTTATGGTTTTGTTTGGTAATTGAATAATAATGCTTGTGCCCACCCCTACCTCTGAATTAATATCAATAGTTCCATGCATTTTACTAACGGCTTCTTTTACAATATATAATCCTAACCCAGAGCCATCTGAAAGCTCTGTCGCTCTAAAAAACATGTTAAAGACTTTTGCAAGACTTTCTCTCTCAATTCCGATCCCATTGTCCTCAAAATAAAACTCACAGCCATTTTTAGAGGTAACAATCCTAACTTTTAAAAACCTTTTGGCCTTAGAATAATCAGCATATTTAACTGCATTTGAAATTAAATTATTAAAGATTATTGAGATTCTTCTTTTATCTCCACAATAAGGGCTGTCTTCATTAACCGTAAAATCCAAAGCAATATCTGGATTATCAATTGATTTAATGCTTTCAATTATATCCATAAAAAGGGCTTTAAAGTTAATTGGTTGGCTATCTAATTTTGTTCTTGCATTTCTAGAGTAATCCAGAATGTCCTTAATAAAGCCATCGAGCTTTTCAATGCTCACTCCAATTCGAGTCATATACTCTTTTAGCTCATCTGCATTGGGGTTTAGCTTGCTTAGGTTTACCAACCCAAGTACAGATGCCAAGGGTGCTCTTAAATCGTGAGAAACGCTATAGACAAACTGATCTAATTCTCTATTAACCTTTTTTATTGCCCTATTCTGTTGTACGAGATCACTATTTAGTTTTTTTACCCTGTTGGAGGCATGTACCTTTTCACTTATATCTTTAGAAAGCAATAAGACTTGATGTACTTTCCCATTTTCTCTCCTATGATAAACCAAACTTTTTTGTTCTATCCAACGATAGCTATCACCAAAAATACTTGTTCTAAACCTCAGTGTATAGATATCGTCAGATTTGCGCATTGCATTATTCATGTCATCATAAGCCTTCAAATCATCCGAATGCACTTGTTCTCGAAATAGTCGCACTCCTTTTTTGGGATAATCAACAGTAAATATTGGGTTGTTCCTCATTACCTCCTCCATTGCTTTATTATAATATACAAACTCACTGGTTTCAAGGTCGAGCAAATAGAGAGGGTCGGGCGAGGCTTTTAAGATACCCTCTATTAATAATTGTTTTTCATTAAGAGCTGCTTCATTATTTCTAATATTAGAAACGTCTATCAGGGTGCCGGATACTTCTGTAACAGAGCCATCGGCATTTATGGCTGGCTTGCACTTATTAATAACACTAATTATGGTTCCATCTTTTTTGTACTGCCTAAGTTCAAGCTCAAAGGCTGTGCCTTTTTTTGCTTTTTCAACCGCTTCTTTCAATTTCTCAACATCTGGCTTATATGTGGCGTCTAAGAAAAATTTCTCGGATAATTCAATTTCATTAGGCTTATATCCCATTATATCAAACACCTCTTTAGAAGCTGTAATCTTGCCGGTTGAAACATTTTTTATCCAGGTGCCAATACCGGCAAAATGTTGCACTTCTCTTAATACCAATTGGTTTCTAGTTGCCTCTTCATCTTTAAAGCTATTTAATAAAATTAATGAAAGTACATTTGCAATTGATTCTAAAAAATTAATTTCAAGTTTGCTTTTGGTATGGTTTGGGTTAAGATAAACAACTAAAACTCCTAAAATAGTATCTTCGTGAAGTATTGGCACGTTATAATGGCCATAATTGTCGTTACATTTATACTGTTTAATATCTCCTTTATTATGATACACTTTAAGTATTATTTTCTTTTTTTCTGCTGCCATACCACAAATGCACTCTCCAAACTTAACCCCGTTTTTACCACAATAGTTAAGCATTTCAGCAGACATATTATAATGGCTTTTTAATGTTAAGAGGTTGTTTTTCTCTTTAATAAAAATTGCTCCCTTTGATTGTAGTTGGCAAAATGGGGCTTTAATAATGTGTTGAATGGACTGATCTAAAATCTTTTGAAGAGACGACTCCTGCTTAGACAGAATAAGAATTTTATTAAGAATTTTTTGGTGATCAATGGCGTTTTGCATTATTGTACCTTTAACCAAGCGCAGGTTGTATAAATAACCGAATAAATAGCCAACAAATGTTCCTGCAAAAATGGCCATAGCCAGTCTGATACCCACTACTGGAGTATCTCTAATAACTGCCATGTTTATGGCATACAGGGTTGTAGTAATTGCTAATGCAATTACTACACTGACTAAAATATATTTGTTAAAATATAGCAAACGGTTTCCCACTTGCTAAAGATACCTTATTTAAGCAAATAATAATAGTACCTATTTTGAGATATAGTTGTTCTTTACTCTGGCACACAACAACCCTCTTCCGCCCCTTCTATTGCCGTACTCATCTGTTGGTTCGCAATTAAACGTTCATCTACCCCATGGCTTCTTCGGCTTTTTTCTTCTGGAAAGAATTTTTTCTGAAATATGAGGAGTATAACCACGCCTATAAAAATAGAAGAATCGGCCACATTAAAAATGGCGTTAAAAAAATGGAAGTATTCTCCAGCCACAAATGGCATCCAGCTAGGCCAGGTAAATTCAAATAAAGGGAAATAGAGCATATCTATTACTTGCCCATTAAATAATGCAAATGGGGCATCGTAGGGGGCATTATCTAACCATATACCATAAAATAAGCTATCAATTAAATTGCCTATGGCTCCAGCTAATATGAGTGCACCTGCCCAAAGTGCACCGGGGTGTATTCCTTTTTTGGCGTATTTAATTAATATGTAAACACCACCAACAGAGGCTATTAGCCTAAACAATGTGAGGATTACTTTAGAGTATGGCCAACCTAGTTTCATGCCAAAGGCAATGCCTTCATTTAATATAAAGTGGATACGAAACCACTCCCCCAACACATTAAACTCTTCGTAAAGGTTCATGTTATTATACACCAACATTTTTGTAAGTTGGTCGAATGCAATAACAGCAATGGTTAGTATAAAGTATTTATAGTATTTCATTTAATAACATTAAAATGAGATTCTTCGGGCATAGCCCTCTGAATGACGTTCAATTGTGTTGCTTCGTCATCCTGAAGGAGGCACGACTGAAGGATTTCTTTGATTATTTTATTGTAATGTTTAATCATCAAACTTCCACTTTTAAATTCAAATTAAATTCATCCATTTCAAGAGGCTGCCCGTCTGCTAACTCGTCTGCCATTTCAAAAGACAAGGCCTGCACTTCTGTACAGATATATTCTTTAAATGAAGATACTGATTCGTTAATCACCTCTTCATTTTTCTGCAAGGTCACTTTGATTTTATCTTGAATTTCAAGCCCCATATCCTTACGGATATTTTGAATCCGGTTCACTAAATCTCTTGCAATGCCTTCTTTTCGAAGTTCATCCGTAATGGTAACGTCCAATGCAACAGTAAGCTTGCCTTCCGATGCCACTAACCAACCTGGAATATCCTCGCTAGAAATTTCAACATCTTCCAATGTTAAGTTGATGTTTTCTCCCCCAACATTAATATCAAGATTACCTATTTGCTCAATGGTAGAAATATCTGCTGCTGAAAATCCGTTAATAGCTGCTGAAATATCCTTCATTTTAGGGCCATATAATTTACCAAGGCTCCTAAAATTAGGTTTTATCTTTTTCACCAACACCCCAGAAGCATCATCCATATATTCTATTTGCTTGGTGTTTACTTCCGTTAAAATTAAATCTTCTACTGCTTTAACATGACTTTCAAATGCCTTATCAAGAACCGGGATTAAAATCTTAGATAATGGTTGCCTTACTTTAATTTTATGCTTTTTACGAAGTGAATGCACCAACGAAGATATATTTTGAGCCAAGCTCATTCGAACTTCTAAATCGGTATCAATCAGGCTTTCATCTACTTTAGGGTAGTTTTCCAAATGCACAGATTCCTTTTTATTGGTTTCCGTTTCCGTTAAGTTTTGATATAAATTATCGCAATAAAATGGAGCGACTGGAGAAGCCAATTTTACCACCGTTTTTAAGCATGTGTGCAAAGTTTGATAAGCTGCTTTTTTATTTTCGTTAAACTCGCTTTTCCAAAAACGTTTTCGATTTAAGCGCACATACCAGTTACTCATATCGTCAATCACAAAACTTTGGATTAAGCGAGTAGCTCTGGTAGGCTCATAGGTTTCGTAAGCCTCATCTACTAATTTCACTAAGCTGTTAAGCTTAGAAAGTATCCATTGATCACTTTCGGTAAGGGCTGACTTATTTAACTCTCCAGGTTCAAACTGATCGAGGTTAGCATATAGCGCAAAGAAATTATAGGTGTTATGTAACGTGCCGAAGAACCTGCGTTGTGCTTCAGCCACTCCATCTGCATTAAATTTTAGGTTGTCCCAAGGGTTGGCATTCGCTATCATATACCAACGAGTTGCATCTGGCCCATAGGTGGCAATGGTTTTAAAAGGATCCACAGCATTACCTAACCGTTTGCTCATTTTGTTGCCTTTTTTATCTAGCACTAGCCCATTGGCCATTACATTTTTAAAGGCTACTTTATCAAAAAGCATTACTGATATAGCGTGTAGGGTAAAGAACCAACCACGGGTTTGATCTACTCCTTCAGCTATAAAATCGGCAGGATAGTTTTCGTTAAAAGTGGCTTCGTTCTCAAATGGATAATGCCATTGCGCATAAGGCATAGCTCCTGAATCGAACCAAACATCAATAAGGTCTAGCTCTCTTGTTAGTTTCTGACCTGTTGGGCTTACCAAAAACACATCATCTACATACGGGCGGTGTAAATCAAAATTATCACCGATTGGTTCAGTCATAAAACCAGCTTCGATAGATTTCTCAACTTCGGTTTTTAACTGAGCAATGGAGCCAATGCAAATTTCTTCTTTGCGGTCTTCACTTACCCAAATTGGTAGTGGAGTACCCCAGTATCGCGAACGTGAAAGGTTCCAATCCACCAAGTTCTCTAGCCAATTACCAAATCGACCAGTACCCGTTGATTCAGGCTTCCAATTAATGGTTTTATTGAGTTCTACTAGTCGGTCTTTGAAAGCTGTGGTTTTAATAAACCACGAGTCCATTGGGTAATATAAAACGGGCTTATCAGTACGCCAACAATGAGGGTAACTATGCTCGTATTTTTCTACCTTAAACGCCTTGTTCTCTTCTTTTAGCTTAATCGAAATAAGAACGTCTAAAGATTTTTCTGGAGTCTCTCCGGCTTTATAATATTGATTTTTTACATAAAGACCTGCAAACTCGCCCATCTCCTTAACGTACTTCCCTTGCTTATCTACAATAGGAGCATCTTTGTCTTCCTCATCTTTTACGAGGATAGAGCCAATACCCGCTTTTTGGGCAGCTCTAAAATCGTCAGCCCCAAAAGTGGGTGAAAGATGTACAATACCAGTACCATCAGCTGTGGTTACAAAATCACCTTCGATTACTTCAAAGGCTTTGCCATTTGGCTGCACATAAGGCATTAACTGCTCGTACTTAGTACCAATTAAACCACTTCCTTTAAACTCTGTAATTATAACATAAGGAATTAATTTATCTCCTTCTTTATAGTCGTCCAATGCAAGGTCAGCAGCTTTAGAATTAAAGTAAGCCGACATTCTATCCTTAGCAAGAATAACGGTTTGGCGTTGAAATGTGTAAGGATTGAACGTTTCCACTTTTACATACACAATTCCTTTACCCACCGCCAAAGCTGTATTGGCGGCCAATGTCCATGGGGTAGTAGTCCAAGCAAGAATATAGTCGTTTTGAGTGCCTTTAATTTTAAATTGGGCAACGGCTGTTGTGTCTTTTACATCTTGGTAGGTGCCTGGTTGATTTAGCTCGTGTGAACTTAGACCTGTACCAGCCGCAGGTGAATAAGGTTGGATAGTGAAGCCTTTATACAAAAGCCCTTTGTCGTAGAACTTTTTAAGCAAGCTCCAAATACTTTCCATGTACTTTGGCTCAAACGTAATGTATGGGTCATCTAAATCAACCCAATACCCCATTTTCTCCGTTAGGTCGTCCCACTGATCCTTAAATTTCATTACTGCCTCCCGGCATTTTTGGTTGTATTCTTCTACCGAAATTTTAGTGCCAATATCAACCTTGGTAATGCCAAGCTCTTTTTCAACTTGAAGCTCCACTGGAAGGCCGTGGGTATCCCAGCCACCCTTGCGTTTTACCTGAAACCCTTTGAGTGTTTTATAGCGACAAAAAATATCTTTAACTGCACGAGCCATTACATGGTGAATACCTGGTGTGCCATTTGCAGATGGAGGCCCTTCGTAAAAAGTAAAAACAGGGTTTCCCTCCCTGTTCTCTACCGATTTTTCGAAAATGTTATTTTCTTTCCAGGTATTGAGAACACCTGTAGCCATTTCGGCATAGTTTATCCCTTTGTATTCTTTGTATTTCATTAATACAGAAACTATTTTTTTTGATTTTCAGGCACAACTTGTTGCCCGTTTTCCGATACCTTTATTTTGTCCAACTCAATTTCTTCATCATCTATATAAAAGCCATCGTATTCTTCAATAATGGGGTGTCTGCCAGATTTACGGTGTCCGCTATCAAATGTGATAAGTAAAGACGGAAGGACTATTAAATTGGTAAACATTGCAATGAACAATGTAATAGAGGTTAACAATCCTAATGCCACAGTTCCTCCAAACTCTGAAGCCGTAAAAATCACAAAGCCTGCAAACAGCACAATGGCCGTATAAATCATACTAGTGCCTGTCTCGTGCATGCTAAGGTCAATTGCTTTTTTTACATCAAAATTATTGCTGTATAACTCTTGCCTGTACTTGGCTAAAAAGTGAATGGCATTATCTACAGAAATACCAAAGGCTATACTAAATATGATAGCGGTACTAGGTTTTAGCGGAATACCCATATAACCCATCAGGCCTGCTGTAATTAGTAGAGGAATTACGTTTGGCACCAATGACAAAATAATCATTCGCACATTTCGGAAAAGCACTCCCATAATAATTGAAATAATTATAAATGCCAGCACAAAACTCATTTTTAAATTATCTATTAAAAACGAATTTCCTTTAATGAATAGCAGTGTAGTACCCGTAATACTAGCTGTAATTTTAGTGTCTCCAAAAATCTCTGCCTGCTTAGGTCGAATTACATCATTAATGAGCGAATCCATTTTGGTAGAACCAATATCCTTAATTTTTAACGAAATTCTGATTTTTTGTCCTGTAGAATCAACAAAAGCATTTATCAACCCAGAGCTATCTCCTTGATTTTTTAAGTAATTAAGAATAAAGTTCTTTTCCTGATTGTTTTTAGGCAGTCCATATCGTTTAGGATTTCCATTAAAGTAAGCTTGTCGAGCCGCTTTAATAAAAGAAACGATAGAAACAGGATTTGATATATCGGATTGAGCAGCCAAAAATTGCTCATACTCATCAATCTTTTTAAGGTTCTTTAAGTTTGTAACCCCTTTCTTTTTGTGCGTGTCCACCACAATCTCTAGTGGCATCATGCCTGAGAAATTATCTTCAAAAAAGTAAAGATCCTGTTTTACCCTGCTATCCTCCGGAATATCATCAATCATATGCGACTCCGAATGTACTTGATATGTGCCATACGCTGCAAGTACAACTAATACTATAGTGATACTAAAAACAACAGGTCGATAGTTTGTTACCACTTTGCTGAATAAATCTAACACTCCATTAAGTGGAGTAAAACTTAAATGCTTCAAATGCTTATCACTTGGTGCTGGCAGGTAAGAAAAAACAATTGGCATCATAATGATGCTTACCACGAACATAGCCATGACATTAAGGCTGGCTATGATTCCGAATTCTTTAAGAATAATTATGTCGGTAAACATAAGTACCCCAAAACCAACAGCCGTTGTGCCATTAGTAATAAGGGTAACTAAGCCAATTTTAGCTGTTACCGTTTTTATTGCCTTCATTTTATCACGGTGGGTTAAATACTCGTGATGATATTTATTGATTAAGTAAATACTATTTGGAATACCAATGACGACTATGATAGATGGTATTAACCCTGTGAGCAGGGTTATTTTAAACCCGAACAATACCAGGGTGCCGAGCACCCAAACCACCACAACTACAATAGTAAGCATGGGAAAAACCACCGCAATCCACGACCTAAAAAACAGAAGCATTATAAAGGCAGTAATGAGGGCAGAATAGACTAAGAACATTTCAAGCTCGTCTTTTACTTGTCCCGCAATAACCGAACGTACAAAAGGCATGCCTGCAAAATAAAGTTGTATTCCCGTGTCGTTTGTAAAAAGCTCACTGGCTCTCATTATGTCTTTAGTTAACCCAATTCTCTTATCAGAATTTAAGTAGGACTTATCATAAGACACAAGAATGAGAATCATTCCATTTTCCTCATTGATTAATTGGCCACTATAAAACCGTTGGTTCATAGTTACTTTCAAAAGGCTATCAAGATCCTCTTGGGTATCTGGCATTACCTTAAATATCTTATCTATATCAAACTTCTTCTCTTTTTTATTGCTAATAAGTCGAGGTAAATCAGGTAAAGAAAGTACTTGGGTAATCCCTCCTAAACCTTCAATTTCATCGGTAAGGTATTTTAATTTTTTAAAGTTTTTAGGAGTAAATAGTGAGCTATCCTTAATGCCAATGGCCAAAATACTACCGTCTTCGCCAAACAGTTCTTTAAACTCCATAAAGGCCTGCATATCAGGGTCGCTATCTGGCACAACCTTGGCAAAATTATAATTTAACTCTGCTTTACGTGCATTATACCCCATAAACACCGTTACGGCTATCAGGGTAATGATAAGAGGCAGCCTATATTTTAAAATGAATTTTGCTAAATTGCTCCACATAGCTTAAAAATTAGTGCACAAAGGTAGTTGTTTTTGACGAATGAGACTATTGTATTATTAGAAGTTTGGGTGAAGAGCCAATGTATAATTACCTAATACTGTAATATTTAAAATTTATGTGCCAATTTTTGTAACAAGCAGCTATTAAATAACCTTGCTATTGGGCAGTGTTTTAGAGAAATAACCTACATTCAGAAAGGTTTTCATTAACACTTCTAGGCTAAATTATTTATAACCTTTACAAATGTTATTCAAATGTCATAGGAAAATGAGACCTTTGACTTTAGCGAACCATGTATTTTGAGTAGTATCGTAATTTTTAAAAAGATTTTTTTTGTAACCGTTTTTACAATTTTGGTTGCCAATCAATGGGTTCTTGGCAAAGAGGTACTTCTTATTTCTGGTGAGCTTACCGATAAGGAACCCATAAACATTACACCTTATCTGTATTTGGTAAATGGTTCGGATACAGTTCTTTTTTCTAAATCATCGGGTTTCGTAAATCAAAAATACAGACTCCTTTTTTATGTTAAAAATAAATCTGATAAACCCTTATCTTACATAATCCGATTTGGCAAACGCTATCAAAATGCCTTTGATATCTCTACTGTTTCTCTTTTAAACAATACTGTTGTAAATATTGAGGGTTTTCATAATACTGTTGCACAAGTTCTTTTGCCAAGCGAAACCAAAGTACTCTTTTTCTCTGTAAAAGAGCTAAATCGCGATGATCCGCAGCGATTATCTGTAAGCTTAGTGTCTCAAAAATTTGTAATAGAAAGCAATTCTAACTTGTATGTTAGGCAGTCTTTTTTTCTAGGGTTGTTTGCCTTTATTTGTCTGTTTAACTTAATTATGTATTTTGTTACCGGGTGGGAGATGTATTTTAAATATGCCCTTTTTATATTTTTTTCGTTACTTTATTTTTTATACTATTTCGGCTTTGTTCAAGAGGTTTTTCCTTGGATAAAATCTATTTCATACAACTTAGTTCGCATTTGGTATAGTTTAATATTTATATCCTACTTCTATTTTGTAAACGATTTTGGTGATTATAAAAAGCAAGTACCAAAAGCCTATCGGTTACTAAACCTGGGTATTATTTTTAAGTTAATCGAGTCTGTTCTTAATACCTTGTTGCATTACACAGGATCTCAGATTATTTACTCTGATTTTTATAAATATATCATTTTAGCACTCCAAATGGTGCTTATGGCTTTTATTGTTTTTTATATACTAAAGAGCAATAACCTGCGAGGGAGAATAGTAATTTTGGCCGCATCTATTATGATTGTCGGGGGAATTGTTGATCAAGTACTTATTTCTAAAAATTATCATAACTTTTATTTTATGGAAATTACCGTAGTAGTTGAATTATTAACTCTATCGGTAGGCCTTGGGTATATAACCAAACTATTTTACCAGGAAAAACAAGAAAGCCAGCGGTTATATATAGATCAGTTAACAGAAAACAAATCCTATCAAACCCGATTAACAAAAGAGCTTGAAGAAAAGGTTAAAAAAAGAACATTTGAGCTCGAAACTGAAAAAAATAATGTTGTTCTAAAAAATAAAGAAAA
>Ga0256834_1000822_pt1 | contig 21962 bp, 22 predicted proteins | sample 4281140metaG_FD_190536 | JGI IMG/M metagenome (GOLD analysis project Ga0256834, IMG submission 190536) | Hydrothermal vent microbial communities from East Pacific Rise, Pacific Ocean - 4281-140 | ecosystem: Environmental > Aquatic > Marine > Hydrothermal vents | place: Pacific Ocean: East...
GAGGCTCATAGATTCTCCACACCTGCCAGAGGGCGAGGCTTTGTTCAGGATAACAGAAAAAGGTATAACGGACAAAAAGTAATATTTTTTATTTTTATCTTGCACTTATATAAGATACCAAAAAAATAATATCAAAATCTACTCTAAAAATTCCTACTCCAGACTTCCAGTAGCAAGTCCTTACTCCATCCGACAAATAACCAGCTGAGAATACCTGTCACAGACCAGCTCTTCTGAGGAAAAAATCCGTGCAAAAAAGGTTTATAAAACACCTTACAACAACATGATAACAATGAGCGGTAGGGCAAGAATAGAAACGGGCATCTTCGGGCTCGACACACTGCTTGGCTCAGGATTCTGGTCAAATTCCGTGAATATAATCCTTGGATCGGCTGGAACGGGTAAAACTGTTTTCGCCCTCCAGTACATACTGAAAGGTCTTGAAAACGGTGAAAAATGTATTTTCGTGTCATTTGACATGGACACAAAAGATATAGTTGAAACTGCACTCTCATTTGGATGGGATATTTCAGAATACACAGAAACAAAGCAACTTGTTATAAAAAAATTTTTTGCTGAAGATGTTTCTTACATAAATAACGACTTACTCAACTTCATAATAAGGGAATCGAAAACCGAAGTAGGCGTGAGAATAGTCATCGACTCATTCACACCCCTAATTTCATCACTCGACTACGAAATGAGGTACGACGTGAACTTCTTTTTTAACCAGCTTAAGTCTCTCGGAACCAGCGTAGTGACGCTCGAGGAACCGCTTAACGGGGACATAAGTCGACCGTCTGTTGAGATACCCCTGTTTCTCGGAGACTCAGTGATACACTTAAAGAACATAGGATACGGAGAAGCTTTCAACAGAACCCTGAGAATAATAAAACACAGAAGCTCTTGGCACGCCGAAGGTGTTTTTCCCTACAGAATCCTAAGGGGTCTCGGGATTTTCGTGGAAGGCACAGCAATAGTAGAGAGGATGAAGAGAAAGATAGACCTCGAATCCGTTCTCAGAGAGATCGGATACACCCCAGACAATGTTCCTTGCTGTGCACTGGAAAAGCTGAAAATTTTTGCCGAAGAGTGCGTTCAGTGTAGCGACGACGACGTCAGAAACATCGTGAAGATGGTGGTCGAATGCTACTCGAAATATCGGAGATCCTGAGCCCATTTGCCGAAGACCCGGCAGTTAAGGTAACAGCCCTGTACAGAATAGACGGCACTCCCATCTTTGCCAAGGTAAACGAGAGGAGCGGAAGAATTCTCAATCTGCTCTACTGGCTGGAAAGCCAGATAAAGAACTCTCTCTACTATATATTTACAAAGCAGTTAAACGAAGTTTCCTTCACTTACTGCGACACTGAAATAAGAATGTTTGCCGTTTCCAAAACACTCGTGCTAGTTCTCGTTGTTGAAGCCGAGGAATTTACGAGTCGCTACAAGTTCGATATGGATGCGGAGAACGTTATCAAGATGCTCGGAGAGCTGGTTGAATGTCGTTAAAGGTCATAGCATCTCCAAACCTCGGCCGAAAACTCGTTGAAGATCTGAAAGGAGAGCTTGAAGAGAGATTTGATGCGAATGTTATACTGCTGTTTCTGACGAACTCTGCAAAAAACGATAGCAAAAGAGTGGTAAACCTGCTGAAGGAGAAGTTTCCAGAGGCAAAGATGGCAGGATGCACGGTAGAAGCTTACATGACGAGAGAGGCTGTCTGGTCGAGAGGTGTTGCTTTACTCCTGATAGATTCCAGCAAAGTGGAAATAGCCCATACATCCGGTAAAAACACGGAAAACGTCTTTTCAAGGTTAAACAAAACAGTAAAAGCCAGAAAAAAGGTTGTGATGTTTCCGCTTGTTTACATACCAAACAGAATTAACGTCGCCAAACTTTTAACTCTGGACAGATTCTACTACAGAAAGTTCAGAAAAGCCAACAGCGTTGAGGAGAAAAAAGAGATATTGCGAGAATACTCCAGAGTTCTCGAATCAAAGTCGATTTACCCCGCAAACGTGGCTTTAAGGCAGCTGGAAGGAGAAGTTGCAGGGGTAAATCTAATGCCTCTATCCGGTGGATTCAGAACTCCATCTCTCTTCGTAAACTTCAAGGAGTGTCACAGGTGCTGCATATGTCTCGGTATTAGGGGTAACGTGAGAATCCACTACCACGACGTATTTCCGGAGAGGGGCAAAAGTTACGAAGAGACGGCTGAGATCCTTAAAGAGTACTTCGGAAAAGCTGAATTCGTTGAAACAGTGTCTGGTAGAATCGCAATAGGCGAAGTAAACGGAAAAACGGTCGTTGAATTTCTCAAGGAAAGGATACACACCAGAGACGTTGAAGAGAACGACTTAGAAAAAGGCAGCGTTCCTATGGTATCACCTTACGGTCTGACGTTCGTAAGCAAGGAAACGTACGGGTGTTCGATGCTTGGCCTGCAAAGTTATCCTGTAAACATATATCCATCTATCTTCAATCTTGAGAACTTTTACGAGAAGGCAATTTACACAAGTGAAATTTTCAGAGGTGGAATTTCAAATTTCTACAATCTTTTTGATAGAATAAATATGGATAAATTTATTTTTTTTGCTTTAGACTCAAATATAATTCCCATGTTCTCAAAGAAAATACATTTGATTAGAGCACATATAAACAGCTTAACAGATGAAGATTATTTAGGCATATTTACCTCGTTCCCATCATATAAATCAACCAATATTAAAAGAAAATATTTAACTGAAATAGAAAGGGGACTGTGCTTCAACGGCACGGGCACATCTTTCATGGTAGAGGTGCCAGATTAACTGCAGCCAGAAAAACGAGAGAAAGCAGGTTGGACAGAACCATAATTTTCAGAGGTTTCAGCAGTTTTCCGGACACAATCCAGTCCTCTTTCGCGTATCTGTAATTGGAGTACAGTAGGGCGACAGAGAATGCGAGAGCTATCATAGACCTTTCTGGAATTACTCCAAGTATTGAAAAGAGAGCTAACAAAAAATAGTAACACCAAAGCAATGCAACAGATACCTTCAGCAAAGCAGAAGGGGAAAAAACGACGGCGAGAGTTCTCAACCCTGCTTTTTCGTCGCTACTTGCATCCTTTATGTCCTTCAGAAAAGTGCCGGACAGAGCAAAAGGAGTCATGAAAAGTGCGACTGCAAAAGCCCTGCTGTTTATCGAAGAGTATATCGTCCAGACGGTAAGTGTGTAGAGTGGTACGGAAACTACATACGTAAAAACTTCCGTTAGGTAGTAGTTTTTCAATCTTCTCTTACCGAGAGCGCTCCTGTCTGAATAGGCTAAAGTCAGAATAGAAACTACGAAAAACGCAGCTAATGCGAATTTTCTATCACGAGAAAACAAGTAAAGAATAAAAAACGATAGAGCGTAAAGCAAAAAACTGAGAATAATAGCAACGACTCTCGTTTCGGGATGTTCTATCAGGACGTTGACTTTGCCCGCAAGCCTGTCCTCCTCCACGTCATTTAGATGGTTCCACAAGTTTATACCTGCCTGAGATGTAAAGTTAAAAGCGATGGCCACCAAGAGACCGAAAATGTCCCTGTTTCCGGAGAGTGAAAACAGCAGAAACGCCAGAACCGGAAGAGGATAGACTATCGATGGAGGAGTGGCGGAAAGCTTTACAAGCTCCACTAAAATTTTAATAAAACATATAAAACGGGTCAAAAAAGACCCTCAGCAACCAATAAACAGCTTAACGCCCTTGAAGACCTTCTCAGCCTCTTCCTTCATTCTCCTCTCATCCTTCCTCATTTTCTTCACCTCCAATCCACCTGCAACTTATCAATTATTAAAATTGACGAATTTTATATTAATAAGTGTTATAATAATTATGTAGCAGAATTAATAAAATCTATTAAATATAATTTAAAAATTAACAACCACTTAGCGTTTTCCGGAAAAATATTGCATGGTGTAAAACTAGAACTCGATGAATTCTGCAAATCGACGTAATCGTAAACCAGAATTCTGAGTGTCATCACCATGAGCATTCCGAATACTAAATATATACCTTTCTATTCATTTCCGAATTTGATGATCCATCACTACAACAAGAAGCATCATCGAACGGTAACGATTTAAGCGCCCTGGTCAAGCAAAAAGCATGTCAAAACTGATGGAAATAAGAAACACATTTCTCACAGGCTTAATAATACTGATTCCTCTCGCTACAACAGCATACATCGTTTACTGGACATTCACGACCCTCGACAACTTTCTAAGACCTGAAATAAGCAGAATTTTCGGTTTTTACATTCCTGGAATGAGTCTGCTAACGCTTGCAGCAATGATCTTTTTGCTGGGTGTTTTCGGAAGAATGACCGTCGGAAAAAAGCTGATTGATTTCGTGGAAAGCAAGCTGATGAAGGTTCCTGTGTTAAGAACAGTTTACTCGGCAACCAAGGAGGCAAGTAAAGCTATACTCGTTTCAGAGGCGGAGAGGATAAAGGGGGTAGTGCTCGTGGAATATCCGAGAAAGGGAGTCTATGCGATAGGCTTTACGACTGGAGGTGAGATACCAAACGCAAGCGAGAAAACCGGAAAGAGATTGCTGAATGTGTTCATACCTACCTCGCCCAACCCAACGTCCGGCCTTGTCGTTCTCGTACCGGAAGAGGAAGTAATATACCTCGACATGAGCGTGGAGGATGCGTTGAGAGTTGTCATCTCAGGAGGTTTTACGAAGGTACAATGATTAACTTATAACTTATAAGTTTTAAATTTACTATCATCATTAATTTAATTTATAATTTTTAGGTCGATTTGAGAGATTCGAGAGAAGTAGCTTCAAAACGAGCGCAAGCAGCAGAGAAGCAACGGGCAAAACAGGTGATATTGGTATTTTACGGGAGTTCATCAGCTCTGCAATCGTTTGATACGTTCTAAACTCAGGAGCTTTTGCATCGTAAAGTCTGTACCTTCCCCATGCCAATTTCTTGGGATGAGTCCCTGTCCCCAAACCGTGAACAGGGTAAGCCACTGCAGAGTTCACACTCAGTCTGAGTGAGAGGTCGTGCAAGATTTTCAAGAAGTGTCTCTGTTCCTCAGACGTAAGCTTTTGGCTGAAGATGGCCAGTGGAAGATCGTCCCTGTTCGCGAAATCGAGCATTATTAGTAGCCACGTTTTTTGTCGCTTACTAAGAATTTTGCTCTCAACTCGTCTCCACTTTTCCTCATCAAGCTTCAATTTCAGAACTTCCTCCGAAGTAGGAGAGGCCGTTACAAAGTCAACTTCGGGCACTTTCCTGTAAGGAAAGTTGAAACACAGGTTCCACGTTCCTGTTGTCAGACCAAGAGCTCTCGCTCCTTTAACTATTTTCAGGCATCCCTCGTAGAGCTCTCTTACAGCCGGATGGTCAAACGACAGGTTGAGGTATCTTTTAATCCCCAACGGAAGCTGGAAGAAAGTGTCGTACCACACTGCTTTGACTCCCACCTTTTTAAGAGCCATCGCCTTTCTGATGTAATATCTCATGACATCCGAGTTGGAGAAATCAGGGATTGCTCTCTCCTTCGGAAGACCCATCTTTCTGAAGATTTCCTGAGTGTCCTCGATCGTGAACGGCTTTTTCGTCTTCGGGTTCTTCAGATCCCACTTTCCCAAGTCGAGCAGCCAGTTTTCAAGCTCTTCTCTATCGATTGGTTCGAACGTGAGAGGGTCAAAATTAAAATCCGCTCTGAAGTTCGTGTATCCCAGAATTGCCGGACAGTAAATTTTCCCCTGCACGGCGTTTACCTGCTTTCTGACACACTCAAGAGAGTAAAACTCCCTCTCGCACCATTCAACGAAGTTCTCAGATTTTCGCCCAAGACCACAGTTTCTGGCTATTTCGCCAGCCTGCTCAAAGTCGGGAGGCATAGGAAATCCCACGACCCAGTGAGCGTACCATATGAACTCCACACCAAGGTCGTTCAGAATGTTCACAGCTCCATTTAATCCTTCAGGCGGACTCTGCAAGTTCCAGTAGTAAACGCTACGGGAAAGCATAAATCCACCACTTTTCAAGCCGTCAACGCCTGGAATTCCGGCTAATATGCCAGCAAGTTTCATGAAGTCTCTACGCCTCACACACTACTATATGGTAACAAGCTACTTAACAGTTTTTTCCTTAAATAATTAAAACAGTAAACGCCAAAAACATCCGTCATTCAGCCAAAACCATGCCAACACACCAAGGCAAAACGATTAAATCCTAATCGGTTTTATGGAAATCAATGGATACTTTCGATCTGCTCATGAGTACTATATTTTAATCAAAGTCGTGAGGTTATATTCAAAAAGAGTATCCGTAAACGTCGCTTTCTCAGCTCTTTACCTGATTTCTAACGGTGAGGGTTATCCCATCACTATATAACAATTGCAGCTTTTATCCAGCCAGTACTCGACAGAAACAGGGGCGCCAGATTCAGATTTATTTACTTCGTAGCCATAGAGCAGTAAGCTCCTGTTTTTACCTCACCCACTATATGCCTGAGCCATTGTAATTCGATATAGACCAAAAACATAACTATCTCGCGGATGTATCAGCCAATTGTGAACGCTGAGGACTTTGAGGGTACAGCGAAGGTGGCGAGGCTTCTGGTAGAGCTCGGGGCTCTAAAGCTAACTCCCCGCTCCGGCTGGTTCAAAATTGGAATAAAGCTCCCAGAGAGTGTTGCGGAGCACTCCTTCAGAGCCGCTGTGATAGCTTACGTTCTTGCAAGAATGGACGGCATCGATCCTCTAAAAGCGAGTGCAGTAGCCTTCCTCGCCCTGTTACACGACTCCCATGAAGCCAGAACTCTCGACCTCCACAAGGTGGCGAGAAAGTACGTAACAGTTAACGAAGAGGAGGCAAGAAGAGAGCAGCTCGAACCACTGGGTTTGGACGAACTAAGAGAGCGGTTAAGAGTTGAAAATGTAGACGACTACATCAAAGATGCAGACAGGCTCGAGCTCATGATTCAGGCGAAAGAGTACTCCCAATTAACTGATCTTACGGAGGAGTTCAGAGTTAAAGAAGAAGAAATGAAAACTAAAGCTGGAAAGTTGTTATTCAGAGCCCTCGAAAGCGTCGATTTAAGGTGGTGGAAGTTTTGAAGTGCACGATATGCAGGATATGAAGTTTGTCTGCGACAGAATGCTGAAGAGACTCGCTGTTTGGCTCAGGCTCTCAGGCTACGACACTTTATGCGACGAGTCGTTTCCTCCTGCTTCCTCAAAGGAGGATACGTATCTTGTGAAGAATTTTGAGGATAGAATCCTGCTAACGAGAGACAGAGAGCTTTACAGGAGAAGAAGAGAGGCGGGATTGGCAGCGATGCTGATAAGACCAAGCAGAGTAGAGGAACAGATGAGAGAGTTGTCGCGGATAGGCGTGAAGTTCTATCCCGTAATGAAGAGGTGCACGCTTTGTAACTCCACGCTGAGAAAGCCGACAGAGAAGGAAGTTAAAGCTGTGGCAGAGAGGGAGGGGCTAGGAGAGTATGTGCTGAAAAAGGAGCTGTGGTACTGCGAAAAGTGCAAGAAGCTTTACTGGATTGGTGGACATTGGAAGAACATGCTTAAGTTTTTGAAGGAGAACGATTTGCTCGATCGCTGAACGATTCCGAGTTTTATTTTACGATCAATTTTGGGGTTACGTTTATTTCTCACTAGCGAATTAGCGGGTTTTTATTTCAAGTAGTGCAGTGAAAAAGAACTATCATCGCTGCAGCCAACGAACGAAAACTAAAAACTGCCAAAGCTCACTGTAAAGACTCTGCAACAAAGCACGAATGTTCTGCGAAGCATGCAAGAGATGAAGGAAAGAAGGTACAATCGGATCGTATTAATAACAGTAAGAAAAGTATTAAAAATTGTAACTAAAATAGCTTAATTAGCATACTCAATTAATTTGGAGGTGGTAGTTTGGAAGAGTTGGAAAAACTCAGACACCTGCTCTCGCACTGGATAGGACACAGTAAAGAGCACACGTCGAAGTACGAGGATTGGGCAAAAAAAGTCGAGAAAGAGGTTCCGGAGGTTGCAGAAAAACTGAAAAAGGCCGTTGAGAAGTTCAGAGAAGGAGAGAAGTACTTGGAAGAAGCTGAAAAGCTGCTGAACGATTTCTCGCCCAAGTAAGTGGAAGAAATTAAAGTTATATACGTGAAACAGAAGCGAGAACGTGCCCAAATCGATCAGAGATCCCGTGCACGGTAGCATAACGATACCTGACTGGTGCGTGAGGTTACTCGACACACCTCAGCTCCAGAGGTTGAGGAGAATAAAGCAGCTTGGCTTTGCGTCTCTCGTTTATCCCGGGGCGAACCACACACGCTTTGAACACAGCGTAGGAGTGTTGCACATAGTTCTGTCTCTCAAAAACAGAATGGAGTGCAGCGATAGAGAAAAGAGAGAGTGCGTAGCAGCCGCATTACTGCATGATGTCGCACACGCCCCATTCTCCCATTCGAGCGAAGTCTTGCTAAAAAAGTACCTGAGATTCAGACACGAGAACCTGATTCCCGTTCTTAGGAGAACGGAGGTAGAGGATGTTCTGAAAGAGGAAGGGCTAAGGCTGAGAAGGATTGCAGACATAGTCAGTGGGAAGGTAACGAGTATAGTCAGCGGAGACATAGACGCGGACAGGATGGATTACCTCGTCAGAGACTCTCACTACACAGGAGTTGCCTATGGAGTCTTCGACCTTGTGAGACTGATGGAGAGAATAAAGTTCAGGGGTATGGAGCCCATAATAGAGGGGAGAGCCCTGAGGGCTGCGGAGTCGCTGCTGCTGTCGAGGTTCATGATGTATCCTACCGTTTACCACCACCACGTGTGCAGAATTGCAAGGAAAATGTACGAAAAAGCTCTTTCTTTCTGCATAGAGAGTGGGATGCTGAGACCGAAGGAGTTGCTGAGGATGGACGACTACGACATGGTAACTTTTCTGAGAGGAGTAGAAGGATATCCGGGAGAAGTTATGAGAAGGTTAGACGAGAGGAGACTTTTCAAGAGAGCGATATACGTCAGTAGATGGAGGATTCACTCGGAGAGAATAGACGCTAGTAGGGCGGAGAAAGAGATAGCCGAGGAAGCAGGGGTCGGAGAGGAGGAAGTCATAGTCGATGCACCAGAAGAAGAAGAAGCGAGAGAGCTAAGAGCTCTTGTAGAAATCGATGGAGAACTAAAAAGACTGGAAGAAATATCCCCGCTCGTTAAAGCTTTAAGGGATGCAGAGAAGAATTCTCTAATGCTGGGAGTTTACGCTCCCGAAAGCTGCGTGGAAAAGGTGGCTAAAGCTGCGGTTAGGTACTTTGGAATAAAGGAGAGCATACAGAGAAAGCTCGATGAAGTTCTACCGATATGGTAGCCGTATTTTAAAAATTGACGAGTTCAAAAACGTTTAACTCCTACAACGAGTGCTATGTCTCTACCGTACTTCAGGTCCTCGTAGTCTACTTTCTCCACTTCAAACCCCGCTGAAGTGAGCATATCCTTTACCCTCTCCACAGTGTAAAACCTCGCCTCCCTGTAAAACGGACTGTCCTTCCTCCTGTACTCCTCCGCCAGCCTGCCTTCGGGAACGAAGCAGACGGCAATAACTCCATCATCGACAAGAACTCTTCCCGCTTCCCTCAAAGCCTCAACCGGCTTATCGAGAAAGCATATCGTGAAGGCAAACAAGACGAAGTCGAATACCTTCCTAAACGGTAATCTTAGGGCGTCCCCTCTAACGACTTCCACTCCCCTCTTCTTCGCAACTCTGAGCATGTTCTCGCTGATGTCGATTCCAACGAGTCCCAGCTTTTCGGCGAACCTCCCACTCCCCACACCAACTTCGAGTCCCCTACTTATTGTCGGGACGTTTCTTTTTACGAGTTTCAGTTCTTTAAGAAAAACATTCGTGTTTCTGTCGTACCACGAGTCGTACTCCTCCCAGAGCTCGTCGAAAACTGAGCGCATGCTTCGAGTCTTGCGAAGTGCAGATAAACGTGCTCCCGCAACCCATTACGGGAGGCGATAAGCGTGCAAAAGTTCCGCAATCCTAAACGCCTGAAAACTCTCCTTCACGTTGTGCGTTCTGACGTAGTCCGGCATCGAGAGAACCTCAGCGGCTATGGATCCGGGCAGTCTATCCTCCGGTCTCTTCGCTCCAGTTACTTCCCCTATAAACGATTTCCTCGAAACGCCCACGAGGATAGGTCTCCTCACAGCTCTTCTTATCTCGTCCAAGTTTGCGAGGACGGCGAGATCTCTGAAGTACCACCTACCGTACTTCCTCCAGAAACCTATGGCCGGATCTGCTATCGTCCTGCAACCCCTGAACAACTCTAAATCTCTTCTGAGAGCCGAGATCGTGGAGCTAACAACAGAGCTCACGTCCTCGACCCACCTGACTTCCCTCGCTACGACAATAGCCCTGACTCCATATTCCCTCACGACGTTTGCGATTTCTTCTCCCGGCAAAACCGCATTCACGATCTCAGCTCCAGCCTCCACGGCCCTCTTCGCAACCTCGGCTCTTGTGGTGTCAATTGAGACCTCGAATCCAAGCTCACACAATTTCCTAACGGCAGGAACAACTCTCCTCATCTCTTCTTCAACACTAACCCAAGTCTCCCTGTACGGAGCAGTAGACATTCCACCAACGTCAATTATCTCAGCTCCATGGTTAACGAATTCCTCAGCCCTCTTTACAACCTCCCCAACGCTCTTACAAACCGAAGGAGAGTAAAACGACTCTGGACTCGTGTTTATTACTCCAACTATGATAGGCATGCTTGTATTATTACCTTAAGCGTGATTATTGTTACGAAAGCTTACGCTAGTGTTCAGGTAAAATACCAAACAAAAAAATAATGTAAAAGCTCAAATTTCAACGCCATAAGCCGCCTTAACAAATCCGACGAAGGGAGGCGATGGAGAGTAGGGCCTTGACTTAAACTCTGGATGGAACTGAGTGCCGAAGAAGAACTTGTTCTTCGGGTATTCCATAATCTCCATCCTCCTCCCGCCGTCAGAGTATCCCGAGAATATCAAGCCGTACTTCTCGAACTCAGATATGAAGTCTGGATTCACCTCGTAGCGGTGCCTGTGCCTCTCGTAAATCTTCTCCCTGCCGTAGAGCTTCATCGCCATGGTCCCCGGCTTTATAGTGACTTCTATGTCCCCGAGCCTCATCGTCCCTCCGAGCTCATCTATTTCCTTCTGCTCCGGCAGCAAATCGATTACCGCATGCTCTGTCTCTGCGAGCTCGCTGCTGTTCGCGTCTTCCCATCCTATTACGTGCCTCGCGAACTCTATCACCGCAAGCTGGAATCCGAAGCATATGCCCAAAAACGGGATGTCGTTCTCCCTCGCGTACTCTATGGCCTTTATCTTGCCTTCAGCACCTCTCTTTCCAAAACCACCTGGCACGAGTATGCCGTCGGCGTCGATCTCAACATCTCCAGCTTTCTCGAGCTCCTCGCTGTCTATCCAGAGAATCCTGACTTTACAGCCTGCCTCGATCCCTCCGTGCTTTAAAGCTTCCCTTATGCTTAAGTAAGAGTCCTGCACGTCAACGTACTTTCCAACGACTGCAATAGTTACTTCATCTTCCAAGCTTCTGAGCTTTTCAACCATTCTCTCCCATTCTCCGCTCGGCTCCCTCTTCTCCAGCTTCAGCTTCGAGAGAATGTAGTCGTCAAGACCCTCATCCCTGAACATGAGCGGGACTTCGTATATGTCTGAGGCGTCCTCGGCACTTATCACAGCTTCAACTGGTACGTCACAAAAGAGGGATATCTTTCTCTTCGTCCCTTCCTCAAGCCTTCTCGCACACCTGCCCACTATTACGTCTGGTTGTAAGCCAATGCTCCTCAATTCCTTGACGCTGTGCTGCGTTGGCTTAGTCTTCTGCTCGCCACTCGAGTCGAGGGGAACGAGAGTCACGTGAACCAAAAGAAAGTCCTCAGGTTTCTCCTCGTTCCTCATCTGCCTTATCGCTTCTAGGAAAGGCATCCCCTCTATGTCTCCAACAGTTCCTCCTATCTCTACCAAGCAAATCTCAGCATCGTTCTCTTTCGCCACCCTCCTTATCCAGCTCTTTATCTCATCAGTTACGTGGGGGATTATCTGAACAGTCTGGCCAAGGTATTCGCCTTTCCTTTCCTTCTCTATGACATTCCTGTATATCTTTCCCGTAGTTATGTTGTGATCCCCCGTCAGCTCGACTCCTATAAACCTCTCGTAGTGCCCGAGATCAAGGTCAACTTCGGTTCCGTCCTTGAGTACGTAAACCTCTCCATGCTGGAAAGGGTTCATTGTTCCAGCATCTATGTTGATGTACGGGTCGATTTTTATGGGAACGACTCTATAACCCATCTCAACTAGAAGTCTACCTATAGAAGCAGAAGTTATTCCCTTACCAAGTCCGCTCATCACTCCCCCCGTGACCATTATGTACTTCATCAGCGACACCTCAGGAACTCTCTACCTTTTCCCTCACGTCCGGGGGGAGCATGTTCGGAATCCCATCCTCTATCGGATATTCGACGTTGCAGTTCTTGCAAATGAGTTTTCCTTTAATAATCTCTTCCTCGTCCTCTTCCTCTACTTCGAGAATCAAGTCTCCTTTGCAAACAGGACAGGCAAGAATGTCAAGCAGACTCCTCCTCATAACTCTCGAAGGTGACGGGACAGATATTAGCCTTTTGGGTTTTGACCTTGCTTGATTCTCCCTCACCTGCGTAACTGTCATCGACACTTGTGCTATAGAACAAGCACAGGGAAGAACTAGACCACAAAACGGAAGTTGTAGTCGTCAACTTCATATCTCAATAAGTAGCAAGATTTTTCGGGTGGTAACTTGGGTGCGAATAAAAGCAAAAATGAAGAAAGGAAGTGCGAGAACTGCAAGTACTACGAGAAGTGCAAAGAATGGGGCTGTTTGAAAGATCCGAACGAGTGCGACCACTACGAGCCCGTAAACTGACACGGAAGTGTCATCATAAATAATTTATTACTTTTCTTAACATCAGGTGCATGCGAAGCGATATCGTAAAGAAAGGTGCTGAAAGAACTGCTCACAGAGCTCTTCTCAAAGCTACAGGTGTTACGGACGACGATATGGAAAAACCGTTCATAGGAATAGCCAACGCGTACAACGATATCGTTCCCGGGCACATGATGCTCGACAAGCTGACGAAAGCGGTTAGAGAGGGGATATGCGCTGCTGGTGGGACTCCTTTCGAGTTCGGGGTCATGGGTATATGCGACGGCATTGCAATGGGTCACGACGGCATGAGGTACGCTTTAGCTTCAAGAGAGCTCATAGCGGACACGATAGAGGCGATGGTCGAAGCGCACTGCTTCGACGGATTAGTTGTCGTTGGTGCCTGCGACAAAATCGTGCCGGGAATGCTCATGGCTATGCTGAGACTCGACATACCTGCGATAGCGGTCACCGGAGGGCCGATGCTTGCTGAAAGAATAGGTGACAAGGTCGTCACGATAAAGACTGCCTTCGAAGCTGCAGGAGAGTACAAGGCCGGGAAAATAGATGAGAAGAAGTTAAAGCTCTACGAGGACTACTGCGCTGCGTACTGCGGGAGCTGCCAAGGCCTCTATACTGCAAACACGATGCAGCTGTTAACAGAAACGCTCGGCTTGAGTCTGCCCTACTGCGCAACATCTCCGTGCGGTTCCTCAAGGAAGCTCAGGATTGCCAAGATGAGCGGGGTCAGGATAATGGAGCTTGTGAAGGAGGGAATCAAGCCTTCAGACTTCATAACCGAGGGGTCTTTCAAGAACGCGATAACGATGGACATGCTCGTTGGTGGCTCAACAAACACAGTGCTGCATCTGCCAGCGATAGCGAGAGAAGCCGGAATAAAGCTCAGTCTCGACCTCTTCGACGAGATAAGCAGGAAAACGCCGCACATAGTGGCGATAGATCCAGCAAGTGAGTACACGATAGCTGATCTTGACGAGAGCGGTGGTGTGCCTATGCTGTTCAGGAAGGCGAAGGATCTCTTCAGCGACGAGATGACTGTGAGCGGAATGAGCGTTTACGAGATAGCTGAGAGGGCTTTCGTCAGGGGGAGGGACATAATAGCCGAAATCGATAAGCCCCTTCACAAAGAAGGTGGAATCGCAATTCTTAGGGGGAATCTCGCGGAGAAGGGTTGCGTCGTTAAGCAGGCTGCTGTTAGCGAAGACATGATGAAGTTCGAAGGGAGTGCGAAAGTCTACGATTCCGAGCAGGAGGCTCTGAAGGCGATTCTGAACAACGAGATCGAGGAGGGAGATGTCGTCGTTATCAGGTACATGGGGCCCAAAGGAGCGCCGGGAATGCCAGAGATGCTTTTACCAACAGCAGCGATTTCTGGCATGGGGTTGAAGAGAGTTGCCCTCATAACGGACGGGAGATTCAGCGGAGCGACGAGAGGGCCCTGCATAGGACACGTTTCCCCTGAGGCGATGGTTGGAGGGACGATCGCTTTAGTGGAGGAGGGAGACACGATAGAGATCGACATTCCGGCGAGGAAGTTAGAGCTGAAGGTTGGAGAGGACGAACTGAAGAAGAGGAGGAAAAAGTGGAAGCCGAAGGAGAAGAAGTTGAGAGGCTACCTCGCGAGATACGCTAAGCTCGTGAGCGGGGCTGACGAGGGGGCTGTTTTTGTTGGGTGACTTTATAGCAGCATTACAATATTAATTTATTTTTTAATCCCTAATAGAAACACAACAACGACAAGCAAAATTTAACAAGTTTAAGCACCTGATGTTACTACGAAACTCCAGTCAGTTTTAAATATTGTTGAAGACAAACTCCAGCAAGATGACTTTCAAACTTCTGATAGACATTGTCAAAGATATCGAAGAATTCATAGAGAAACTCGAGAAAAGAAAAGAGGAGTTAGAAGATCCGAAAGACGAACTGCTTATTTACAGTGACAAAGCTTTTTAGAGAGTATATTGAGGGGTTTGAACGATTTTGAAGAAGGAAGATTCAGAAGATGTGAGAACTCAGAAGACATAGACAAATTATTTGAGGAGCTATGAATTACAGAGCCAAATTTTCTGATGAATCTCTGAAAATTGCAAAAAAGCTGAAAAATAAAGATCCTGAGTTGTTCAGAAGATTAAAGTCGAAGGTTAAGGAAATAGTAGAAAACCCTGAACACTACAAACCCCTAAAGGGAGAAATGAAAGGGCTAAGAAGAGCTCACGTTGGCTCTTTTGTTATAATATTCTAAAGTTGATGAAAATTGTGTTAAGTTCGTCACGTTCAAGCATCACAACAGGGCATACAAATAATTTCAAAATTTTTTATTTATTATTTTAACCTCAAACGATCAAAACGACTCATGTATTCGAGGAAGAGTTCTCTATCCATAGTGTTATGTATTGCCGGACAATTTTTCAAATTTTTGTCTTGGATACCGGAAACTATTGCAAATTTTCTTCCAGCTATTCAGCCACCCAGAACACAAGAGTCCAAGAGTTTTGAAAAAGTGGGCTCGCCCGGATTTGAACCGGGGACCTTCGCCTCGTCAAAGCTAAAAAAAGCTGGAAAACGGATTTCCACCGATTTGATCAGAGAATACTCGGAGTATGGGTTCTCAAGTAACATCTGAGAAGAGCAAAAAGTGGATCAGGAAGGGTGATCACGGAGTTAATGAGTAGGACTAAGGGAATAATTTTAAGGGAAAGCTTGATGCAATTTCAGAATTGGTATAAATCAAATTACGGTTACGAATTCCAATGCAAATACCACGACACACTTCTAACTTCTTAGAATGGCTCTACAAGAGGACAGGGAGATTACGAATTTAGGAGGTTAAAAGAAATCCTTGAAAAGACCGCAAAAGGGTTAAGCCAAAGTTCAATCCAATCATCCTTAGAGAGGAGGTGTCATAAAGGCAATTTGGAAGACAGTTTAACCCCATTCATTAAGCTGAGAAATATTTCAGCGGTCATCTTTGCATCCTACACAGGGTTAAGACCCGATGCAACGATCGGAACCTTTAGTGAATTTGTAAGATGGCACTTGAGAAAAATCCACCTATGCTTTGGAATATCCAAAAATAAGGATAAGGAGAAGTTTCCGCATTGAGTCCCTCTCCATCCTGTGGTAGTGGAGTGGGTTAAGCCTGTAATTGAATTTAAAGTACTCAGCCAAACTGATCGGATATTTCCCTACGATCAAGCTAGAAAACTCTTTGACGACCTCAACGTTAAAGCCGTCCATACGGTAGGAAAATAACCTACTTAGAAAATTCTTTGAGCAGATGTGCAACAACGTTTTTATTTGTGCAACTTCCAGATGGTAGAGTAGTTCCAGCTATGCATCCAGAGTTAAGAGATACATCATGGCACACAACACGGGAAGCTTAGATGTGCAGAGCTATGACAGGAAACTGTAATTCTGAGATTTACGATCAATATGGCTTGGAAAGATGTGAACTTAGTTCCTGAAGAGGTTAGGCTTGAAGAGTTGATTAAAGAGATTAACCATAAACACTTTCTCTTTTCCCTACCTTAAGAATTTTAATCGTTCTTTCTTCCTTTATGTATTCGAATATGATCCTGTAATCGCCAACCCTTAATCTATAAACGTTGTGATGCCCTTTCAACTTTTTAACGTCTAATCGGGCGAGGGGAAAGTAAGCAAGCTTCGAAATTTTATCCTTAATAGCTTCTCTTTCATTCTTAGGAATGCTTTTCAGCTCTTTAAGTGCACTTCTTGAAATCAGTATCTTATTTTTATAACTCATTCTCGATCGACTTCCAATCTAAAAATTCGTCTTTTCTCCTTTCCTCTATATCTTCAACCTCCCATTCTTCTGGCTCTTCTTCCTCGATCAGCTCAAGGTTTACCTCTATTAGCGATTTAAGGTATCGTTCTAATTCCTCAACCTTCTTTGACAGCTCTTGAAGTGTAACGGACATACGCTGATGACTTACCTAACATTAGTAATAACATTTTCTAAAGAGAAGCGTCGGCTAAGGGTCAAGTTATTCCCCCAGGAATCCAACTGATTTGCGGGATAAAATTGAGTCAATTTTAAACCTGCACAGGCAGGTATTACTGTTCTTCACTCCTATAATTCTAAGCAGTTCTTAAACAAAGCTCAGGAGTGTTTTCAGCCGAAATAAGCAATTAAATTATTATTTTACAATAGTTGAAGTGGGCTCGCCCGGATTCGAACCGGGGACCTTCGCCTCGTCAAGGCGACGTCATAACCGCTAGACTACGAGCCCTTGTGGAAAGCCTTTGCACACGGGATTATAAGATTTGCGGTAAAAAACGGTAACTTCTAAAACCCCCTGCGATAACGCTGAACCATGAAGAAACTCCTCCTGCTCTGCCTCGTGCTGATGTTCGCATCGGCAATTACAGGCTGCTCAAGCTCACACCTGAAGGCGAATATGACCCAGATCAGGCAGGTCTACGGATCGATAAAGAGCATGAGCGGAACAGCTATTGTCAAGGAAGGAAATGCCAACGATACCGTGCTCTTTACTTTCGTCAAGCCGAACGAGTTTCTCGAATGGTACTCCTCCAGGAACAGGGTGATCGTTTACAACGGCTCCTTCGAGCTGATTCAGGACAGCAGCGGAAAGAAGGTCGTTAAGGAGAAGCCGTTCAACCCGTACGACTACGGAAAGATTTTGAAGAACGGCAAGGCCTACGTCTCAGGAAACAGCGTCGTCGTCGAAAACTCGCTCGGAAAGGTCTGGCTGAACGAAAAGCTTCTGCCGGAGAAGATAGAGTGGAAGAACGGAATAACAGTCAAAATCGTCAAGCTGAACATCAACGGCTACGGGGATGAGAAGGTAATAGAGGACTTCATGGGCACGAACGGGAGCAACAGGAGCGAGGAGAAGCCAAGCAGGCTCGTGAGCATTGGAGAGGCTGAAAAGCTTGCCGGTTTCCCCCTCGTAATTCCGGCTTACACTGACAGCTGCAGGTTCATAGGTGCGATAGTCTCCAACTCCTCGGGTGTTAAGGTTGTAACTCTCTACTACGGAGAGATGAACACGAACAAACTGCTCACAATCGTGGAGTCGCCCAGCGAAAAAGTTCTCTACAACACGAGCGGGATGAAGGAGCAGGGAACCAAAGAGATAAACGGAGTCAAGGTCAGCTACGGAGTTGCTTTTGGAAAGTGGCTCGCCTACGCTTTCAGCGTGAAAAACGTGTCGGTAATCATTTACGGCAACCTGACGAAGCAGGAGATGACGAAGGTCGTTGGTTCCATGGTTTGATTTTTGACTTTTGGATTTTTATTTCAGATTTTTTAATTAAATTTTATTTTACTGGGATCTAAGACCTGACTGAGATCGAAAAGTTTATTTCTCATCTAAAAGACTACATAAAACAAATAAAATAATAAATCAGAATCTCAGCGTCTTTATTTCAAACGGCCTGAGAGTTATCTCGCCCTTCAACTTCTCGCCCTTCTCGAGCTCGAGAATGTCCGTTTCCACACACTCGAACGGCAGGCTTACCTTCAGCTCCTCCCTCGACGGGTTAAACAGTCTCAGAATGTAGCCCTCCCCATCCTCGGCCTTCTTCAGCACGACCATGGCTCTGCTCTTCATGAACGAGAACTCTCTCGCCACCTCCTCGCTCTCGCCCTCTTCCCTCTCGTAAAGCCTGAGGGGGGACCAGACCTCCATCGCCCTCTTGTAAACCTCGCCCTCAAACCAGTCTCCTCCGTGAGGGTAGAGGTAGTACGTGAAGTGGAAAACTCCAAGATCGCTCCAAGGGTTTGGGTAGATCGGAGATTTCAGGAGGCTTATGCCGAGCTTCGAGTCCCAGTTCGTGTATCCGTGCCTCGACGTGCATATCACGGCTACTCCGTACTCTCCATCGCACACATCAGCCCACCTCAGAGCTGGGACCTCGAACTTCGCCTGCTCCCATGGGGTGTTCCTGACAGCCAGCCTCTCCACGACTCCATAGGGAATCTCGTAGAAGGAAGTCCAGTTGTGGACGTTGAAGTTGAACCAGGCTTTCAGCAGAACCTCCTTGTCGTTCCAGTCAACAACGGTGTCGAACTCGAGCAGCTTGCTCCTGGCTTTCAGCCTTACAGTCTGAACGAGAGTTGAATTTTCATACCTCCTGTAGAACTTCACCCCGCACGAGAGGTCGTTCTCGAGGATCTCGTACTTCTCGCACTCGAGCTCCTCACCCTGCAGGAGGAAGTCCTCGTTCACGTCCCAGGCATCCCACATCCCCGGAGTGTCTATGTGGGCTATCAGGACGTTGCTCCTGCTCTTGAGCATCTCCCTGCCTTCAGTTTTGTCGTAGAGGGAAATCAGATCGCCCCTCTCGTTGAAAGTTGCGATTATGTATTCGTTCTCGAGAACTATGCTGCCATCACTTATGCTGACCTCAGGTCTCTCAGCTTCAAGCTCCTCGACCTCCGCCCATCCGAGGGGTGGAGCCCTCACGAGTATCTCTCTATCAGCATCGATAACCTCAGCTCTCTCCCACGGGAGGTCGTTGAATATTGCTCTATCGAGCCCGTACTTTTCGGCAAGAGCGTCCATCGCCCTCTCTGCGATGTCCTCAGCCTTGGACAGGACGTCGGTCAGGTCGTCTATCGCATCGTCGTAAACCTCCCTTATCGAAGAGCCTGGCAAGACGTCGTGGAACTGGTGGAGGAGTGTTCTCTTCCAGAGCTCCCCCAGCTCCCCGGGATATTCGAAGCAGCCGTTAATTTCGGCAATAACAGACCATATCTCTGCCGTTCTTAGAATCGACTCAGCCTTGGCCATGTACTCCTTCATCCTGGCATTCGTCGTGTACGTCCCTCTGTGAGCCTCGACGTAGAGCTCTCCCTCCCACCTCTGGGTTATAAGCCTGGAGACCTCCTCTATGTACTCGTCCTCAACGCCCTTGACTACCTCGGGTATGTACGGCAGCTTGTTCATGTGCTTCTGCATCTCGAGCATCTCCCAGGTTATCCCTCCACCGCCATCGCCGTAACCGTAAGCGTAGATCATCACCGGCACGTCGTGCTTGTTCTTGTACATCTTCCACTGCTTGTAGAGACTCTTAGCCGTCATCGAGGACTTGTAGCTCATCATTATGTGGGTCGGAATCTCGCTGCCGTCAACCCCTTTCCAGGTGAAAGCGTGGTAGGGGAACTCGTTCCTCTCGTTCCAGAGAATCTTGTAGGTCGAGAACAGCTTTATCCCGGACTTCAGCATTATCTGGGGGAGAGAGGCCGAAAATCCGAAAGTGTCGGGCAGCCAGCCGATCTTCGCTATCCTCCCGAACTTCTCCAGCAGATACCTCTGGCCGTAGAAAAACTGTCTGACGAGGGACTCTCCATCGATGAGTTGGACATCGCTCTCGACCCACATCCCTCCAACGGGAATTATCCTGCCCTTCTCCACGAGCTCCCTTATCTTCTCGAACAGCTCCGGATCATTCTCCTCAACCCAGGCGTAGTACTGGGAGGAGCTCTGGGCAAAGCTCGCATCGTACTTCTCGAGCAACCTCACCGTTGTCGATAGAGTTCTCATCACCTTCCTCTTCGTCTCCTCATATCTCCACAACCAGGCTGCATCGATGTGTGCGTGCCCGAAAGCGTAGGCCTTCCCTATCTTGGGGAACTCCGTCTTGAGCCTCTCAAGAGCTTTTTCGAGCTCTCTATCGACTCTCTCGATTTCCTGCAGGTAGCTCTCCTTCTCCGGTTTCGGGATGTCGTACACCTTTCCCTTGAAGATTCCGAAGCCGTAGACGGCGGAGAGGAACATGTAGTCCGGCCTCACCTCTCTGACGTCGAACCTGCCTATTTTGAGCTCCCTTATCCCCAGTCCCCCGTCGTAGAGCATCATTCTGAGCAGCGTTATCTGAGTGACGCTGGGGACGGATTTAACTCTCAGCAGAATTGGGGAGAGCTCCCTCATCACCGCATTTTTCAGATCCTCCTCCTTCAGCTCCTCTATGAAGCTGACGAGGTCGAGAAGTCTCTGAGCCAGCGAGTAGGGCTCCCAGAGTATTCCGAGCATCACGGCGTAGTCGAAGCTGAACTTCCACTTGTGGTAGCCGAACATCGTTAGGGGCGTTGCCTCTATCTCCACCTCGTGCCTCCCCGGCTCCAAGGGGATGTATGTGTGCACGTCATCTATTCCGGCATAGCTCTTCCCGTCAACTTTCAGCAGTCCGTTTCCCTCCATGCTCACCTTCAGGAACCAAGTTAAACCTTTTTCAGGAGCTTCAACTTCCGTTCTCATGACGAAAACGTCTTCAGGCGTGGAATCGCGGGAAAAAGGAAGCTTTACCTTCTCCCCGTTTATCTCCCACTCGTTTACGAAGAAGTGTTCCCTTATCGATGTTGCCATCAGATCAAAAGCTTTCCTTTCAATCTCCGCAGGACGCACCATACGCAGAAAAAAGGAGAACGGGGAATAAAGGTGTTTTTACTGTACCTGATTCAACGTATAACTCACAACCAATCAACCGGCTAAAGCCCGGTGGGCACATCAACGAACTCGACTTCAACCCCGAGCTTCTCGACGACATCCATCAGGGCTTTCACTCCCAGCGTTTCCGTCGCGTAGTGTCCAGCAAAGATGACGTTTATCCCAAGCTCCTTTGCAGTGTGGTATGCGGAGTGCTCGGCCTCCCCGGTTATGAGCAAATCCAGCCCCTTCTCAGCAGCCTCCTCAACAGCGAAAGCTCCCCTGCCCGAGACTGCTCCGGCTCTAAGAATCTCTTCTCCTCCAAAATCCAGAACCTTCACTTCCCCCAGCTCCTTCTCCAGCCTCTCGACGACATCGCTCAGACTCGTTTTCTCAACGCACTTTCCGCAGAAACCTATAGCTTTTCCCCTGTAAAACCCAAAAGGCTCCTCTGCAAAAAATCCAGCTATTTTGAGCAGGCAGACGTTGTTTCCGACCTTTGGATGAGCGTCAAGTGGGAGGTGGGCCGAGTAGAGGGAAAGGCCGTTTTCGAAGAGGT
>Ga0256834_1000823_pt1 | contig 21924 bp, 20 predicted proteins | sample 4281140metaG_FD_190536 | JGI IMG/M metagenome (GOLD analysis project Ga0256834, IMG submission 190536) | Hydrothermal vent microbial communities from East Pacific Rise, Pacific Ocean - 4281-140 | ecosystem: Environmental > Aquatic > Marine > Hydrothermal vents | place: Pacific Ocean: East...
GTTCTATATCGGCTTTCATCGCCTTTACTACCGTACATTCGGCAGCTGCAAAAATCCACTTCGTGAAAGAACACTCTCCTCTGCTTCAGTTCTTGCTTTACTTCTCGATTCCCTTGCTTTTCGCGTACGCTTGGACGGTTAGTAGTGTTAGGCAGGATGGCAGTGGATCGAACTCTAAGAGCTTGGCACTCTCTTTAGCGCTCTCTTTCGTCCTGTCTCTTGCGCTTCTGCTTACGGGAGTGGAAATCGCGCCTGTTATCCTGCCTTTAATGGCTCTCTCACTCTATGCAATCTTCAGAAGTGGGGAGCTCCCTTCTCTTTTGATGTCGGCACTCGTGCTTATAGCATGTTTCTTCACCTTGCTTCCTGAGTTTGTGGCAATAGACTGTAGAATGAACACTGTCTTCAAGTTCTACGAGGTTTGCTGGCTGATGTTCTGCGTCCCCGGCTCCTTTGCTCTCGAATTTGCCTTGAGTGCTCTCAATTCCAGCAGTGATATCCGCAGTGATGATGCAAGCCCCTCAAAACGTGGCAGGAAAGCCGTGTCTGTCCTTCTTATCCTTCTGTTCCTGACGACTCTCGCCTATCCTGCCATTGCTACTCCACAGAAGTGTAGCGTAGTGAGGTGCACTCTTGACGGAATGTCCTTCACTAAGGCGTTTGGAGAGTACGACGCGTTGCTGTGGGCTCAGAAACACGTCAGAGGTGTAATAATGTCTGCTGCATACAACTGCTACACGTACGGTGGGCGATTTCCGGCGTTTACTGGTAACCCCGTCGTAGTTGGCTGGGCTTGTCACGAGGTTCAGTGGAGGGGGCATGGAAGGATGCTTGCTGAAAGAATGCTCGACGTGAAGCTGTTCTACACAGACCCGGTAAAGTACTGGAAAGTACTCAGGAAGTACAACGTCAGCTACGTAGTTCTTGGATACGAGGAGAAAGTGGAGTTTAAAGCCAGGAGGAGCGAATTTCTGCCTCTGCTGGGGAAGATTCTGAAAGTAGCTTACGAGGACAGGAATGTCGTGATTTACAGGGTTTTGACTTGAATTAATTAGTCTTTCAAAGCTGTTTTGAGTCTATAAATGAGAGTTTACAACTGAAAAAATTTTGTTAAACTCCAAATCCCCAATCATTAGGCACTCAACCCAAAACTCGCCTCAACTCTCCAAGGCTTGCAGATATCTCGGCCATCACATTGTGCTGGTGTATGCTCTCCTCGTTCTCCTGCCTCAGAACAACTCTCGTTTCTGGTGGAGCGTTTTTCAGCGTTTCCACGCACTTCTCTGCCATCTTTCTGACGCTGTCCTCCACGAACAGTGGGTTTCTGTGGGCTCTCTCAACGACTTCGGCCTCGTCCTCTCTCTTCAGCAGCTCGTATATCTCACAACTCATGCCGGCTCTTGCAATCTCTATTAACCTCTCGAAGGACACTCTGTAATCTCTAAGTTGAATCCAAACTTCAGCCCTCCCTCTCTGGTTGTGGGTTGGCATGGTAATGCACTTCAGAATTTTTTCTATTTCTTCTTCACCAAAGCCCTCCATCTTTAACCTCTCTTCGACTCTTGCTCTCATGAGTTCCTGAGCGCACGGACAGGCAGTTGTGCCCCACACCTCGACACCTATCCACGTCTCTCCCACTCCACTCCTGCAGGCCTTTGACGTTGCGAAAATTCTCACGACCTCCTGAGTCCTGTTGTTACTAACCGGTGTCCTTTTTCTCATTATCAGTTCGGAACTCATCATTACTTCAGCCTGAGTTGCGTACTCATGTCTTTTCAGTAACTCTCTCGCTATGCTTTCTGTGAGTTCTTCTATCCACCTGACGGGCTTAAGGGTCAGTTTCTCCACGACCTCGTCTATCGCCTCAAAGTTTCTGCTCAGGTTAGCACCCTTCAGACTCTCATCCAAGTCGACGAAAACGTCGAAACTAGAAACCAGAACGACCGGCCTCTTCTCTCCTCTATCAACGAGAACGAGCTTTTTTATTTTCCTCGCCCCTACCCTGTTAAGTCTGACGGGTATTTCTGGAAAACGCATCTGGATGTCCGGCAGATCCATCGCTCAGCCTTGGTAGTTTAAACTTTTATTAGTTTCTGCTATTTCTGCACCCTCTACAGTTTCCTTCGCTTTCTGGCTAGTTGGTCAACCGATCAGAAAAGCTTAACACGCTGGAGGACAAATAAACTCATGCAATCAATCACTTCTCTGCCCGAAATAGTTGCTGGAAAAGACCCAGAGTTCAGAGAGCTTTTTCACAGGATTTACTCTGTTAGAGTCTGCGTTGGTGAGCTCGTTCTACCAGAGGCGATAAGGAAGTGGGCTGAAAGCAGGTTTGGAAACTGCGAGAGACAAAAGATCGTAAGGGTTACGAACAAGTTGAGTGGAGAGAGCACATTATTCAACGAGCTTAGAGCTAAGAGACCGCTTGACGCGAAGAGCGAGGTGAGCCTCGAAGTTGAGGATTGTGCTTTCTGCGACCCGTTAAATAGAACTCCCTCAGACGTTTTCGGTAGAGTAGAGGGTAGGCACTGCGTAACTGCGAGCAACATAGCGAAGTACGACTGCATGCATGCTGTGGTCATCTTCAAGGAGCACGATCCTCTCGTTTCGAGAAGCGACGTGATAGAGGACGTGTTTCTGGTGGCTGAGAGGTGGTTCGAGAAGGCGAACTCCCACGACGAAAAGTACAGATACCCTTTTTTCATGTGGAATTGCCTCTGGAGAGCCGGAGCGAGCATAATTCATGGTCACGCTCAGGCTCTGATTGCTGAAGAGCCGTACTCTCAGCCCAAACGCCTTTTAGAACTCAGAAGAGGGTATTCCAGAGCCCATGGATCTGAATACCTCGACGACGTGTACAGAATTCACGAAGGGCTTGGTCTCGGCTTTGACGTGGAAGGTGTTAGGGTTATAGCCTACCTAACTCCCGTCAAGGAGAAGGAGGTCGTCATGGTGTCGGAAGACCTCGTTAATATGGCTGAGCCTCTGGCTAGAGTTCTGAGGTGCTACTACTCTCTCGGGGTCATGAGCTTTAACGTGGCTGCTTACCTTCCACCTGTGGGAGAGAAGGACCTCGTGCTGCTCAGAGTCGTTGACAGAGGAAACATGGGGACGAAAACGGCTGACATAGGTGGAATGGAGCTTTACGCGGGAGTGTCTGTGGTCTCGAGCGACCCCTTCGTTTTGGCGGAGAAGTTGAGAAAACGTTTGGTGGAAGGTTAAAAACTGGCAGGTAGGACAAAACTCTTTAGGCCTCAACGTGGAGTTGAATCCGTGGACTCGCGTGCTAACTCTCGAAGAGAAAAGATCGAGAAGTTCAGGCTGATGTGCAAGAAAGCTTACGAAATTGCTTCGAGGCTAAAGAGACAGGAAGAAGTTCTTGTCGTAACTCACGTTGATGCTGACGGTATAACTTCTGGGGCAATTGCCCTCACAGCCTTGAACAGGGCTGGAATCGAATGCGAGGTAAAGTTCGTAAAGCAGCTCGACGAGAAAACGGTAGAAGAGGCCGCCTCTTTCGGAAAGTTCGTGTGGTTCACCGACCTCGGAAGTGGACAGGTTGACCTTATAGAAAAGTACGGTATAGACTGCGTGATAACAGACCACCACGTCCCCCTTAAGAGGGTTACCTATCAGCTCAACCCCCACGACTTCGGAATTGATGGGAGTTACGAGTTCGGAGGAGCTCCATCTACTTATCTCGTCGCGAGACACATGGATAAGGAAAACAGGGACCTCTCATCTCTTGCCGTTGTTGGTTGTGTTGGCGACCTTCAGGATTCGAGGAGTGGAAGGCTCCTCTCCTTTAACAGACTCGTGCTGGGAGAGGGCTTGAAAGCAGGAGTTCTCGAAAAAACGAAGGATCTGAGGCTTTTCGGCAAGCAAACTAGACCGGTTTACAAGATGCTTGAGTTTACGTTCGATCCCTTCCTTCCGGGACTGAGCGGAAATGAGGAGGGAGCTTTGAAGTTCATGAACTCTCTCGATGTGCCACCGAAGAAGGGAGATATCTGGAGGAGGTGGATAGACCTAGAAAACTCTGAAAAAGTCAGACTCACATCTGCCCTTGTTAGACTGCTGATGAGGAACGGATATCCATTCAGCTCTATAGAGAGGCTTGTTGGAGAGGTTTACATCCTTAAAAAGCAGCCTGAAGGAACTGAACTGAGAGACGCGATGGAGTTTTCAACTCTGTTGAACGCAACTGCTAGGTATGGTTACGAGGAAGTGGGTCTCAATGTTTGCCTTGGCGTTTGTGACAGCTTGAGTGAACACATCTTTGAAAAAGCCTTCAGGAAAGCGAGAACTCTTCTACAAAACCACAGGAAAAACTTATCAGAGGGAATAAAGCTCGTTGACGAGCTCGGAATAGTTGAGCTTGAAAATGTCCAGTACTTCCACGCCGAGGACAGAATACTCGACACGATAGTCGGGATAGTGGCTGGGATGTGTTTCTCGAAGGCCAACTTGAAGAAGCCAATAATAGCATTCGCCAACAGCGATGAGGGCGTTAAGGTGTCGGCAAGAGCTACCCAGAGGCTAGTCGAGCTTGGAGTAAACCTGTCTGAGGTCATGAGGGTTGCTGCCGAGAAAGTTGGGGGAAAGGGAGGAGGACACAGCATTGCTGCTGGAGCAACGATACCCAAAGGTTCTGAAATGGAGTTTCTGAGGATAGCTGATTTAATAGTGGGTAGACAGCTTGGCAGAGGCTGAGAGGAGTTGATGCAACTTTCCAAAGCAAAGTGTTATATTTCGCTGTGTGAATAGTAATACAGGCTCCGCCCCTCACGCCCGGGTGAAAAGCATGATCCCGGGCCGGTTGGCGGAGCTACACTTTCAGATTTTGCCGAAGAGCAAGCTCATCAGCTTTATTCCGTCTATCCTGAACATCCCCTTTCTGCACTCTCTTTCGCTGAAAGTTTTAACGTCATCCTTTCTTCCTTTCTCGTCTCCGTAGAGTAAGAAGGGGACTGGCTCTGCGACGTGAGTTCTCTTAGCAACCGGCGTTGGGTGATCTGGTAAAAGCATTATGGACGTTTCGTCGAGGTCTAGTCTGTCTAAGATGTAGCCTACGATCTTTTCGTCGTAAAGTTCTATTGCCTCCACCTTCAGTTCGTAATCTCCCTCGTGTCCCGCTTCATCTATTCCTTCTAAATGAAGAACAACGAAATTTTCTCTTTTCAGCGCCTTTAGAGCGGCCTTTGCCAGCCCCCTGTAGTTCGTATCCACGTAGCCCGTAACTCCCTCAACCTCAACGACATCCATTCCCAGTCCCCTGCCAATGCCCTGAAGCAGATCTACTTCCGAAATCATCACACCCTTTGTTCCCCATGCATCCCTGAACTTCGGGAAGTCCGGAATTTTCCCTCCGCTCCATGGCCAGATCATGTTTGCTTTGTCTGTTACATCTGGTAATACCTTGTTCGACTTCTCCATTAACCTGACGAGCATTTCAGCGAGTTCCCCACCCCTTGGTAAGTACTCGTCTACCCTTTTTCCCGTTATGTCATGAGGAGGTGTTGTTCTAACTTTTCTCACTTCTTCCTCGCTGAAATTGTTTATCGCGAGTATATGCCTGTAAGACCTCCCGCAGTGGAACCTGATCGTTTCGCTGCCCAGTTCGGAGTTCAAAGCCTCTATAGCCTTTCTCGCATCCTCATCGCTAATCCTGTTTCCGCTGTAGTCTACCATTACTCCGTTCTCGACATAAACGAGGTTGCATCTGAACGCTATTTTCGCTTTAACTCCTCTCGCAAGTGCCTCTATCGGCCCTCTACCGGTGTAATACTTTCTGACGTCAACTCCAAGAATTGTCAGGTTTGCCACATCGCTCCCTGGCTCGAAGCCGTCTGGGACGGTTTTGGCTATTCCGCACGCCCCTTCCTTAGCTAAAAAGTCCATGTTGGGCGTGTCAGCATCTTCAAGAGGGGTTTTTCCAGTTTTCGGGTTCTTCCAGTCGGCCATGCCGTCGGGTATCAGCAACAGCTTTTTTCGCATGGTAGGGTTATGGCGAGCGGGAAGATAATTCTTGAGGTTAACTTGGAGGTTAACTTTGGACCTCAGCTACTCCAGTCCTTTCCACTCCTCAAGCTTCTCTCTCACTATCTTTTCTATCTCGCCACCGAGCATAGCCAGGGCTCTCAAAACTGTGTACTCTACTATGTCCTCTACGCTCTTTGGCCTCGTGTAAAACGCTGGAACGGGAGGCATCACCACTGCACCCATTTCGCTGAGGGTCAGGAGCGTTCTCAGGTGCCCCGAGTGAAGGGGTGTTTCTCTAACGAGTAGGATAAGCTTTCTCCCCTCCTTGAGTGTCACGTCCGCTGCCCTTGATATCAGGTTATTAGTTATTCCGTACGCTATGCTTGAAGCAGTTTTCATGCTGCAGGGAGCAATGATCATTCCGTTATGGTAAAAGCTTCCGCTCGAAACGCTTGCTCCAAGATCTTTCTCATCGTAAACCTTCGAAGCCATTCTTTCTACTTCCTTCAGCTCGATTCCTTCGACTTTCATCGTCGTCTTAGCCGTTCGGGAAACTATCAGGTGGACTTCCGCGCCAATCTCTCTGAGAACTTGAAGAGTTCTGAGTCCGTACACCTGTCCAGAGGCACCGGTTATTCCAAGCACGACCCTAAAATTCACGCTCACACCCACTACCAAATCCTCATAGCCCTTTTATATAACTGTTGACGAATTCGAATTGTGAGGCTCAAAATTTCGAGGGGTGAGACCTCCGTAGTGGTGTTTGAAGAGCTTAGAAAGTCCAAAAACGTGTCCGGGATGGACCTTGCAAAAAAAGCGGGTATTAGTAGAACAGCTGTTTGGAAGGCAATAGAGAAAATCAGAAACGCTGGTTATGGTATTGAGGCGAAGAAGGGAATCGGATACTCCCTTGTTTCAGAACCGGAAATTCCTGTTTACGAACTCGCTTCTACATGCTTTTCGAATGGCGTGGAGGAATTTTATTACTTCGACTCAATCGACTCTACAAACACTTTCCTCAAAAAGCTTGTGTCTGAAAGGACAGTTAGGGCTTTCGCCATAGCGGAGAGACAGACTTCTGGCAGAGGAAGGCTTGGCAGAAAGTGGCTCAGCGATAAAGGGGGGCTATACTTCTCTATGAGCCTCGACTCTTCTCTTTTCTCGCTGAGCGTCGAAGATATGCCAAAAGTAACTCTCTGTGCTGGAGTGGCTGTTTGCAGAGCGCTCGGAAAGTTCGCCGATGTTTACCTAAAGTGGCCAAACGACGTGATACTGAACGGCAGAAAGGTTAGTGGGATTCTGTGTGAGCTCGTTGGGGAGGCCGAAAGGCTCTGGGTTGTCGTGGGCGTTGGGGTGAATGTGAGTAACAGCGTCGAGCTCTCCATGGCGACGAGCCTGAGAGACGAAGGAGTAGATGTCAGTTTAAAGGATGTGAGCCTCGAAGTAGTCTCTACGCTCTTTGAGTACTTGGAATTGCTGCCAGAGGGTTGGGGTGAAGTGAGGAGAGAGTGGATGGAGCTAGCAAAACCGATGATGGGCAGAGAAGTAGAGGTAAATTCTGCCGGAGTTAGGTATGTAGGAGTTGCCTTGGGGATAGACGAGAAGGGCGCTCTCATTCTCGACACGGGAGAGAAAACGATAAGAGTCTTCTCCGGAGACTGCTTTTACGGGAGGTGATAGCTTGGACGTGGACGTAGAGTGTCCGAAGTGCGGAGCTAAGGTTAAGGTCGTAGAAAAGCTGGAAAAAGGTGAGAGAGCAATTTACGTACTTGAGTGCCCAAACTGCGGAGGAAAGGGGAAGCTGATAAGGATAGGAGAGATCGGGACAGAAATACTCGACTTCGAGTGACTACTTTTTGCCTTTCATGGCCTTTCCAACTGTCGTTAGAAACGCCAAGTAAGCGTCAAGCTGTATCCTGTCGTGAGCCCCCTCTGTAAGCCTGAAGTCGACTTCTCCGAGCTTGTCTATGAGCAGAACCTTCATTTTTTCGTCCATGCTCGAAGAAATAATTTCCTTGAATAGCTGTGAGACGACGTCCTCTCCACTCATTCCGTACTCTACCATGAGCCTGTCTAGGACTTCTCTCGCCTCCATGAACTTTCCACTTAAAGCGGTTTCGAGCATTTCCTTCAGCTCTTCTGGCCTTGCAGTTGCAGTTATCTGGTAGATCGCGTTGGCATCAACTTTCCTGTTAAGAGCTGCAGCTCCCTGAAGTGCGTTTATTGCCTTTCTGAAGTCTCCTCCTGAGACGTAAACTAAAGCTTCGAGTCCGTCATCTGTTATCTCTACACCCTCCTTCTCGCAGATCTCGAGCAACCTCTTTTTCATCGCTTCCGGAGGAACGGGCTTGAACTTGAAAACTGCACACCTCGACTGTATCGGCTCGATTATCCTACTCACGTAGTTACAGCTTAGTATAAACCTGCAGATTTTAGAGTACATTTCCATAGTTCTCCTCAAAGCCGCCTGAGCGTCTGCAGTTAGAGCGTCTGCCTCGTCGAGGAATATTATCTTGAAAGGAGCGTTTATTGGAGCAGTTCTTGCAAACTCCTTTATCTTGTGCCTGACAACGTCTATACCTCTCTCGTCACTCGCATTCATTTCTATGAAGTTCTCTCTCCAGTCCTCTCCAAAGAGGTCCCTCGCAAGGGCTATCGCACTCGCAGTTTTTCCCGTGCCAGGAGGTCCAGCAAAGAGAAGGTGGGGTATGTTCTTCTGTTCGACGTATCCCTTGAGTCTCGCTACGACTTCCTCCTGATCTACTATCTCGTCAAGGGTTTTGGGCCTGTACTTTTCGACCCATATTTCATACTCAATGCTCATTGTTCTGGTTTTGTGGTTTTACAGTATTTTACTTTGATGTTTTTGCAGTAACTTTGCGGCAACGTGTTCGCTCGCCGAGACATTTTCGTTAAGTCGCGAATGGTTGAGTGGGCTGGAGTAGAAACGGTTAAAAGAAAACAGATTGAACAATAAATTTAAAAATTAAAAATTTAGGAAGTGGAGTTTATCTTTGGGTACATCTTCTGGAAGTGCTGTATCAGCAGGGTTGCGTTGACTTCTCCCTTCTGCTTGACGAGGTCAGGAGTGCTGTGGCACTCAAAGCAGTATGGCCTAACTCCAACGAAGTTGTGGCACTTCCCACAGAAGTCGTCGTACGACTTGTGGCACTGGAAGCACTGCACGAGCTGCGTCTTGTAAGGAACATCGTACGTATTACTGATGTAGAACCCTTCTCCCTTTCTGACGTTCATTTCCCTCCACTTAACTAGCAGTTCCATGTGGTCGGAGATCATGTAGCTCTCGCTCTCGACGCAGTGCGTTTTATTCTTTGGAAGTACGAGTTTTGGAGGTGTTATCTGCTCTCCCATTGCTGCGTTGTACCAGACAGGCAGAGTCATTGCGATCAGGAACACAACGATCCCGGCAATAACCCACTTTGTGCTGTACATCGCTACCACCTCTACTCTTCTTCCTTACCCGGCAGCGGGTTTCCTCTGAGGTCAAGTTCTCTCTCCTGTTCTTCATCGCTCATCAGCAGTGCGTTGCCTACGAGTTCCATCATGCCTCCGACTGCTACTGGCAGCTTCCAGAACTCAAAGAGCGTTGGAAATGCAGCCTTATCTATAGCACATATTGTGCAAAGGTAGTTAACTCCGTAGCGCTTGTGCACGTGCTTGAGGGCCATAGCTCTTGGCATTCCTCCTCTCATCCTGAGCTCCATGACTTCATCAGCCAGCAAACCTCCACCGCTTCCACAGCAGTATGTCTTCTCCCTTATGCTGTGCTCTGGCATTTCGTAGAAGTAGTTGCACACGCTCTTTATCACGTACCTCGGCTCCTCGTAGAGACCCATGCCTCTTGCGGGGTTGCAGGAGTCGTGGAACGTAACTTTCCAGTGGTCGTTCCTGCTCTTGTCGAGGTCTATCTTCTTGTGTTCTATCAAGTCGGCAACGAACTCTGCTATGTGCACCATCTTTGCCTCAGCAGCGTTCTCGAAATACGTGCCAGTTATCGGGTTCACCGGGTCTTCGAGGGTCTTTGGCGGCGGGTTCATCGTCGCCATGAACTGGTGCTTGTCTCTCCACATGTGCCCACACTCGCCACCAAGAATCCACTTGACTCCAAGCCTTTCAGCCTCCTCGTATATCTTGTGGCTCAGCTTCTGTGCGAGCTCGTAGCTTGCGAATGTACCGAAGTTACCACCCTCGCTCGCGTACGTTGACCATGTGTAGGTGAAGCCGTACCTCTCCTCAAGTTCGTGGAACAGCATTATGTAACCCATGCAGACGTACCAGTGCGGGGTTGCGAAGTAGTCTGCCGAAGGCGCGACGAAGAGTATGTCAGCCCCCTTCTTGTTTATTGGCACTTCGATCTCTATTCCAGTTATCTCGTAAACGTCCTCAGCGACGCTCTGCAGAGCTCCAGCAATACCTCCCGGCAAAAGTCCGAGGTGGTTTCCAGTCCTGGCACATGCGGCTATTGATATGTAGCTGAACCTCTGGACAGTTCCAATCTCCTGTAACATCTCCCTGCCTCTCCAGACTATGTCTGCTGTGTCGATTCCGTACGGGCAGAAGGCTGAGCACCTTCTGCAGAGGGAGCACTGGTAGAGGTAGTAATAGAGCTCCTTTATCACGTCCTCCGTAAGCTCCCTTGCTCCAGCCCACTCGCCGAACACCTTTCCAACTTTGGTGAAGTACCTCCTGTAAATACTCCTAAGTAGCTCAGCTCTTGCAACTGGCATGTTCTTCGGGTCACCAGTTCCTATGTAGTAGTGGCATTTATCTGCGCAGGCACCACACCTGACGCATATGTCCATGAAGAGCTTAAACTGCCTGTGCTTCTCGAGAAGTTCCTTGAACTTGTTCAGAAAAGTCTCCTTCCAGTTCTCTGGTAGATGCCAGTCCGGTTCGAGTGGATCCCAGTCTCTGTATGGTATGCCAAGCTGATCGGCATCTCTCTTAAGTATTGGATAGTGATAAAATCCCGGCTTAAAGTCCTTCTCGGTTACCGGCTTTAGTAAATCTCTCCAGCTCGTGAACTTCTGTTCGACCTTGAGGTACTCCTTATCTCCAATCTTAACTTTTTTAACGTCCTCCATCCGTTACACCTCCGGCTTCACCTTATATCCGTTTTCGGCAATCTCGTCAAGCTGGTCCTTGTACATCTCGTAGTACTCCTGCCAGGATATGCCGTGGTATGGTGGGTTCCACGGATTGATGTGCACGCGAGCCCTATTGTCGTTCGGCATGTTCCTGCTTGGGCTGAAGAACACTCCGGCGAAGTGCATCACCTTGCTAAACGGCAGGTAAGCTACTGTTATACAGACGAGGCTGAGGTGTAAGAAGAACATCCAGCCAATCTGGTTAACCACAGCAGCGCTAGCAGGGTGGAAGCTAACTATTCCAAGGGCAACCTCCTTGACGGCGTAGAGGTCGACCTTGAAGAAGTACCTCATCAGGTTGCCTGTTATGAGTATGCCCGCAACGAGAGCGAGTATCAGGTGATCAGCCGGATAGGATATGTTTCTCTCTCTGGAGCAGAGTATCCTTCTCGCCCAGAGCCAGAAGAGCGCTACGAGAGCAAGTATTCCAGTTATGTAGAGGGCTGGCACGTAAGCTGGTTGTCCGTCAAGGGCGTTGATCCAGCTCAGAAATCCGGGAACAGGGTTCGCAAAGAACCTGAGATGTCTCAGCACGATTATCAACATCGAGTAGTGGAACAGCAAGGCGAAGAGCCAGAGCCACCTCGTATCAACACCCTTCTGCTTGTCGAGCCAGTACCTAGTGTTCCTGAACAAGCTCCTGAAAAGGAAGACCTCGACTATCATTCTGCCTATGGTCTCCCACATCGTGTAGGGACTGTCTAACCTGTCCTCCCATGTTCTCCTTATGAACGGCAGACTCTTCTGCTGTCCGCATGTCGTTGGTATCTTGAGCGGAACTGGTGACTTAGCCCAGTTGATTACCCTGTTTATTGTGCCTATTATGAATATCGCACCGGCTATGTACGGCAGTACGTCAGCAATAAAGAGTTTCAGGTAAACGAGGCTCATTCTTCTTCCACCTCCCCTCTCTCGGGCAGTATAGCGAATATCTTAAGCCCTATACAGTAGACTAAGCAAGCCATCGACATCAGGCCTATAATCTCTGCATACTCAACCCAGCTCGGATAGTACGGCACTATCCAGAACGGCCTGAAGATCATTCCTGGGACGAGGTCCTTCGGGTATCCAAGTCCCGGAGTTATGAGTGAATATCTCTCACCGTAAACTGCTATTGCGACTATGAATCCTGCAATTCCCATACCCCAGTCCGTCTTACCCCACGGGGTAAGCAGGATCAGGACTGTCAACAAACAGCCTCCGACCTGTATCACCCAGAAGTCCCAGGCGTACGGGTAGCGGAAGTCGAACAGAGCCATGTGTATTGCTCCGGCGTTTCCTGGGATGTACGCGGTATCGAGAGCCTCTGCAGCGAAGCAGTAGAGCAACAGAATCGTGAGAGCTCCCATAATCTTCGCGAGAACCCACATCAGGTTCCTGTCGAGCGGTCTGTTCGTCCACTTGAAAGTTAGCAGCCAAATCGGTATGAGTAGTCCAAGACCGCTGACTATAGCCGAGACTATGAACATCGGTATTGTGAGCGACGAGTGATAGAGGTCGGTTGAGTAAACGAAACCGACGATACCACCAGTACCGCTGTGAACCAGAACTGCCCAAGCAACTGCGAGAACTGCAAGAGCCTTGGTTATCCTGTACTTCTCGCCGAACTGGGCCATCAGGTAAACGAAACCGATGACGAAGTAGCTCGAGTACAAGAAGCTGTTCCAGGAGAAGACGGATGTCGGGTTGTAGTGCATGAGAACGTTGAGAGCATTTTCGGGGTTACCAATGTCCTGCATAATGGATAACATCGCAGCAACAATCGTTGCAAGGGCAAAAACGCAGGCACTTCTCGAGAAGAACTTGAACTCGGTTTTACCGAAGACACCCGATAACGCGGATACTATCAGTGAACCCGCGCTTGCACCTATGGTGTAACAGATTGCTGCAGTACCGAAGCCCCAGGGAACTCTCTGGCTCAGTCCTGTAACGCAGTGACCGTAAACGAGCTGCAGGTACCAGGCGTAGAACCCCCAGATCATTAGGGCGAAGAATATTCCGCAGATCAGCCAGTATCCATTGCTTCTACCATCTATTTTCTTAAACTCAACCACAGCTCACACCTCCTTACAGGTTGTGGTAAAAGACCTTTGGATCAGTCCCAAGTCCACCCCTGAGCCTGATGACCTTTGAAGTCCTTACGATCTTGGAGACTTCAGAATTGGGGTCTTTCAGGTTTCCGAACACGAGGGCGTTGTACGGGCAAACCTGCACACAGACGGGCTTGGGGTTCTTTACGCCCTCGCACCTCTCCATGTCTATCAACCACCTGCAGAACTCGCACTTCATCGGCACTCCGTCCTTCCTTATTGGCACCTCCGGGTTTATCTTCTTCAGATCCTCAAGCGGGTCCTTGAATGTGAAAGTTCTCGCATTGTAAGGACATGCTACCATGCAGTACCTGCATCCTATGCACCTGTGAAGATCGACAACAACGATACCGTCCGGCCTCTTGTAAGAGGCCTTCGTTGGACAGACTTCAACGCAAGCTGGGTGTTCGCACTCCTGACACATCAGCGGGAAAAAGCGCCAGCTCGCATCCTCTGTGGCCTTCGCCGCAATTATCCTGATCATGTAGCAGTCAAACCTCGGGTTGTCCGGCATCCTTGGAACATTGTTCGCAAGATCACATGCTTCAACGCACGGCGGTCTAAGGTTTCTTAGCAGCTCGTTCTGTTTGTCAAGTGATAGCTCGTCGAACTTGATTCCCTTTTTTTCGAGTAATTTGTTGACACACTCTGTGCACTTATCCACCTGAACTACCATCGCCCACTCGTATTTCGAAAGGTCAACATCTGTAGAAGTTACCTGCATTGCTTTGCCAGTAGCAATCGCTGCGGTGCTCGTGGCAAGCAGCACCAGAAACTCACGTCTTGAGGTCACACACTCACCTCCTTCCAAGAGCTAATCACTGCACCACTAAAGCTCCCACTGCAGATGCAAAGGGAGCTTTGAAGCTTCCTTTGGCTTTCCGGGGTCAGAGTTTATTAATGTTTTGGTATAGGTGGCCAGATTGAACTAATAAGGTGAAAAGAAGGCGTCACGTCGCTAATACTGTAGTTCAAAAGGGCTACACTTAGCTGATCTACGCCGGCGAGTTTCGACTTACACACACTCAAGATTCATTTGAAACCGTCTGTTAACAGCATCTTAACGTCTAGTTAACTAAATCCCGAAGTTAAGCCTGACTACTGCACCCATTCTAATATCGCCTCGATGTTTAAAGCGTTTTCGACTACTTTCGAGAATTTCTCAATCCGGTCATCAAAATTTGAAAATTTTACATCGACTCCAAGGTACTTTGAAAGAGCTTTCACGACATTCTCATTCCAGAAAAGTGCATGTGTGTAAGTCCCCCATACCAAACCGCTGTCGTTCTCGCAGCCTTCAAGGCTCGAGTCTGGGTTTTCGAACACGTACTTGCCTGAAACGTGGGTGACCCCCTTGTGGATTTCGTACCCCTTTACGACTCCCCTCACTTTTCCTATCACCTCTGCACTTCCGATTACCTTCCTCTCTACCTGAGAGCACGTCTTCCTATAGTTTCTGAACTCAGTTATTGCATCGAGCAGGCCTAGTCCCTTGGCTCTGATTCTGCTGTGCTCTACTCCAAAGTCGACTAACTCTTTTCCGAGCATTTGATACCCCCCGCAAATTCCTATTACGATGTTCTCCTTGGAGAACGACCTTATTTTTTCGTCCATACCAGTCTTTCTAACCATTTCGAGGTCGAGGAAAGTGTCCTTGCTCCCCGGCACTATCAGGATTTCCACGTCGAGCTCATCCTTCAAGCCAACGAACTTGCTTATCTCCCTTATCGGCTCGAAGTCCGTGAAGTTTGACACCTTATCTAGTCTCAGTATTCCCACGGGCCTGTCCTCTATTGGCCACTCCTCTATGCACAGGCTGTCCTCTGAAAAAACGGACTCCACGTATGGGATGACCCCAAGGACCCTCACTCCTGTGAGCTCCTCGAGTTTTCTCACTCCGCTCTCTAGGATGTCTACTCTACCTCTCAGCCTGTTTATCACGAAGCCTCTCACGAGCCCTCTGACGTCTTCCGGCAGCAGGAGGTAGGAGCCGTAGAGGGATGCGAAAACACCCCCTCTGTCTATGTCTCCCACCACGAGTATTGCCGGTCTCGCAATCCTTGCAATCCCTATGTTCGCCAGATCTCTGTCGTACAGGTTTATTTCCGCAATTCCTCCCGCCCCCTCTATTACAACGAGGTCGAACTCCTCTGCGAGCTCCCTGTAAGCTTTCTCCACGACCTTTCTGAGCTCTCCGACCATCGAGTAGTACTGCTTGCTGCTAATGTCTCCAACGGCCTCTCCGAGCAGAACGAGCTGAGAAACGAAGTTTCCCTTCGGCTTGAGCAGTATCGGGTTCATTCTTGCATCAGGCTCCACTCCGGCAGCTTTTGCCTGCATTGCTTGGGCTATGGCTATCTCCTTCCCGTCCCTCGTTACGTATGAGTTCAGGCTCATGTTCTGAGCTTTGAATGGTGCGACGCTGTAGCCTCTCCTGCTCAAAATCCTGCAGAGAGCCGTAGCTATTGCTGACTTTCCAGCGTTGCTCGTGGTTCCTGCGACCATCAGAGCTTTGCTAGCTTTCATAGTGCTGAAACATCTAAGGCTCGAAGCTTTTGGGACTCAATCTAAACTCCCCTTCGTGCTCGGCACATCTTCGCCTACTACTTCTATTGCCTCTCTGAAAGCGACGGCAAAAGCCTTGAAAGCTGATTCCATGATATGGTGCGAGTTTCGGCCTCTCACTTCGAGGTAAACGTTTATTCCAGAGTTCCTGCATAAAGTATCGAAGAAGTGTTCGAAGTTTTCTCCTTTCACACCTTTAACATCTCCTGTTTTTCCGGAAAAGTTAAAGTACCCTCTTCCGCTGATGTCAACTCCGCAAATTGCAACTGCATCATCCATGGGTACTATTGCACTTCCAAATCTCCTCACTCCCCTTCTCTCCCCGAGAGCCTCCTTTATTGCCCTTCCTAGAGCTATGGCAACATCCTCTATCGTGTGGTGCTCGTCAACTTCCAGATCTCCTATTGCTCTTACTTCTAAGCTAATGCTGGAGTGCTTCGCAAAGCTTTCGAGCATGTGGTTCAGAAAGGGTATTCCCGTGTCGACTTCCACGCTTTCAGACGAATCGAGACAAATGTAAACGCTAACGTCGGTCTCTTTCGTTTTCCTACTAAACTTTCCCTCCCTCATGCTCCTCAGCTCCTCTTGACTACGTCTCCTGCGCAGTTTTATGTTTTATTTGGTTCTGGAGAAAGAAATGGATGTATAGTCAAGCCGAGTGTTTGAGCTCAAAAGCTCACCAAAAATCTTTAAAACCTCCTATCCAACCTCTGCCGGGTGTTGTCCATGCATGCTGATGTACCAGCGAAGGAAGTGATGACGAGGGAAGTCTGCACCGCAAGTCCTGAGGAAACTCTACACGTTGCAGCGAAGAAAATGATAGAGTTCGGCGTTGGAAGTATTGTGGTGGTTGTTGGCGGAGAACCAAAAGGAATAGTTACGGAGAAAGACATACTCAAAATAATAGCGGAAAACAAACTGCCCTCCGAGGTTAGGCTTGAGGAAATAATGAGTTCCCCTGTAATAACGATTCAACCTAAGACCTCTGTTAGAGAGGCAGCGAAGATAATGCTCAAGAAGGGCATAAGGAGATTGCCGGTAATAGACGGGGGTAAACTCGTTGGTATAGTTACGGATACAGACATTCTTAGCATAAGCATGGACATAGGTGAGTTAATCGGTTTAATAAACGAAAAGACCATAGAGATAATACCCGAGGTAATGAGTGGGAAGTGCGAGAGGTGCGGCAGGTTTGCCGAGAGACTCGTTGAGGTTAATGGAATGAAGCTATGCGAGGACTGTGCCGAGAGTTTTGAGGATTGAAGTGTCGTTCGGCAGTTTGGCAAAAACACCTAAAAGCGCTGGGAGTTTGCATCGTTTTGAGAGGTGTGTGAATGAGTCTGAAAGTGAAGAAACCCGGAACGATAATGGATATAGCGACAACTGACGTCGTCACGCTCCCTCCGACGTCGACAATAATGGCCGCTGCGAAGGCGATGAAAACGTACAGGTTCAGGAGGCTGCCAATAGCTGATCCGGGAACGAGGAGGCTTGAGGGAATAATAACTGCCACCGACATAGTTAACTTCTTCGGAGGTGGAGACAAGCACAGAGTAATAACTGGCAGGTACTCTGGAAATGTACTCGCAGCCGTTAACGAGGAAGTCAGGGAGATAATGGAAAAGAATGTCGTTTCGCTCTCCTTTACCGACGACGTGGAGGATGGGCTGAGGTTGATGCTTGAAAAGGGAATTGGCGGCTGTCCGATCGTTGACGACGAAGAAAGGGTTGTGGGGATAGTCACAGAGAGAGATTACCTGCTTTACCTCGCCGAGAAGTGCAAGCTTGAGAGTGTGGTTTCATCTTATATGACTAGGAGTGTGATAACTGCAAATCCGGAGACGACAATCGAGGAAGCGATGAGAACGATGATATCCAAGAAGATAAGGAGGCTGCCAATAATCGATGACGGTCTGTTAATAGGATGGTTGAACACTCCCATGATTATCAGGTACTTCAGCGGAGATGCGTTCAAGAGTCTCATAACGGGCAACATCGAGGAAGTCCTCTCTCAGCCAGTTTCCGTAATATTCACCTCAACATCCTCGGGATATGTCCCTCCTCTGACAGTGTCTCCTGACACGACGATGTCTGAAGTGGCGAGGAAGATGCTCGCTAAGAGGGTTGGGTGTGCTCTCGTCGTCAGCGAAGGAAAGCTCGAGGGAATAGTCACGGAGCGGGACATGATAAGATTCCTCTACAAGTGCGAGTTGAGATGAGCCGGAAAGGTGGAAAATGAAATTCGTCGCGGAAGCTCTTTCCTTGTCTGAGCCGGCGGCGAGGAGGCTTTACCGAAGAAGTATTCTCAAAACAGCTTTTTTACCTCACCCGTTCTTTTCCGATATAGACGACGCCTACCTGCTCGAGAAAAAGTTTGGCAGGTACGAAGAAGGAACGTTCATAGCCCTTTCTGGTGGAAAGACTTACGTCGTGAGGGGCTTTCCAAAGATAAAGAGAACCCTCGTTCTTTCTGAATGCGTCAGAAGACATTTTCGAGACACCGATGTTGCTGTGGAGGAGAAGATAAACGGGTACAACGTCAGAATAGCTAGGATAGGGGAGAATATCTACGCGATAACGAGGAGGGGGTACATCTGCCCCTACACGACGGAGAGAGCGAGAGAGCAGATAAACGACGAGTTCTTCAAGGACCATCCGGACTGCATTCTTTGCTGTGAAGCTGCTGGGCTCGAGTCACCTCACGTTCAGAAGGAAATCTACAGCAAGAGGCTTGACTTCTATCTCTTCGACATCAGGAAGGCGAAAACGAACGAGGCTTTTGGAGTGGAGGAGAAACTCAGGATAGCTGAGGAATATGGTATAAAGGTGGCTCCTGTTTTTGGAGTGTGGAGTGGAGACGAGCTGGTCGAAAACGCCTTCAGAGTGGTAGAAAAGCTCGACAAAGAAGGCAGAGAAGGTATAGTTCTCAAAGATGTGGAGATGAAGAAGAACGCGGTGAAGTACACAACGAGCTACTGTAATTGTTCGGACCTCTACTACGCCTTCAGGTACTTCAACGACTTGGGTAGGGACTTTATGGTCACGAGAGCTGTGAGAGAAGGCTTTCAGAGCTACGAGTTTGAAAGACTGAACCTGCAGGAACTCTCCAGAGAGGAGAGGTATGCGAGGATAGGTAAGGCTGTAGTTGAGGGCGTCTTGGATAGCATTGAGGAAGTCCTTGAAACTGGGAAGCTCAGGGAGAGGGCAAAGCTCAGATTTAGAAGTGAGGAAGTAATGGAGCTGTTCGTCCAGCATATGAGGAAGCTTGCGAGCGTAAGGTTTGAGTACGCTGGAGAAGAGGATGGATACCACATTTTGATAATGGAGAAGGTCGTTGCGAGCACTGCGGACAGAATAAAGAATCTCGTTTCTGGCGGATTCTGGTAGAGAATTTCTCCACGCGAAGCAAGTCTATTCCACTTTGGTTCATAATTATTATTATCATTCTCAGGAAGTATTATATAGTGTGGATTAATGAAATTTTTTAGAGGCTTAGATATACGTGCTGAAAGATGTTTAGCAAACTACTTGGCTGAACTGCAGGAGTTCAAGGACGCTTGGTGTACTAAATCTGATGACAGCGGTAGCCAAGGTCAAAACAGTGCTGGAAGTGGGTAGCGGTTTTTGGGAAAGTTAAAGTAACAGTCTCTGGGTAAGTACTGGTGATTGACAAGGGAAAGAGAGCAGTGATTGAAACTTAGCCCATGATTAAGTTCCGAGATAATAGTAGTTTGGATAAAATGTTAATATAAAAAATATTAAGAAAAATAAAATTAGCAATTAAATCCAAAATAACAGAGTTGAAGACGTATGATGGCAATTCAGAGCACCGTGAGGGCAACTCCCGGAAACCGTCCTACAGGTATTGAAATCCTCGATAAGAAACTTGAGGGTGGCCTTCCAGAGGGCAGTCTCGTCTGCATTTACGCTAACCCTATAAGCATGCCTGAGGCATTCCTCTACCACTTTGCAAGTGTTGTCAAGACATACTACTTCGTGACCTCCCGTCCGGCGGAGTACGTCAAGGTCAATATAGAGAACATGGGTTTCTCAGCTGACAACATAGAGTTCGTGGATGTGTTTTCCCAGTACTACATGAACGAGTACGGACAGTTCGTCATAATTGACAGTTACAGGGACAAGGAGATATTTGACTTCGTCGATCACCAGCTCAACAGAATTCAGGAGAAGGGCGGAGTCTTTAACGTTATCTTCGACTCCATTTCGTTCTTCTTGAAGCTCGATGTCCCTGTGGGTATGAAAGAGTGGTTAGTGAACAAGCTGTACATCCACGCTAAGCAGACGAACAATATCTACTGTATATACCTAATGAAAGGGGTACACCCCTCCGAAATAGTCAACATGGTTCTTGAGGTCAGCGACGTAATTTTTGACATAGATACGGAGATCCTAGGCGATAGAGTCGTAAGCAAGTTGTCGATACCCAAGATAAGGAACAGGAAGCCGATGCTCGAGACTTTCAAGTACTTCATAGGAGAGGGTGTGCAGATAGACACTTCGAGAGATATAGCCTGAACTTTTGCTTTTATTAAGTTTCAGCTGCAGACATTTCTCCAAGCTACTCTTTTAAGTTTTGAAGCTAGCCTTCGTACAATTCCGTAGCAGTGGCAATTTAGTGCGACAGTTATATTACTTCGCAGAATAACATTTGTTTTCGATGGACAGGGATGGCAGAGGCGTCAAGAAGATCGGGGACATAAGTCCAGTCGGCTCGGTGGGATCTGTTGGCTCAGTAGGTGCCGGAGACCTTAAAGGAGAGTTGCTCAGAGTAATCGGGCTTTTGCTTGCCGTAACGGTCCTTGGAACTGTCGGCTACCACGTCATAGAAGGTTGGGACTGGTTTGACTGTCTTTACATGACGGTCATAACGATAACCACTACCGGCTACAGAGAAGTGGGAAAGCTCAGCATCATGGGTAAAATCCTTTCGATGTTCCTCATGGTTTTTGGTGTTGCGATATTTCTTTATTCGGTTGACGCGATAATACCTATTCTGCTTGAGAGGAGAATTGAGAGGTGGAAGAAGTTGCTTGAGAAGATGGAGGGACACTGCATAGTCTGTGGGTACGGCAGGATGGGTAAGGAGATGGCAAAGGAGCTGATGAAGGAGCTGAAGAAGGTTGTAGTCGTTGACATAGACGCGACGAGGGTTGCAAGTGCGAGAGAAGACGGGATAATAGCGATTCAGGGTGATTGTACTGAAGAGGATGTCCTCGAAAAAGCGGGAGTCAAGAGGGCAAAGTGCATAGTTGCCTGCACTAACAATGACTCGATAAACGCTTTCGCCGTTATGGTCGCCAAAGACTTGAATCCCAACATATTTGCCATAGCCGTTCTGAGAACTCCGGGTGGTGAGAAGAAGCTGAAGAGAGCGGGGGCGGATATGTTACTCTCACCCTATCACGACTCTGCGAGGAAGGTCTGCGTGGCCGTTACAAGACCAACGGCTGCTGACTTTATAGAGATAATAGGAAAAATGGGTACATTGATGCTCGAGAAGATGGAGCTGAAGAACAAATCTTTCCACGGCATTCCTTTAAAGGATACCGAGATCAGAAAGCTCACGGGCTGTATAATAGTGGCGATAGAGAGAAACGGAGAAGTTATATTTCCAGATCCAGACACTCCTGTATACGTTGGCGACATCCTTTACGTTCTTGGGAAGGAAGAAGGTCTGAAGAAGGCTTATGAGCTAATAACCGTGGAAGTGTGAGTAATTTAAGCAGTTTAACTGATCACCCCAGTTGCAATCGTGACAACTTGTTTCCTCGAAGTTTGAACTCCCCAACTTAATTTTATCGAAGTGCTTGTTCGTTGTTCTACGGTGGGTGAGACTAGTGGAAATAACGAGAATCTACTTGCAGAAAAAGTTTCAGGAGTACTACAGGAACATGAAACCCGAAGTTAGGCATTTGGATAGGAGGGAGTGGGCTTTTGTTCCCCTCAAGGCCTTTCCAGACTTCGTCATGTGCAGGCATATGTCATTCTCATCTGAAGACGAGTTTAAGGCCTACGTCATGACGAACACCCCGCTGCACGCTTACTACTCCTCAGCCTACTACGAGAGGCCGGGAGAGGAGAGGATGGACGATAAGGGT
>Ga0256834_1000824_pt1 | contig 21891 bp, 16 predicted proteins | sample 4281140metaG_FD_190536 | JGI IMG/M metagenome (GOLD analysis project Ga0256834, IMG submission 190536) | Hydrothermal vent microbial communities from East Pacific Rise, Pacific Ocean - 4281-140 | ecosystem: Environmental > Aquatic > Marine > Hydrothermal vents | place: Pacific Ocean: East...
TTGCTTGTCTTCCTCTGATACATCTGAAAGCTCTGCTTCTACACCAGCATCCACGTGGACATAACTTGCTCCTGCAGAATCTAAAAAGTCTTTAAGTTCAGCAAACCTACCATCATCCTGATTATCCAAGTTTAATGCCTCACTTTTAGAGTTGAGTATGTACATAAACGGCTTCATAGTAAGTAGGTGTAGGCCACTGACTGCTTGTACCTCCTTCTCATCAAGTACTACCGTATTAGCCAACTTACCAAGCTCAAGTGCTACCACTAACTTCTCTAGTGCACCCTTTAACACTCCGGCATCTTTATCTCCCCTCTTCACATCTTTCTCAATATTGCCAAGCCTCTTACTAACAGTCTGCATATCTGCAAGTACTAACTCTAAGTTGATTACATCTATATCTCTCTTTGGGTCTACTGCCCCACTCACGTGTATTATATCTTCATCGTCAAACACTCTAACAACCTCTGCTATAGCATCACACTCACGTATATTAGCTAAAAACTGATTACCTAGGCCTTCACCCTCACTGGCGCCTTGTACCAAACCAGCAATATCTACGAACTCCACAACCGCAGGTATCTTTTTTTGGGTACTTGCCATCTCTGCTAAGTTATCTAGCCTATTGTCTGGCACTACAACAGTACCAACAGATGGCTCAATGGTACAAAACGGGAAGTTCTCTGCTGCCACACACTTACGAGTAAGTGCGTTAAACAAGGTACTCTTTCCTACATTCGGTAATCCTACAATTCCTATTTTCATATTTATTTAATTAAAACGGCCCTTTAGTAGGAGCACCTCCTTTCATTTGACTTGGGTTAACTCCAGCACTCTGCATAGCCTCAGCAAGTTCTCTTTGATACTTCTTGCCTACCTCCATCATCGCCTGCATCTCGCTCTTTCCACCTTTTATAAGAGCTTGGGACTCCTTAGCAATTCTCTCTAGTAACTCTGGGTTACTGTTCATAAGCCCCTCAAACATTTGCCTCTGAGCAGGGTCCATCTTCTTAAGCTGTTGTCGCATTGCAACTCCAACAGCCTTATCTTTAACCTTTTTACCTAGTTTACCAAATATTCCCATAGTGTACTTATTGTTTATTAACTTTAATAGTTTACTTAATATGCTAACACAGTATGATTGCTGCGCTAACATTGACAGAGCTTGGTATTAATGGCACTATGCTTCAGCGCATGGCAATTAATTTCATAAAAAATATTACCACTCTTAACGGCATGTCTGAGTCAAAATCCTTGTCCTTACGAGGTAAGTTGCTTATCACAGCCACTATCCTAATGCTGGTGACAGGCTCTCTAGCCGTATTTCGTACACATAATAATAACGAAAGCGGGATTTCTGTTGAGAACCCTATAACTTACGTATCTGTATTACCAATTTCTGAGTTTGCAGACTCTAACAGTGCTCTTATATTAACTGGTACCTTACGTAGCAAGAGTGAAGCCGACCTGCGTAGTGAGGTTCCAGGTCGTATTACGGGAGTATACGCAACTGTGGGTCAGTGGCTTAGTACAGGCTCGCTTATAGCAGAGGTAGAGAATCGCACACAAAAGGCACAGCTTACACAAGCCCTTGGTATGTTACAAGCAGCTAAAGCACAAGCAGAGTCTACTGAGGCACAGTTAGAGAGAGTGCAAAACGGTGCAAGCAAGGAAGACAGAAAGATAGTAATCAGCCAAACAGGTTCTGCAGACGCAAATCTAGACTCTGCATTAGATACTGCCCGCAATGCTTTGCAGGCTGCTTATGCTGGTACGGTAAGTGTTGTATCATTTGGTTCAGACACAATGATGAACAATGCTACCAGTGCAAATCCCACACTCAGCTTCCAGACAACAGAGTACTCAGCTAACATAACTGCTCAGAACTTACGTATAAATATTGGTGTTATTCTTGCACGGCACGACGTGCAATCTGCATACAAATTGCAACAGTCAGACCTAACTGCAGAACTACAATTAGTAAAATCTGAACTTATATCCTTGCAAGAGTTTACAGACAGCATACTTACCGCATTAAGTGGTGCCATACCAACTGCTAATATCCCTTCTACTACGATAGCTAACTATACACATACTATTAGTGTTGCCCGCTCACAAGTACTTGCTAATATCTCTGCACTTACAAATGCAGAGTCTGTCATCAGGTCGTCAACAAAAACATTGGCAACAGCTATACAAAACGAACATAAGGTACTCGGTCAAGTGCGCCCAGAGGACCTAGACGTAGCACAGGCTGCAGTAAGCGCGGCAAACGCTTCTGTAACAAGTGCACTCGGTAGCTATCAAATAGCACTAGCAGGATTAGAGAAAACTAGAATTCGTGCTCCTATCTCTGGTATATTATCTAGCTTCAGCGCTCGTAAAGGAGACTTTATAAATACCCAAGAGCTTGGGCGCATTGTAGGCAACGGTGGTACTGAGGTAATATTTAACATTCCAAGCAATGATAGCTCTACATTAACGATAGGAGATACTATTATTGTATCTGACAATGGGAAAGGTACCATCACAAGTATATCCAATAGCATAAACACTTTTAGTCACCAACTAGAGATAGTTGCAGAATTAGATACCAATATGAATATGCCTAATGGCACAATAATAGGTATTAAATTACTTACAAACAAAGCCAAGCAAGGAAAAAATTCTAAAAATAGTATATTAGTACCGATTAACTCTATAAAGTTTACTGCTGACAACACTACTATGTTCACTGTAGACAATACAAAAGATACAAAAAAGCTCCTCGCAATACCAATAACATTAGGGGATGTACGCGGAGGCATGGTAGAAATAACTGGTATCACTATAGATACTATTGTAGTTACAGATGCCCGTGGTCTTACAGACGGTCAAATTGTAATAATAAAGTAAATAAAGCACATGTTTAATTTCTGGTCATTCTTCTTAAGGAAAACACAATTCAGCATACTCTTAGCTATCGCCCTTGGTGTATTTGGCTTATCTGCAATGATGCAGATGCCTAAAGAGTCCACTCCAAAAATAGAGATGCCTCTTGCTGTTATAGTTACGGCACTACCTGGTGCAAGTGCTACAGACGTAGAGAAGCTGGTTACCAATGAGTTGGAAATCCCAATAAATAACAATTTAGAAAAAATAAAAAAGATATCATCTAGATCAAGTAATGGTATTTCAAATATAACAGTCGAGTTCTCTGCAGAAGCAAACATTAAAGAATCTATAGCCGACCTAAAAGATGAGGTAGATAAAGCTAAGGGAGACTTACCAGAAGACGCTACAGATCCACAAGTAATACAGATAGACTTCTCTAAGGAGCCTGTAATATCACTAGCTATAGCAGCCGACGTGCCTAACGGTATACTACTAGATTTATCAGAAAAGATAGAGTCCTCCCTTCAGAGAGTTAAAGGAGTATCCTCTGTAAGCATAGGCGGCATACAAGAGCGTGAGGTGCATGTATTAGTTAAAAAAGAGGCATTAGCTAAATATGGGCTACTCCTTACAGATATTGCAAGAGCCATCTCCGCTCAAAATATCACCTTACCAGCAGGAACAATAGAAATAGACAATACTGAATACCCTGTTAGATTTGATGGAGATGTAAAAGACACAAGTACAATAGCACAGCTACCAATAGCTTCACCTGGTGGCGTACCAATAACTGTAGGTGATGTAGCTACCGTTATAGACGGATTTACAGACCCATCAAGCTTATCTAGACTATCTTTATCTGGAGAGCCATCACGTAACTCTTTTACTGTAGACGTGTTTAAAAAGCCAAATAGTCAAATAACAGAAGTCGGTGTATCTGTAAAGGAAAAACTACATGAGCTCCAAAACAAAGGTCAATTGTTAGACGGTATCGCTGTGTCTATAACGTTTGACCGTGCAGACTTACTAAGTACAGACCTAAACACATTAGGTAAAAGTGGCTTAACTACAATACTGCTAGTGATGGTTGTCCTATTCTTTGCTATAGGCAGCAGAGAGGCACTAGTGGCTGGCATAGCCATACCACTGTCATTCTTTACAGCATTTATAGGCCTTAAGGCTACAGGCAATTCACTTAACTTTGTTAGTCTCTTCGCACTTATACTGTCTACCGGCATAATAGTAGACTCGGCAATAGTTGTGGTAGAGGGTATAAATGCACATATGCGTAATGACGACGACAGACAGAGCAAGACTCGTGCAGCATATAAAGCACTTAAAGAATATTATTCTCCGCTTACTGCTGGCACACTGACTACAGTTGCTGTATTTGCTCCTTTGTTTACTATATCTGGTGTTACAGGAGAGTTCATAGCTGCTATACCATACACTATTATCTTCGTACTTTTAGCATCACTGTTCATAGCCCTTGCTATAATACCAGTACTTGGATCAATAATATTAAAGAGAACATCTAGTGCAGGCACAATGACTATGCACAGGTCTAGTATATTAGCTAAAATAAATGCATATTATAAAAAGTTTTTACTAGAGTTCCTATCTAATAAACAAAATAGCAACGCAATGATAGGCATCATTGTACTGTTCTTCATCGCAGCATTGTCTTTACCTGTATTTGGAGCTGTACAAACAATATTCTTCCCCTCGGAGAATACACAGTATGTGTTTGTAGAGACCGAACTTAACAGTGGCGCCGCTTTAGACAACACTAATATAGAATTACGCAAAATAGAAGAGGTGGTTTATGGTATACCAGGTATTAAATCGTTCTCTGTTGTCGTTGGTAAATCTAGTCCGTTTTCTAATGTGTTTGAGGGAGTACGTAATGATGCAAAATTAGGTAGCATATTAATGAGTATTGATGAAAACTCTAAACTCACAAGTAAAGAGGTGGTGGCTGGCCTAAGCCAAAAACTAGCAACTATTACTAGCTCAGAGATAACAATCGGACAAATGGAGGAAGGTCCTCCAGTAGGTTCACCAATAACTATTACCTTCTCTGGTTCAGATTTAGAGGCACTAGACACAGTAGCTAACGATGCACAGATAATACTTAAGGGCATATCAGGAACCTATGGTGTTACTGCCAGCACTAAAGACAATGCTGTAGAATTTGTATTTAACATAGACAGACACAAGTCTATAACTAGTGGTGTTACAGCTCTCTCAGTAGCACAAAATATAAACATGGCACTATCTGGTACAGAGACTACAACTGTAAAATTATTTGGTACAGACATACCAGTAACAATGCGCTTAGACTTTTCTGGTGAGCAAACCTTAGCACAAGCTAATAACACCGATATAAACTCACTACAATATATGCCCGTAGGTACCATTGCTACCTCGAATGGCGCTGAGAAGTCTCAGCCGACTATAGAGCAGGTGCTACTAGGCTCGTTTGTAGACACCTCTGTCACACAAAGCCGCACAACCATAAGACACGAAGATGCACAACGTATAACCGTCGTTACTAGTAACGTAAAAAACGGTTCTAATGCATCTGTCATAAGTACAGAGTTTAAAGAGTTATCTGAAAAGACTCTAGACATACCAGATGGTATCACTATGCGAATAGGTGGTGAAAATGAGGAGGTAGACCAATCTTTTGCAGACATGTTCACAGCACTTATGATGGGTCTGACTGCAATGTTTGCCATACTAGTTATCCAATTTAACTCTGTACGCCATACTGTATATGTATTGCTTACAGTCCCTCTATCATTAATTGGAGTATTTGTTGGATTATTAATAATGGGAAAGCCCCTATCCTTTCCTTCTATTATGGGATTCATAGCCCTTTCTGGTATTGTTGTAAATAACGGCATAATTATGGTAGATGTAATAAATCGTAAGAGAGCACTCGTAACTAGTCAGATAAAAGATGGCTCTATAGAGTGGCAAGACTCAGACCTATTAGATGTAATCGTAGAAGCAGCCATATCTCGCCTGCGTCCAGTGCTTCTAACGGCAATTACTACTGTCGTAGGTATACTGCCTTTAGTCTTTGCGGCAGAGATGTGGGCTCCGTTAGCGTACTCTATAATCTTCGGACTTACCTTTGCTACGGTCATAACCCTAGTACTCCTACCGGCGATTTATTACCGTTGGCCAGGACGACTACATGATTAGTTTAAGAGATTGATATTTTCTCCTTTTTCTATATACTGTTCACATCCCTATAGCGGGGTAGAGAAGAAGTATCTCGGGAGGCTCATAACCTCCAGACCCTGGTGCAATTCCAGGCCCCGCTACCAAACAAGTCTTTACCACCCTTTAACCTCAAGAGCCTTCTGTGCAGCCTCTTGCTCAGCCTCTTGCTTACTCTTACCGGAGCCTTGTGCTACCTCTACATCATCAAACATAACACTGATAGTAAATACCTTATTGTGGTCTGGACCCCTTTCGCTAACACTCTTGTAGTCTGGCGTTATACTCATATGCTCCTGAGCCTCCTCTTGTAGTTTACTCTTAGCATCTTGCCATAGCTTGTGCTCTACTATATCGTCCACTTTACTAAACAAGCTTGTTGCAATAAACTTTTGTGCAGCTACATAACCCTGATCTAAGTGCAGGGCTCCTATAAATGCCTCAAATGTATTCGCCAATATGTATTGCCGTGCACGTCCTGTATCCTTATTCTCACCTTTTGAAAGAAGTAGATAATCATTCATTCCAAGGTCTTGAGCTGCTTTACTTATACTTTTGGTATTCACTAGTGCCGCACGTACTGCAGTGAGCTCTCCTTCTGCCTTATCAGGAAACTTATCAAATAAATACTCAGTAACAACAAGCTCTAGTACGGCATCCCCTAAAAATTCTAAACGCTCGTTATGCTCTGTAAACTGACGGTTCTCATTAACATAAGACCTATGTGTGAAAGCAAGCTGTAAGAGACCTTTATCAGCAAAAGAGACATTTACCTTCTCTTCAAATGTATTAAATTCTTTCATTGTATTATGAGTCCTTGCTTACAGAACGTTTTTCTTGAGACATATCTGCAAGTTTAGTCACTGCTGTGGTGACTATATGTAGTATATCTTGATATATATTTAAGCTTACTACATCTTGCAACTTAAACCACCTTGCGTCATCTAACCCATTAGATGAACCTAGTTTAATCTCTGAGAATTCTGATTGTGCAAGGTAGTACTTTACCTGCTTACTCTTACGGCCTTCTTCAGGGTCATTAGCTATGTACTCATTATTACCTATCTCCTCTATAATTTTAATGTCTAGATCCATCTCCTCTTTTATTTCCCTTATTGCGCATTGCTCTGATGTCTCAGGGCTTTCTATTTTACCCTTAGAGAGAGTCCAGTGCCCGAATATATCGTGTACAAGTGCCAAGTATATGTCATCACCATCATATGTATATACCACTGCCCCAGCAAGATGCTCTATAATAGCCGGCTTATCTTTGTGCTTTGCTCCCTCTTCTTTGCGTGGCTCACCTATTTCCTTGTATACACTACCAAGTACTCCATTAACAAACCTGCTGGAGCTTTCTCCACCGTATTCTTTTGCAAGCTCTATAGACTCGTTAATAGCTACTTTTGGTGGTACACCCAATGAGTCATTAAATAACAGCTCCGCTAAACCTATTCGCAATATGTTCCTGTCCATAGTTGCTATCTTTTCAAGTGGCCACTCAGGCGCAGCTGTAGTAAGTACTTCATCTATCTCACTCTTCTTGGCTAAGACTACATCTATAAGCTGTTTAGTATAGTAGCCATCGCCACCTCCTAAGATTTCTTCATTGTCACCTATAAACTGTCCAACCTTTGTAGTATCCCAGCCGTCAGAGTCTATACCAAATAACGTCTGTAAAACAACAGCTCTAGATATGTGTCTGGCGCTCATATATACTTACTTAGAGTTAGACTCCTCACTATCTGTCTTTGGCTCATCTTTTTGGCTTTGATTTGCAAGGCCCTCAAGTTTCGCTATACGTTTAGCAGCTTTCTTAGTATTCTTTGCTTCTACGTCTTCCACTACTCTACCGCGATATTTACCACACTCAAGACACGCTCTGTGCCTTAGGTGCTTAGCACCGCACTCTTTACACTCGCTTAAACGAGGCTCTGTAAGAGCATGATGTGAGCGACGCTTACGCGTAGCACTTCTGTTTATTCTCATTCGTACCATATAGCGACATATTATACGCAAAAGTTACCTTTTAGCAACTATTTTAATCGTAATATGCTATAGTGCCTTAATGGTAAAAAAGAAGGCACTAAAAAAAATAAATATACAGAATAAAAAAGCCCGTTTTGACTACCAAATAATCAAGACATTTGAGGCTGGAGTTGTACTAGCAGGGCACGAGGTTAAGGCTGTGCGGTCTGGCAAAGCAAGCTTAATGGGCAGCCATGTGCTTGTACGAGACGCTGAGGCATATCTAATAAATGCAAACATAAGCCACTACCAAGAAGCTAATACTCCTGAGAACTATGACCCTAACCGTCCACGTAAACTACTACTAAATAAGAAAGAAATCTTAGAGCTAGAAAAAGTTGAAAATACTAAAGGTTTGACAGTAGTAGCACTAGCGTGGTATAATAATAACAGACGCTTAAAGCTAGAAATAGCTATCGCAAAAGGTAAGAAGGATTATGATAAACGCGAGAGCTTAAAAGAGATTGACAGTAAGCGCTCTACTGACCGTACGTTGAAAAATAATTAAATAAAGTCACTCGCCTAAAGTATATAGGCCACAACAAAAAGCGCACTGTGTTTTTTAGGGGGATGACTTGATTCGACAATGAGCAAGTCTTTTTGTTCGAGGTTGCGGTGAGTACCCGCATTGTTACTACTCAAACTTAAGTGTAGAGAAATTTTCACGGGGGATGAAGTCGCCTTTTGCGGCCAATCTCAGCCTTGCATACGCCTAAATTTAGGCCTATGTGACCGCTGGCTACTTGATGCTCAATAAAGTATCACCAGCGTCATCTATTGAGCTAAGGTATGTAGCTTGACTGACTATATACACTAAAACTTAAGACTCGACTTTGTACTATTTTGTTTGTTCTATAGGTACATAGTTTAAATTTTTAGAACATACTACACCTCGTAAATTCAACCTGACGACCTTACTTGCACGGGAGCTCACTACTCCCCATCTCCACACCAAGCAGATAAAAGGCGCCAATTATTTGGCGCCTTTTATAATGCTTTTACAAAAGCTAAGTCTATGCTCTTTACATAAGCCATGTTCATCTATTGCCTCATAATGCCCCCTAGTACCATAACCCTTGTGTTGTTCAAAACCATATTCTATACCATCATTACTATACTTAGCTCCAAGCTTTTTCATGTACTCATCTCTCGTGACTTTGGCAGCAATACTTGCCAATGATATTGTCACTTCGCTTTCGTCTCCTCTTACTATAGTCTTTTGATTTACAAAAACCTCAGGAGCTTTAAGACCACCATCTAATTTTATAAATACACCACTCTCCTGCCCGTTGGCTAGAATAGTAAGAACCTTAGACATAGCCTTGCTGATAGTTGGTACTATACCTTTATCATCTATAGTCTTAGCAGCACCCATACTTACTGCAAAATCCAACTCCCCCGCCTCTTGTTTAACTTGCATCCATGCAAATATCTCTATACGTTTTTTTTCACTGAGCTTCTTGGAGTCTTTTAATTTGCCCCTCATAAACTTATTTAGTAGCTCAGTCTCTATATCTTTAATATCATCATCCATAATAGAGCAAGCACCAACGGCTACAGGCCCAGCTATGGGTCCTCTACCAGCTTCATCTATGCCTATTGTGTGTTTATACCTGCTCATGATTCATGCAATTATACTACTAAATGTTATACTATGCTTAATGTCAAAAAACACTCCTTTTACCCACCTACACACACACTCGCACTACTCCCTACTTAATGCCCTACCCAAGATAAAAGAACTTGTAGCTGCCGCTAAGGCCGATGGCCATACAGCGCTAGCAATTACCGAGGATGGTAATATGTACTCTGCAATAGAGTTCTATAAAGAGTGCAAAAAAAACGACATAAAGCCAATACTTGGTGTAGACCTATATGTTGCACCTCGCGGCATGACCGATAAAGAGCATAGGACAGATGATGCACACTCACGAATCGTACTCTTGGCTAAAAATAAAGAAGGTTATCTTAATATGATACAACTTGTAACTAAAGCTAACCTTGAGGGCTACCATAACAAGCCACGAGTAGATGAGACCTTGCTGAAGCAACACAAAGATGACCTAGTCGCCATACTACCCGCACGAACGAGCTCTGTAGGCCAAGCCTTGTTGGTAGCAGACCAGGCCACGGCGCTAGAGAGAGCTCAGACTTACAAGAAGATATATGGCGACGATTTATATATAGAGATAACACATCATGACGAATTTTTAGGGCACAAGAAGCTCATTGCCCAACTGACTGATGTAGCAAATAAAGCTGGCATAACAATGCTCGCTGCACAAGAAATATATTACCTCAAGCAAAAAGACAAGGTTGCAAGGGCTCTAGCAAATAAAATACACGACGCCCGGAGACTAACAGACGATGATATAGAACGAGAGGAAGATTATTCTTTCAAGACAACTGAGCAAATGCAAAAGATGTTTAAAGAAACACCTGAACTAATACAAAACACCAACACAGTCGCAGATATGTGTAATCTAGAGCTCAGTCTAGGTGATTGGCGCTTCCCTAACTTTCCTAAAGAAGACGGCAAGAGCTACGACGAAATGCTTAGAGAGGACACCTACAATGGACTTAAGCGCAGAGGGCTAGAAGAAAATGACGAGCATAAAAAGCGCATAGAATACGAACTTGGCATAATAAAAGACAAGGGTTACTCCCCATACTTCTTAGTTGTATCTGACTTAATGCGGTGGGCTGAGAGTGCCGACATACTCACAAATACTCGTGGCTCAGCGGCAGGCTCATTTGTCTCTTATCTTATAGATATAACTTCTATAAACCCATTGATATACAACCTGCCATTTGAGCGCTTCCTTAATCCTGAACGACCATCTCCACCAGACGTAGATATGGATATACCAGATAACAAGCGAGATGCAATGATAGACTACGCCAGAGAAAAATATGGTAAAGATGCTGTAGCACAAATAGGCACCTTTGGTACTATGGCTGCTCGCGCCGCAGTACGCGACGTAAACCGTGCACTAGGATATCCGTATGGTATTGGTGACAAGATTGCCAAGATGATACCATTCGGCGCACAAGGCTTCCCTATGACTATAGACCGTGCAATAGAAATAGAAAAAGAACTGAAGGATTCATATAAAAGCATGCATGAAGTACGAGAGGTAATAGATTACGCTAAACAGATAGAAGGCAACGCCCGTCACGTAGGAGTACACGCTGCTGGTGTGGTTATCTCAGACACAGGCAGGGTTACTGACTATATACCTGTACAATATGACCCTAAGAGCGCTGACGGGCAAGGCAAGCTTATAACACAGTATGACATGCATGGTGTAGAGGAGGCTGGTTTACTTAAGTTTGACTTCTTGGGACTCAAGAACTTGGGTATACTAGCCGACGCAGTAAAGAGGGTTAAGAAAATACAGAATAAAAGCGTAGATGTAAACAACCTGCCGTTAGATAATAGTAAAACTTATGAGATGCTAGCAGCTGGGCATACAATAGGAGTCTTTCAAATGGCATCTAGCGGTATGACTAAGTGGTTAATGGAGCTTGTGCCGACAGAGGTGCATGATCTAAATGCCATGGTTGCACTTTATCGGCCTGGACCAATGGAGTTCATACCTGGCTATATTGCAGGTAAACGAGATCCTAGCAGTGTAAAGTATGTAGACCCACGCCTTGAAAAATACCTAAAGCCTACTTACGGTATATTGATGTACCAAGATGACATAATGCTTATAGCCGTGGAGCTGGCTGGCTATAGCTGGCTCGAAGCAGATATGTTCCGTAAAGCCATGGGTAAAAAAATACCAGAAATAATGGCACAACAAAAAAAGAAATTCCATGATGGTTGTATTGAGAGAGGTATGGAGGAATCTGCTCAAGTAAAACTATGGGAAAGCATAGAGACATTTGCTGCGTATGGGTTTAATAAAGCCCATGCTGTTAGTTATGGTGGCCTGGCTTATAAGACCGCATACATGAAAGCCAACTACCCATTAGAGTATATGTCTGCTCTACTAACCGCAGACTCTGGCGACACTGAAAGTATATCTGCTACCGTGGCAGAGTGTCGCAATATGGGTATAGAGATATTACCGCCTGACATAAATAATAGTCTCGGCGTTTTCTCTGTGGTTATAGGACACAAGGTACCTGCCATTCGTTTTGGTTTAAACTCTATAAAAAACTTCGGTGAGGGTATAGCCAATAGTATAGTAGAGGAACGAAAAAAGAATGGTAAATATAAAAACTTAGCAGAACTACTAAAAAGGGTCTCTGATAACAACTTTAATAAACGCTCAATAGACGCACTAATAAAATGCGGCGCACTAGATGAATTTGCACCTCGTGGCACATTGTTATCAAACTTAGAGACTATACTGCAATATCATAAAGAAGAGCATAATAAACCAGAAGACCAAGGGTCTCTCTTTGGTGCAACTGAGTCATCTAATAGTAACATAGAACTAAAAAAATCACCTGCTATGGACTTGGAAGATAAACTTAGTTACGAAAAAGAGTTAGTAGGATTATATATATCTGGACACCCACTAGATGCTCATAAGGAAAAGTTAAAGGGCCGAAAAGATATACATTCAATTAAAAATAATAGTATACCAGGCATAACAACCGTCACGGCAGGACTTATAGAAAATATACATACAATAATAACCAAAAAAGGTGCGAAGATGGCATTCGTAAAAATAAGTGACTACAGCGATAGCTTTGAGGTAGTAGTCTTTCCAGAGGTATATGACACTTACAAGGAAAGGCTTACCCTCGATAAATGTGTACTCATAAAAGGCAAGCTCTCTATAAGAGACGGGGAGAAAAGCTTTATGGCAGATGCCATAAAACCAATGTAAGCATAACCATATTGCATTTGCATATTAAAAACCCGCCGTTTGGCGGGTTTTTAATTACCTATACTAATAGATACTACTGACCTACCATGTATGTAGGCACGTGTCCTACAGTACCTGATACACTTGATATTGCACTTGGGCAAGTATTAGCTGGAGTAGGAGGAGTACCCTCTAACTTAGCTCCCATACAATACGAAGATCCTCCTGCTGCTGTAGCATACCAATAATCCTCACTTGATGAAGGGTCATCTGGCAATGCAGTGATATATCCTCCTGATGTCAAACCACTTAATGTTGAGACATTAACTTCTGTTACAGCAACTGGGTATGCACTGTTAGTGTCATAATATGATTCCAACGCTAGCTGCAAGCTCTTAAGGTCTGCCTGGCGACGAGCGTCACGAGCCTTCTTACGAGCAGTGTTCATAGATGCTAATACTACTGATGATAATATACCTATGATGGCAATAACAACTAGAAGCTCGATGAGCGTAAAACCTTTCTGACTATTCTTAAATTTCATATTCTTAAATTTACTTATTTATAATTAATAATTACATACATTATATAACCTATACGGCCAGCTTACAACCTCCCTGTGTATAACTATAGCCCGGCAGATATGTTATATATAGGAACAAGTACAGACGCTAACAACACACCTACCCCAATGGCCAGCGTAACTATCATCAACGGCTCTATCATAGATACTAGAGTGTCCACCGCATTAGAGACCTCTCTCCTATAAAACTTAGCCATCGTATCTAAGATAGCCCCCAGCTCACCTGTCTCCTCTCCAATTTTTATCATTGCAACTATAATACCTGGGAACTCAGGATACTTAGCAAAAACCTCTGAAGCGGCACGTCCACTCTGTATCTCTAAGGCTGCCTTTCTTAGTACCTCACCAAATACAGCATCGTCTACTACGTCTGCCGTTATCTCTACTGCACGCACCATTTGTATACCACTACCAAGCATTGTACTCAGGTTATCTGCAAGTCTAGACAGAAAAAGCTTTTGGTATAAGGTGCCTACATAAGGTATAGACATACGTAATGCAGACAAACGAACTCTCCCTTCAGGTGAAGAGTAATACTTATACAAAAATGTACCGCCAATAACCAGGCCGGCTATTACAAGTATGAAATAATTAGTGAGGAAGTGGCTGATACCAAGTACTATTTTTGTATATATTGGTATCTCTTGCCCCGTCTCCGTTAGTATGTCTGATAAACGCGGTATAACAGTAGTAAGCATCAAGACCATAACCGCTATAAATGTCAATATAACAAACGCTGGATATATAAGCGCATTCTTAGCTTTAGCTGTAACCTCGTAGGTCCTATCTATATAATCGGCTAGATACTCAAACGTCTTGTCTAAGTTACCTGTCTCTTCTCCCGTGCGTACCATACTAACAAAAAACCTAGAGAACACTTTAGGGTGCTTGGCCAACGCATCACTGATATTACTACCACTTTGCAAATCATTAGCCACGTCTGTAAGGTGTCTACGCAGCGGTATACTCTCACTTTCGGCTGCCAAGAGCCTAAATATACGTAATGCAGATACTTGTGCCTCAAAAAGTGTAGCTATCTGCCTTGATAGCATCACTACATCTTTTGTCTTAACTCTCTCAAAAAATGTGATATTTTGACTCAACAATGACCCACCGCCTTGGGCGCGCACAAACTGTATAGTAAACCCACGCCTTTGTAGAGAAGATATTGCTATGTCTTGACTTACAGCATCTATAGTACCAGAGCGCGTAGCTCCAGTCTGATCAATTGCTTTGTACTCAAATACTGACATTATATAAATATTATATCAACCTATCTAAAACTTTTGGGTTGAGTGAGTGTTCGTAAGCATTTTGCTGAGTTATTTCACCCCTAGAGACCAGGTCTGCAAGTGAACGCTCCATTGATATCATTCCTGATTCTGCGTTAGTCTCTATTACCGTGTTGAGTTCGTGTGTACGACCCTCTCTTATTAGGTTCTGTACCGCCTTATTAGATATCAATAGTTCAAAAGCAGGCACCATGCCACCAGAGGTACGAGGTATAAGTCTTTGGGAAAAGATGCCAGCAAGTGATGCTGATAACTGTAGTCGTATCTGGTCTTGTTGTCCTGCTGGGAATGAATCTATAATACGGTCTATGGTCTGAGCTGCATTATTTGTATGTAGGGTAGAGAATACTAAGTGCCCAGTCTCAGCAGCGGTTACTGCTGCAGCCATAGTCTCTGGACCACGCATCTCTCCTACTAACACCACGTCTATATCTTGCCTAAAGGCGCCCTTAAGCGCAGAAGAAAAACTACTTGTATCTATGTGCACCTCTCTTTGGTCTATAAGTGACTGCTTAGGCTCGTGTACATACTCTATAGGATCTTCTATGGTAAGTATATGGGCAGCTCTCTCTCTATTTATTAAGTCTATAAGTGCTGTAAGTGTAGTAGTTTTACCTTGCCCAACCGGGCCAACAACTAAGAAAAAGCCTTGGTTACGGTGTGCAAATGTCTCAAGTACTTCAGGCAACTCCAACTCTTCTATTGTCCTAATCTCTTTAGGTATACGACGCATTACTATTCCTACAAAACCTCTCTGGTAAAATGCATTACATCGAAACCTGTCACCACCCGCAGGAGAATATGAAAAATCAAGTTCTTGCTTCTCTGCAAATGTATTAAGTTGCTCTTTATTAGTTAATACTTCTAAAAAACCTTTTACGTCATCTCCTTTTAGAATCTGTTCATTCATCATTGGCACAAGAGAACCGTCTACTCTTAGAGTTGGTCTAGACTCTGCAGACAGGTGCAAGTCGGAGCCGCCCTCGTGTGTTAGTACGGTAATATATTTTTTAAGCGAGCTCTCGTATTGTTGCATCAGTTAATTATAACAATCAAGGACATATACCACTAATAGATTATCCCCAAATTAGAACATTGCTAAACTAGGTTATCTGGTGCTGGATACTCCCGGCACAACCTTTCTACAGCGTTGCGTATTTTATCTATCTCTATATTTTTCTTTAGCTTTTTTGTTAGCTTTTTTATATATTTTTGTTTTTCAACAACATTACCATCTGGCAACTCCTCGCTCTTTACTATATCCATCACTCGATTAATCCATAGCGCTATCTGCTGCATCTCTTTTACTTTCATACCTCTGGTAGTTACACTAGGAGTACCCATGCGCACTCCACTTGGGTAAAATGGGCTCTGCGGTTCATTAGGTATCGTGTTTTTGTTAGTAGTTAGGCCAACCATATCTAAGGCTGTCTCTACTATGGCCCCCCTACCCTTACCGCACTTTAGTAGTAACAAGTGATTATCTGTACCGTCACTTACCAGTTCTGCACCACCTTTTATAAGAGCTTTGGCTAGTGCATCTGCATTTTTTACTACCTGCTTGCCGTACTTCTTGAAGGCCGGCCTACTTGCCTCAGCAAATGCTACTGCCATTGCTGCAGTAGTATGGTTGTGTGGCCCTCCCTGGCTACCAGGCATTATTGCTCTGTCTAACTTTAGACTGAGGTCTTTATCTTTTTTTAATCCTTTTTTGGTAACCATCATTATTCCACCTCTTGGTCCACGTAATGTCTTATGTGTTGTGCTTGTAATAATATCTACAAACTTCTCTGGGCTCTTGTGGACACCAGCAACTATAAGCCCTGCTATGTGTGCAATATCTGCAACTAAATATGCCCCCGTCTTGTCCGCAATCTCTCCTAATTCTTTAAATGGAAACTCACGTACATATGCAGTCGCTCCTACCCATATAAGCTTTGGCTTGTGTTTTTTTGCTAACATCTCCACCTCCTTTAAGTCTATATAGCCATCTTCTTTAACATGATATTGTATTGTATTAAAAAATTTAGCCGTTGCACTAGCCTTCCACCCGTGAGTCAGGTGCCCACCATCGAAAAGGTGTTGACCCAATACAGTGTCTCCAGCCTCACAAGTGGCAATATATACAGCCATATTTGCTTGAGAACCAGAGTATGGTTGCACATTTGCATATGGCACATTAAATAGCTTCTTTAACCTATCCCTGGCTAAATTCTCTACTTTATCTATAACTTCATTGCCTCCATAGTATCTAGCTCCTGGATATCCCTCTGAATACTTGTTAGTAAGTACAGAGCCCATAGCCTCTAAAACTGCCTTGCTCACAATGTTCTCTGATGGTATCAACTCCAAGGAGTCAGACTGTCGTCGTTGCTCATCTTGCAACAACTCATACAAAGCCTTATCTTGCTCTTTTATTCTTGTAAACTTTTGCTTAGTGCTTTTTTGTTTTTGCTTAATCATGATATAAAAATTACCTACCTAATACACAATTACTTTGTAGGCGGGTCATTGAACATATGCACAATCTTAATTAATCCGAGTATATCATACTTACTTACGCTCAAACATCTGCGATATCGAATTGCCTTGTGTCAGCCTCTTCACGATGTCGGCGATTACTGGTGCTATCGTAAACACCTTTAACTTTTTACACATTTTTTTATGTACAGTTTGAGGTATAGAGTCACTCACCAATACCATTTTTATAAAATCGTTTTTATTAATAAGCTCAATTGCAGGACCTGAGAGTATACCGTGTGTCGCACACACGATAAGATCTTTTGCCCCCTTGCGCTTAAGTACCTCGGTAGCCTTGTTAACTGTGCCAAAAGTATCTATCATGTCGTCTATTATTATTGCTGTTCTGCCCTCTAGGTACTTTTTATCTCCTATTAGAACTGTCTTGCTTACTGTATTCTTCTTACTATAATCACGCTCTTTAGAAAGTACTAAAAACGGTAATTTAAATAGGCCTGCAAACTCTTTTATACGCTTAAGAGCACCCTCATCTGGAGCGACCAGTACAAACTTCTCTTTATAGGAAAGGCCTTTACCAAACACATGCTTGTCTAGGTATTTTTTAATAATATGCGTTGTGTATAAATTATCACATGGCACATTAAAGAAACCTTGTATCTGTGGAGCGTGCAAGTCAAAAGTAATTACTCTGTCAACCTTGGCAAGTTCAAATAAGTCTGCAACATCACGTGCACTTATGGCACCTCTCGGATTATCTTTCTTCTCTTCTCTTGAATACGGGAAGAAGGGCACAATCAAGTTCACTGTCTTAGCATCAGAGCGGCGCAATGTCTTAGCGAGTATATATGTCTCCATTACATAGTCATTAGCCGTTCTACGTTCACAATCATCTTTTGTTGTATAACCACCAGACTGCAATACAAAAATATCTTTATTACGTACGCTCTCTGGTATCCTAGGACGGAACTCTGTATTAGCAAAATACTCAAATACATTGCCGATAGGTTTGCGCTTTAAAAGTTTTGAGACATCGCTCACAAGTTTCGGGTTAGAACTCCCGCCGATAATGCGCACATTCTTCACTCATTTATACTAGCATATATGCATCATGAATCAAAAAGGACCAGTTCAATAAAGCACTGGTCCTCAACTTGTTGTAATCTAACCTACTATAGCAACTGCCTGGCAGTGAACACTAACGCCCCTCCAATGCGTGGGTCATAGTACATACCTGTATGAACATTGTGTCCCGATGGATCGAAATCTAGTTTCGGGAAACGAATTTTTCTATCTGATATAGAGCTAACTCGTACACCCATTATTCGCATAGACCATGGAGGCTCGTACTCTGCGTTGCCAGACCGAACCTGAACCCAATATATTTTATGCCTCATAACTATAAACCAAGTATAAAATACAATAACGTGGTATATAAGTATGAAAAAGATAATTAAAATAGTCCAAAGCATAGTTTAATCCTCCAAAAAATGATTACAATTATAAAAAAACAACTAATCTAGTTATACACTATAAAAAGTTACTTAGCTAGCTTGTACTGCTGAGGCTACAGCATCTACTACTCCATCGTCAAACATGCTTGGTATTATCTTCTCCTCTGTTGGCTCTTGCACCAGCCCGGCCAACGCCTCGGCTATTGCCATCTTCATCTGCATTGTAACCTTAGTAGCACCACTAGCGAATAGCCCTTTAAAAAGTCCAGGGAAGACCAGTGCATTATTTATCTGGTTGGGGAAATCACTACGACCCGTAGCCACAATCCTTGCACCACCAAGCTTAGCCTCATTAGGCATTATCTCTGGCACCGGGTTTGCAAGAGCAAATATTATGGCATCACTATTCATACTTTTCACCATCTCTTTGGTGAGTATGTCAGGAGCAGACACACCTATAAATACATCTGCACCAGTAAGAGCCTCCACTAGTGAAGGCAAGTCACATCGTGTTGAATTACCATTAGAACATGTCTTTTTTATAACCTCACAAAAGTGCTCTTTATTGCCAGTGCCACAAACTTTACCTTCGTTAAGTACTCCTTTACTATCTAAAACTGTCAGTACCTTAAATCCATAGGCATTTAATAACTCTACCGCAGCGTGTCCAGCTGCTCCAGCACCATTAACCACAACACTCACCTCCTCCTTATTTTTGCCAACTATACTAAGTGCATTAATAAGGCCTGCCAGTACCACTATAGCTGTGCCGTGTTGGTCATCATGGAAGACTGGTATATCAAGCTCCTCCATAAGTCGCCGCTCTATCTCAAAGCACCTTGGGGCAGATATGTCTTCAAGATTAATAGCTCCAAATGTGGGGGCGATATTTTTAATTGTTTGTATTATCTCTTCAGTATCTTGAGTTGCAAGTGCTATGGGGAATGAGTCTATACCAGCAAACTCCTTAAGCAATACGGCCTTGCCCTCCATCACTGGTAAACCTGCCTCGGCCCCAATGTTACCTAACCCCAACACTGCAGAGCCATCTGTGATTATCGCTACAGTATTTTTGCTAGTTACAACCTCGTTACTCTGTACTTCTCCACTCTCTATAGCACTACATACAGCACCCACTCCTGGAGTGTAGGCAAGCGCCAACTCCTCATTATTGGTAACGGGCATCAAGCTTTTAATCTCAAACTTGCCCTTAAATTTTTTATGTAAATCAATACTGCTCTTACTGTAGTCTGTCATGGTTCAGGCAGTATAGCATATTTGCTTTTATTTACATTTGTGTAATCCTGTGCACTTATGACAGCAGCATTAAAGAACGCCACAGGCAAAACACTGGTGATAGTAGAGTCACCTGCTAAGGCTAAGACTATTGAAAAATATCTCGGTAGTGAGTATATGGTACGTGCGTCAGTAGGCCATGTACGTGACTTACCTAAGAGTAACAAAAAAGCTATAGACGTTGCCGCTGGCTTCAAGCCTCACTATGAGGTTAGTGCTGGCAAACACAAGGTAATCGCTGAGCTAGAGAGCCTAGCCCAAGATGCTAAAGAAGTAATACTGGCAACTGACCCAGACCGTGAGGGTGAGGCAATAGCCTGGCACCTGGCCGAGTTGTTAGAGCTTAAGGACCCTAAGAGAGTCGTCTACCAAGAAATTACTAAGGATGCCGTGCAAGAGGCCTTCAGTAAACCAAGAAAGATAGACCAAGACATGAGACAGGCGCAAGAAGCTAGGCGTGTTCTAGACAGGCTCGTAGGGTACGACCTCTCTGGGCTAATATGGCAAAAGGTGCGCTATGGGCTTTCTGCTGGGCGTGTACAATCTCCTGCTCTTCGTATAATAATGGAAAGAGAGCGAGAGATTCGTGCATTTATACCAGACGATTTTTGGGTTATTACGGCCGAAGCCTCAGCAAACCCTGAACAATTTCAGCTGACTTGCATTATTGAGCCAGACACTCAGACAGAGGCAGACAGAATCGTAAAAGTTGGCACAGAGTCAAATTGGGTAGTTATAAATGTTACAGAGTCAGAGGCTAAACGTACTCCAAAAGCCCCTTTTACCACCTCTACACTACAACAAACAGCCAGTACGAGATTAGGCTATTCACCTAGCAATACTATGCGCATAGCGCAAAAGCTTTATGAAAAAGGGTATATAACCTACATGCGTACAGACAGTCCTAGTCTATCTAAGCAAGCTCAAGAGCAAGCCATATCTATTATTGATAGTGAGTACGGTAAAGAGTTTGTACAACCTCGTGACTTTAAGAGTAGGAGCAAAAATGCACAAGAAGCCCACGAGGCTATACGCCCAAGTAACCTGAGTAAAAAGACAGCCGGGACAACAGCAGACCAACAAAAGCTATACCAACTAATCTGGGCTCGTACTGTAGCTAGCCAGATGGCAGATGCGCGTCTAAAACGTGCTAAAATTTTAGCCAATGTTATTGGTAGCAATGAAGATATACCAGACTTTGCAGTACGAGGTAGTCGTGTGATATTTGACGGTTGGCTAAAGGCCGACCCAGCAGCTAAAGGTGAGGATACTCAAGTACCAGCTGTAAGTAAGGGCGACGAACTAAATATAAGCAATATAGAAGCAGAGGGTAAGCAGACTCAACCGCCTAATAGATATACAGAGGCTGGCTTAATTAAAGAATTAGAAAAGAGGGGTATAGGGCGCCCATCTACTTACGCTAGCATCATGAAGACCCTCAATGACAGAGGCTATGTAGACAAGCAAGGCAAGACACTACTACCCACCGACACTGGTGATGTAGTAAGCTCATTTCTTGAGAAGCACTTTAGTAAATATATATCAGATACCTTTACAGCAGAGCTTGAAGACGAACTAGATGAAATAGCAGATGGAACAAGAGAGTACACCAAGACGTTAGAGGACTTCTATACACCATTTACTAAAGATATAGGAAGTAAGGCTGATATACCTAAGGTCACAAACATGGGCGACGCTCCAGCAGAATTTAAGTGTCCACAATGCCAAGCCGACATGGTATACAAACTATCTAAAGGTGGTAAGTTTATGAGCTGTAATAAATTCCCTGAGTGTAATGGCGCTCGCAAGGCAGACGGCAGTATAATAGA
>Ga0256834_1000826_pt1 | contig 21868 bp, 21 predicted proteins | sample 4281140metaG_FD_190536 | JGI IMG/M metagenome (GOLD analysis project Ga0256834, IMG submission 190536) | Hydrothermal vent microbial communities from East Pacific Rise, Pacific Ocean - 4281-140 | ecosystem: Environmental > Aquatic > Marine > Hydrothermal vents | place: Pacific Ocean: East...
AAACGAGAGCCTGCAAAAAAAGCCTATAATGAAATAATATTAGAAATTGAGCAGCATATTAAAGAGGGGCAAGATGTTGCTTATATTTGCGAAGGTGATCCGTTGTTTTATGCTAGCGCTATGTATTTAATTGAGCGTATTAAAAGCGAAATTAACATAGAAGTGATACCCGGAATTACTTCTTTGCAAGCAGCCTCTAGCGCTCTTGTGCAACCGCTTGTATCTCGCAATGAAATCTTAAAAATCTTGCCTGCAACTCTTGATGGTGAAAGATTGTTGGCTGAGTTAAAAAATGCACAAGCTGTGGCACTAATAAAAGTAGGTCGCCATTTTGCTCGTATTAAAAATTTGCTCAAAAAAAGCGGGCATATCAGCAAGGCAAAAATTGTTATAAATGCTTCTTGTGAAAACCAGCAAATAATAAATGTTGGTGATTATGACAAAGATGAATTGCCTTATTTTGCGATAATAATTAGCTATAAGGGAGATGAAGCTTGGAGCAAATAGAGCCAGTAATTATCTGTTATTCTGCAAAGGGTAAGGTGCTAGCAGGTAAAATTGCTCGCAAATTTGATGCGCAACTCCTATGTTCGCCAAGCAAGCAAATGGTGCAACAAGCCTTTAGTGAGGGCACGCCAATAATTGGTATTTGCGCTACTGGCATTCTTATTCGAATTCTTGCTCCATTGTTAAATGATAAATTTAATGAAGCGCCAGTTATTGTTATTTCTAGTGATGGGGAAAATATCGTGCCGCTACTTGGTGCGCATCATGGTGCAAATGAATTGGCGCAGGAACTGGCTGATATTTTGCTTGCTAAAATTATAAAAACTAGTGCCTCTGATAGGCGGTTTACTCGCTCGTTAGATGAGCCGCCAAGGGGTTATGTTTTAGCAGATGCGAATTTAGCAAAAAATGCGATGAAAAAGGTTTTGGCAGGTGAGAAGGTTTTGCTTAATGGGGAGGCAGATTGGTTGAGTGAGGCCGGCTACGAGTTAAATGTACAGGGAGAGGTAGAAATAACAATAAGCGAAGAAATAGCAAATAAAAACACCCTAACCTATCACCCAAAAACACTTATTATTGGCGTAGGAGCGGAGCGTAATGCGCCAACAAACGAATTGATAGGTTTAGTTGAAAACACTCTTAAAACACATAATCTATCGCCACTTTCTATTGCCGCCATTGCCTCAATAGACGTTAAGGCAGATGAAAAAGCGATAAATGAATTGGCTACGCATTTTAATGTGCCGCTTCGCCTTTTCACCGCTGATAGTTTAGCAAGAGAGCAAGTTCCTAATCCCTCAAAAATTGTGAAAGCAGAAGTTGGCACTTCTTCGGTTGCTGAAGCAAGCGCTATAAAAGCTGGTGAATTAATAGTTGAAAAACAAAAATCAAAGCGCACTACTTGCGCCATTGGCAAAGCCGCTTTGCCGATAGATATTGAAAATTTTGGTGTAGCAAGAGGCATATTACATATTGTAGGAATTGGGCCGGGTGAACATGAGCAGCGTACTATTTCAGCAATAGGGGCGCTTAAAAATAGCTCCGATTGGGTTGCTTATGGTTTTTATCTTGATTTAATTGCTGATCTAAAACGGGCTCAAACTGAGCATCGTTTTCCTTTAGGAGATGAGGAAAAACGAGTGCGTCATGCGCTAGAATTGGCCGCTAAGGGCAAAGAAGTTGCGCTTATTTGCTCGGGTGATGGGCAAATATATGCCATGGCTTCTTTGGTGTTTGAGCTGCTTGATGCAAGCGGCAAAAGGGCAATTAGCAAAAATGCCAAGCGAGTTGAAATAATTTCTCATGCAGGAATTTCGGCTTTACAAATGGCATCAAATCGAGTTGGTGCAATCTTAGGCCATGATTTTTGCGCCATATCCTTGAGCGATTTACTAACGCCAAAAAAGAACATTATTGAGCGGTTAGAGGGGGCGGCAAAAGCTGATTTTGTAACGGCATTTTATAATCCTCGATCAAAGACTAGAACAGATCTGCTTGATAGAGCAAAAGAGATTTTTCTTGAGCACCGCCCTCCAACGACTCCAGTGATTATTGCTCGCTCATTAGGGCGCAAGGATGAGGCTATAAAAATAGTTGAGTTGAAAGATTTTAATCCTTGCGAGGTTGATATGATGTCTATTGTGTTGTTTGGCTCAACAAATTCAAAAAGTTTCATGCGTGGTGATGGGCGAGCGGTTGCTTATACTCCAAGGGGATATGCAGGGAAAGTGGAAACAGAATAATGGTTTTTTTGATAGTTTTTGCTCATCTCTTTGCTATTATTCTCCGTCGTCATTCCGTTGAAAAGCGGAATCTATTTGTGCCATCACATTATATCATAGATTGCGATTTTTTAGCTGCTACAACAAAGAGAACAATAGTAAAAAAATGCTCGCTTAGGGGTATAATGGACCCCGTTTTTCAACGGGGTGACAGCGGAGGATACGCTGACTTAGAACAGGGGAGAAAACAATGAAAGTCTATTTCATTGGCGCAGGGCCCGGAGCTGCTGATTTAATTACTGTTCGGGGTCAAAATCTGATAAGACAAAGCCCTGTGTGTATTTATGCTGGCTCGCTCGTGCCAAAAGAAATTGTTGCTCAGGCGCCAAAAAATGCAAAAGTGATTGATAGTGCATCGCTTAATCTTGATGAAATTATTGCGCTTATTGCACAAGCGCATAAGCAAGATAAAGATGTTGCAAGAGTTCATTCTGGTGATCCATCAATTTATGGCGCAATAGGTGAGCAAATGCGCCGCTTAAAAGCCTTAAATATTGCCTATGAAATCGTACCCGGTGTGCCAGCCTTTGCTGGTGCTGCTGCTAGGATTGGTGCTGAATTAACATTGCCCAATATTTCTCAAACCATTATTTTAACCCGCACCTCTGGTAAGGCTTCGCAATTAAGTGAGTTTGAGAGTTTAGAAAATTTGGGAGCAAGTAAAGCCACATTGGCAATTCATCTTTCCATTCGTAATCTCGCTTATGTAAAAGAGGCGCTTAGCCCTCATTATGGCGAGAACTGTCCTGTGATAATTGCCTATCGGGCTACTTGGGAGGATGAGAAAATTATTAAAACCACTTTAGCCAATATGAAAGCAGATGTTAGAAAAGCAAAAATTACTCGAACGGCTTTAATTTTTGTTGGGGAAGTTTTTGGGGTAAATGATTTTAGTGACTCTAGTCTTTATGATGAGAGTTTTTCTCATGTGTTGCGCAATAAAGGAAAAAAGAAAAATAAATAAAATGATTTTTTGCTTGTTAAATTTTTCATTTCTAGCAAAGTAGTAAAAATGATAAAGGACTATAAGCTAAATGACTTATGAGCAAATTATACTTTTTTCACTTATTGGCTTAGTGCTTGTTGGGCTATTATGGGGCAAATGGCGCTATGATCTGGTGGCGTTTGCTGCGCTAATCGCTGGGGTGGCGCTTGGTGCTGTGCCAGTTGAAAATGCTTTTTCTGGTTTTGGGCATGAGGCAACAATAATTGTTGCTTTAGTTTTGATAATTTCCACAGGTCTTATGCGCTCGGGTGCTGTTGATTTGATAACTCGGGTTGTTGTTGATAGTTCACGATCTTTGGGTGCGCATATTGCAATTTTTGGTACATTTGGCGGAATATTAAGCGCCTTTATGAATAATGTTGCAGCGCTTGCTTTGTTAATGCCCGTTGATATTTCTGCGGCAAAACAAGCGGGGCGCTCTCCTTCGCAATCTCTAATGCCGCTTTCGTTTGCTACTATTCTTGGTGGAATGGCAACGCTAATTGGCACACCACCAAATATTATTATTGCCTCTTATCGCAATGAGGCGATGGGCGAGCCTTTTTCTATGTTTGATTTTGCTCCCGTTGGATTAGCCATTGCTATTGTTGGTATGATTTATATTGCAACGATTGGTTGGCGCTTAATTCCGCAAAGAAAAAGTAGCAATAATGCTATGGAAGAATTATTGGCGATTGAGGATTATGTTGCTGAATTAATTGTTGCTGAAAAATCAAATGCCATAGGGCAAAAGGTGCGAGATCTTGATGAAATATTAGAAGAAAATGATTGTGTAATTTTGGGGCTTATTAGACGAGGCGAGCGCTTACCCGGCCGTGCAAGGCGTGAGATAATAAAAAATAAAGATATTCTTGTAGTGCAAGGAACTCCAGAAGCGCTTGGAAAATTATCGGGGGCATTAAAACTAAAATTACAGGGGAAAGCAGGACAAGTTGCTGATCTTTCTTCTGATATGAGATTAAGTGAAGTTGTTATAACAAAGGATAGCCCACTAATTGGGCGCACTGCCAACCAAGTGCAAATGTTGCGTATTTCTGGCGTTTCTATGATCGGGCTTTCTCGCATGGGTAAAATCATTCGTGAACGTGTTAGGCGCACGAAACTAAAGGCTGGTGATATTTTATTATTGCTTGGCACAGATCAAGACGTAAATGAAATGGCGGCACGACTTGAATATTTACCGCTTGATGTTCGCCCGCTTACCATAATTCGGCATGAAAAAGCATGGGGCGCTATTGCGATGTTTGCTGGTGCTATTGCTTTGGCGGTGCTTGGAGTGTTTCCGCTTACTATTTCTTTAGCTATGGTTGCCATTGGTTTGGTTTTATTTGATATATTACCGTTAAGAGAAATTTATAAATCGGTTGAATGGCCAGTTATTGTGTTGCTTGGTTCGATGATACCGCTAGGTGCGGCGCTTGAAAGTTCTGGCGGTACGGCGATAATTGCGAATTGGCTTGCTTCAGTTACTGCTGGAATGCCTGCATGGGGTGCTATTGCGGTAATTCTTGTTGCTACTATGACCTTATCGGACGTGCTAAATAATACGGCAACTGCGGTTATTGCCGCCCCTATTGCAATTGAATTGGCACGAGCGCTAAATGCTTCGCCTGATCCATTTTTAATGGCGGTGGCGGTTGGCGCATCTTGTGCTTTTTTAACTCCGATAGGGCATAAAAATAATTTGTTAATACTCGGTCCGGGTGGTTATCGTTTTGGTGATTATTGGCGTATGGGATTGCCGCTTGAGATATTGGTTACTATCGTTGCCGTGCCAACAATTCTTGTTGTTTGGCCGCTTTAGCCAATTTCTTCTGCCAATTCCAAACCATCTAAAATCGCTCGTTTTGCATCTAATTGCCTAGCCTCATTTGCACCGCCAATTATATGCACTTTAATCCCTGCTTTTTCTAAAGGGATTTTAAGTGCATCATTTGCAATTTGCCCAGCGCAAATAACCACATTATCCACCTGTAAAACCTGCTCAATTCCTGCCACTTCAATATGCAGGCCTTCATCGTCAATTTTTTTATAAGTAATATTGCCAAGCATTTTCACTCCGCCAAGCATCATTTCAGCTTTATGAATCCAGCCCGTTGTTTTGCCTAAAGAGCGGCCAAATTTTTCACCTCGTTGTAGCAGATAAATTTTGCGTTTTGGCATTGGTGGTTGCGGGGCTTTAGCTAATCCTGACCTATCGCCAGATTGTGAACTTGTCCAATCTATATCTATGCCCCATTTTTTTTGAAAAGCTAAAAGTTGTGCTTCTTCGTCTAATTCTGTTTCTGGCACGCCCCCTAAAAGCAATTCGGCAACATCAAAGCCAATGCCACCAGCGCCAATGATTGCCACTCGCTTGCCTATTGATTTTACATTATTTATTGCCTCAATATAGTTAAGCACGTTGGGGCGATTAATGCCCTTTATATCTAATGTACGAGGGATAATGCCAGTTGCTAAAACCACCTCATCAAAGCCGCTTAGATCAGAAATATCAGTCTTTTTATTAAGCCTGATTTTTACATCTGCTCTTTTTAGGCGATTAGAAAAATAGTTCAAACTCTCATCAAAAATTTCTTTATGGGGGATTTTTTTAGCCAAGTTGAATTGCCCGCCAAGTTGTTCACTTGCTTCAAAAATCGTAACTTCATGCCCTCGTTCAGCTGCCTCTGCTGCAATACTCATGCCAGCAGGGCCTGAGCCAACAACGCCAATTTTTTTAATGTTCTTTGTTTTAGTTTTTTTATAAATTGTTTCATGGCACGCTCTTGGATTAACCAAACAAGAGCAGATTTTCATTGCAAAAACATGATCTAAACAGGCTTGATTGCAGGCAATGCAAATATTTATTTGCTCTGGAATTGCCTCTTTTGCTTTGCTTATAAAATCAGCGTCCGCTAAAAATGGCCGGGCAAGCGAAACCATATCAGCTTCGCCATTAGTTAAAATTTCTTCAATTTGAGAAGGCTTGTTTATACGGTTACATGCTACAACTGGAATGCTCACCTGTTGTTTCATGGCCTTTGTAACATAAGTCCAAGCCTTTGCTGGCACGGCTTGCGCAATGGTTGGAACTCTTGCTTCGTGCCAGCCAATGCCAGTATTTATTATGTTTATACCAATTTTTTCAAGCTGCTTGCCAAGTGCTATAACTTCGTCCCAAGAGCTACCTCCCTCAACTAGGTCAATCATTGAAAGACGAAACATCAGAATAAATTTTTCACCTGTTAGCGCACGAATAGCTTTAACAATTTCAAGCGGAAATCTTATGCGATTTTCATAAGATCCGCCCCATTTATCTGTACGAACATTTGTGCGTTTAGCGATAAATTGATTTATGAGATAGCCTTCGCTTCCCATAATTTCAACACCATCATAACCAGCTTTTTGCGCCCTTAAAGCGCAAGTAGCAAAATCATCAATAGTGCGTTTTATATCAGCATCGCTCATTTCTTTTGGAATATGAGGGCTAATTGGCGCTTGAATTGGTGAGGGGGCGACTAGGTTTGGTGCAAAGGAATATCGACCAGTGTGTAGGATTTGCAATAGGATTTTGCTCTTATGTTCATGCACCGCTGTTACAATGTTTTGATGAATAGGAATAGCTTCATCACTATCTAGGCGGGCAAAACTTGCTTTTGATGCAGGTACGCCAGTGCCGCCCTCTATATTTGGCGAAACCCCACCTGTTACAATTAAGCTAACGCCACCCTTTGCCCTTGCGCTATAAAAAGCTGCTATGCGCTCGCCACTTTTGTCAATCTCTTCAAGCCCAGTGTGCATTGAGCCCATCATCACCCTATTTGAAAGTTTGGTGAAACCTAAATCTAATGGCTTAAACATATTTGGATATTGCATCTACTTCACCGCCCTAACTATTAAATATTTCAATAGGCTATGGGTGAAGCATTTTTAAGTCAAATCAAAATACTTATTAGCGCTTGATTGGTGGGTTAGGAATTGGTGCTATTAAATTTGTATTTATCATAATAGAATTACTTTGAGGATTATTTTGTTGTCCGCCTCCAAACAGTCCGCCAAAAAACCCACCAACCGCATTTGAAATTCCTTGAGTTTGTTGATTTATTGCATTGTTTAATGCCGCTGTTCTCTCCGCACTGATTATTTTTTCTGCTACTCTTTTGTCTGCAAGCGCTAAATCATCGGCCTCATTTTTTTCAAGTTTGGCGACTAAAATGTTAAACTCAACTTCATCGCTAATTTGCTTGGCTTGAACCTTTGCCATTAGGCTTGGCATTGAAGATTGTGTTGGACATTTTGCCATAGCATCAGATGACACGCCATTAGCATTGAAAATATATTTGCCTTCACAAACATCCCAGATCGGTAGTTGTTTTGACATTTCAAACGCATCATAGCCAATTTTAATATTTTTCCAAAATTCTAAATGTTCGCTATTGCGGTATTTTGCCAAATTTTGTGGGGTCATTCTAAAGGGGAATAATTGCAACTGGAAAGAGCGTTGCCCACCACGAAAACTATCACGGCCAAGTGCATAAATTTCTGCAATGCTTTCATCGGTCATTGAATAACAACCAGAAGACGAGCAATCACCATGCACCATTAAATCAGTGCCAGTGCGCCCATAAGCACGATCAAATTTATTTGGAAAGCTCGTATTAAATGATAGGTAGTAGCTAGATTTTGGATTCATAAGTCCGGGGGTAACGGTATAAAACCCTTCTGGTGCTTGTCTATCGCCTTCCTTAAATTTGGGACCAAGAATGCCAGACCATGCACATACTTCATAGGATTTGAGTAATTTATATGTACCAGAACTTGTACGTTTCCACACTTCAAGAATGTTTTCTGTCTTAAATAGACGAATGAGCATTGCTTCACTTGGCGAAGAGCCCATATTTCGTAATTGCGCAACAATTTTACTAGATAGTGGCACTAAATGTCGTCCGTCGCCCATAACTAAAGAGCAGCCAGTTAAAAAGCTTGTAAGTATAAGCAAAGAAAATAATTTAATTAACAAAGAAAATTTCAAATCTATTACCCACCAATCTATATATTAGCATTTTTAGATCATAAACTATAAGTAGTCCTAAATCTATTAACGTTTAAGTGAATTTAGTTTCAAAATTAGGTAAGATTTTCACCCATTTGAAGGAATTTTTCTTCTCTTTGTGCCAAAATATCTTCTTTTGAAACATCTTCAAAATCACTCAAAAACTTTGTAATTTCTTGCCCAACTGAATTTATCATTTGTTTTGAATTTCGATGAGCGCCACCAACTGGCTCTGTTATTATGCCATCGATTACCTTAAATTTAGATAGGTCTTTTGCAGTAATTTTTTGCGCTATTGCCATATCTTTGGCTCGTCCCGCATCACGAAACAGAATAGAAGCGCCAGCTTCTGGCGATATGACTGAATAAATTGCATGTTCAAGCATTAGAACACGGTTAGCAGAGGCTATAGCTATTGCTCCGCCAGAACCACCCTCCCCAATAATTATTGCGAGGTTTGGCACGCCTAAATCGAGGCATTTTTCAGTAGATTTTGCAATCGCCTCGGCTTGTCCCCGCTCTTCTGCTCCAACTCCAGGATAAGCGCCAGAAGTATCAACTAAGTAAATAACTGGGATATTAAATCTATCAGCCATATCCATAATGCGCACAGCTTTACGATACCCTTCGGGTCGTGCCATGCCAAAATTATGCTTTAGGCGGCTTTTAGTGTCCGCTCCCTTTTCTTGCCCAATTATTGCAACGGGCTTGCCATTAAAACGAGCAAAACCAGCTTGAATTGCTGCGTCCTCACCAAATTTTCTATCTCCTGAAAGCGGTATAAAATCTTTGAAAAGCCCTTTTATATAATCAGAAAAATGTGGGCGTTGTGGATGGCGGGCGACTTGTACTTTTTGAAATGGTGTTAGTTTTTTATATATCTCAACTAGTGCATCATCGGCCTTTGCCTGCAAACGAGAAACTTCTTCTTCTGTGCCAACGGCTTCATCTTCTGAGCTAAGGCTTTTTAACTCGGCGATTTTGCCTTCAAGTTCGGCTATTGGTTTTTCAAAATCTAAATAGGAAAGCATATATTTTTCTTTATTTCATATGTTGAACATTATTGTTGCAAAAATGGCGATGCTGAGTGCAAGAGTCAAGTAATGATTTGATAAAATAACATTCATTAAGCCACATTAAGCCACAATTAGGCTAAAGGGTGTTTTGCTACTAATTGTCGTAATCTTTCATCAAGCACATGTGTGTAAATTTGTGTTGTAGAAATATCGGCGTGCCCAAGCAAGGTTTGCACAATTCTTAAATTTGCCCCCCCTTGCAAAAGATGTGAGGCAAAAGCATGGCGCAATACATGCGGGGATATTCTATCTGGGCTAATTCCTGCTTTAGCGCTTAAGTCTTTTAACTCACGAGCAAAAACTTGCCTTTCAATATGTCCAGACTTTCCTTTTGCAGGGAATAGGAAAACTCCCTTATTTGATCTTTCAAGCCATAGGATCAACAAATCACGTGCGCCATCATTTAATGGGACTACTCGCTCACGTCCCCCCTTGCCAATAATATTTATAAAAAAACTATCTCGCATTACCCCCTGCCTTTTTAGGGAAACAAGCTCACTTACCCTCATGCCAGTTGCATATAATAATTCCAATAAAACATTTAGGCGCAAAGCTTTGATGGATTTTTTATTGCTGTTTACTTCTTTTTCTGCCGCATTTTGCGCCTCTTTAAGCAAATTACTAACTTCATCGACCAACAGAACTTTTGGTAAATTATGTGCCTTCTTAGGGGTACTTATTATTCTTGTTGGGTCATCTTTTCTTAAATTTTCAAGCACCATGAATTGATAAAATTGCTTTAATGCACTTAATTTGCGGGCAACGGTGCTGGCGGCTAGGCCTTGTTGGTCTAAAAATGATAGGTAGGAGATAATTTCACTATTATTAGCATTTAAGAGCTTTTTTGTTGTGCGTGATAAAAAATCTGCAAAATCGTCTAAATCTCTTTCATAGGCCTCAATAGTATTTTTTGCAGCTCCTCGCTCGGCGCTCATCATTTCCAAAAAATTTTCAATTAAATGAGATAAAGCCATCAAATTTCCTAAATGAATTGCTCTATTGATTATTATTAAAAAAATCACGCATTGGCATACGAATAGTTTCTTCTTTTTCTTTTGGTTCAACAAATACTGTCAAAGCAAACATTGCTCCATAGGCTATTCCGCCAAGAAATAATAAAACTATAATTAGACGAATAAGGCTTGGCATGATTATATTTCACCTGTTATTTCTTTATAAGACATAGTTTTTGATAATATTCTTATCATTTTTGTATGATTTTTGGCTGACAAGCAAGCTGATTTAGCACTAAGGATTAATTTGCTAACTTGACAACTCGCCTTCATAGAGTTTCAAAGGCGCAGTAATTTAATAGAAAAGGCGCTATCATCACAAATTCTAAGCATTTATCAAAACAAAAAGTACAGGATCAGACACAAATTTTATTGGAGTTAATAGGTGAAAAACCTTTAGTTCTTATTGGAATGATGGGTGCTGGCAAAACTACTATTGGGCGGCGTTTGGCAAATCGCTTGGGGAAAAAATTTATTGATAGTGATAATGAAATTGAATTAGCTGCTGGTATGAATATTGTTGATTTTTTTGCAAAACATGGGGAAGCAGAGTTTCGAAAAGGTGAAGCAAAGGTAATTTCTCGCATTTTGGAGCAGGAAAATATTGTGCTTGGAACTGGGGGAGGGGCGTTTATTAATCAGCAGATTAGAGATTTAATTAAGGAAAAAACTATTTCAATTTGGATAAAGGCTGATTTTGATTTATTATTTGCTAGAATTTCAAAGAGAGCAACTAGGCCACTTTTGCAGACAAAAAATCCAAAACAAACATTAAAAAAACTTATTGATGAGCGTTATCCAATTTATGAAAAGGCAGATATTACATTAGTTTCACGTGATGTGCCGCATGAAATGGTGGTAGATAATCTTATAAATGAGGCGATTAAATATCTAAAAAACAATGATTGAGCGTGATCTATGACACAGATACAAAAGATAAATATCGCACTTAAAGAGCGGGCTTATGATATTTTTATTGCGAATAATTTGCTAAAAAATGCTGGGGAGCGCTTAAAGTTGCAATTCCCAAATTCTCGATTTGGAATTATCACCGATGAAAATGTTGCTTCTTTTCAATTAGAGCGCCTAACTGCTTCTCTTGATGGATTAGGTTTAGATTATGCTATTATCACAGTTAAGGCTGGTGAAAAATCAAAAGATTTTATTACACTTGCAAATGTAATGGATGAGATCTTAGCGGCACGCCTTGAGCGCAATGATATAATTATAGCTTTGGGAGGCGGAGTTATTGGTGATTTAGCGGGCTTTGCCGCGTCCATTGCTCGGCGGGGTATGGATTTTGTGCAAATTCCAACGTCTTTATTGGCGCAAATAGATAGCTCGGTTGGTGGCAAAACTGGTATTAACGCCAAAGCTGGCAAAAATCTTGTTGGTGCTTTTCATCAACCAAAATTAGTTTTATGCGATCTTGATGCGCTTAAAACATTGCCAAAACGTCAGTTTCGCTCTGGTTATGGCGAAATGGTAAAATATGGTCTTATTAATGATGAGGATTTTTTCTTTTGGCTTGAGCAAAACCATAAAGAGGTTTTTGCGCAAGGAGAAGCACTAAGCAAAGCTATTGCCCATTGTTGTAAGGCAAAATCACGATTTGTTATTGCCGATGAAAAAGAACTTGGAATGCGGGCTTTATTAAATCTTGGGCATACTTTTGGTCATGCGCTTGAAGCAACAACTGGTTATTCTGATAGGTTGTTGCACGGCGAAGGGGTGGCAATAGGTATGGTTTTGGCGCATGGTTTTTCTGCAAAACTTGGGCTTATTAATTCACAAGACACTATTAGAGTGCAAAGGCATTTGCAATTAGTTGGCCTGCCTACCACAATAGGTGATATTGAAGGGGAAGCTCCCTCATTAGAGCAAATAATGGGCGCAATAATGCAAGATAAGAAGGTAAAACGAGGCGCACTTACTTTTATATTAACCAAAGGTCTTGGCAAGAGCTTTATCGCTAACGATATAGATGCTAATGAAGTGAAAGAATTTCTAGAGGAACAAATTAACAAGTGAGCATCTGGCTAACCATATTAGGCATTGCCTTTTTACTATTCTTAAGCGCATTTCTTTCAGGGTCTGAAACTGCCATAACCGCAGCTTCAAGGGCTAGATTGCATGCAAAGGCTCGTGAGGGGAATAAACGAGCAAAGATTGTTGAAAAATTAATTGAGGATAAAGAAAGGCTAATTGGCACGCTTTTATTGGGCAATAATTTGGTCAATATCCTTGCTTCTGTTCTAGCAACCTCAGTATTAATAACAGTATTTGGTGATAGTGGAATAATTTATGCCACTTTGATTATGACATTATTGGTGGTTATTTTTGCTGAAGTTTTACCAAAAACTTGGGCAATTAAACAACCTAATGAATTTGCACTTGGGGTTGGGCCACTAATTAGGCCATTGGTTATAATTCTTGCCCCCATAACCATTGCGGTTCAATCTCTTGTAAGCGCTATGCTTAGGCTTTTTGGCATAGAGGGAAATGGAAAACTATCTTATCTAACTGGGCATAAAGAAATTAGAGATACGGTTGATTTATTGCATTCAGAGGGCGAGGTTATAAAATTAGATAAAGATATGCTTGGCGGTATTCTTGATCTTAAGCAACTTGATGTGTTTGATATTATGGTACATCGAACTCGCATCGTATCGCTTGATGTAAAGGAAAGCTCTAAGCAATTAATTGAGCAAGTATTGCAAAGTCCATATACTAGAATGCCGCTTTACGATGGTGAGCCTGATAATATTATTGGTGTTGTGCATGCTAAAGATGTTTTACGGGCTTTAATTAAAGCTGAGGGTGATATTGAGCAAATTGATATTAAAAAATTAGCTACAAAACCTTGGTTTATTCCTGATACTACACAATTACAAACGCAATTAAGCGCTTTTTTGAAGGGTAAATCTCATTTTGCGCTGGTTGTTGATGAATATGGTGAAGTGCAGGGGTTAATCACGCTTGAAGATATTTTAGAAGAAATTGTTGGTGATATTTCTGATGAGCATGATGAAATAATTGAGGGCATTTCAAAACAGGCAAATGATAGTTATACTATAGATGGCTCACTGCCAATTCGTGATATTAATAGAGCGCTTGATTGGAATTTACCAGAAAACGAGGCAACAACCATTGCTGGGTTGGTAATTCATGAGGCTAAAGCCATTCCTGATGAGGGGCAACAATTTACCTTTTATAATTTCAGGTTCAAAATATTAAAAAAATCTAGCAACCGCGTTATAAAAATAGCTGTAAGCCCTATCAAGAATAAATAATGTTTGTTGCAAGTTTAACTTGAATATTATAAAGTTTACCTTGCAAATTCGCTCTAGCTTTGACATTATGGCTGGTCGCTATTTTTGGAAGTTTTTTCCTTAAATATCACATTTGAAGCAAATGAAACAAATTAGAATAGAGCTATGGCAGAAAAATCAGGCATTTTTGATTCTATCCGCATTAAATCACGCCGCACGGCAAAACCCATAAAAAATGTTAATATGTGCGAGTGGGAGGAATGCGAAAAACCGGGCACGCACCGTGCTCCTAAAAGCCATCAGGGAAATAATGAGTTTCATAATTTTTGTATTACTCACGTGCGTAAATATAATCAATCATTTAACTTTTTTGCTGAAAATAAAGACGGTGAAAAAAATAAATCAGATGAAAATTTTGAACGTCCAACATGGCGATTTGGAACTAATTCAAATTATAAATCAGTAAAGAAAAAGCCAAAGCCATCTGACCCTACAAATCTATATGCCCGCCTAGAAGCACGTACAAGGGGTGATAACCCCAATAGAAAATCAACCCGTCGATTAGTTGATTCTGATAGAAGGGCGTTAGAAGTTTTGGGGCTTAAGGGAAGGCACGAAGCTGTTGAAATAAAGGCCTCATATAAGGCACTAGTGAAAATTCATCACCCCGATGTTAATGGTGGTGATGTAAGTTCAGAAGAGCGCCTTCGTGTTATAATTACTGCCTATAACCATCTAAAGAAAAAGGGACTTGTTTAGCCCTAAATTCGAAATTTCAAAAAAATACAATAAGAAGAACTTAAATGAGTGAACAACAAAACCTACCAGACTTTGATTATAATGTTAAAGATCTATTTAATATAGATAGCGATATGATTGTTAAGGGATATAAAGATAAAAGCGAGCATGTGCCGCCTATCGATGAAGATTATCTATTTGATCATAACACGACAATCGCTATTTTGGCGGGCTTTTCGCATAATAGACGTGTAATGGTGCAAGGCTATCATGGCACTGGTAAATCTACCCATATTGAGCAAGTTGCAGCTCGCCTAAATTGGCCGCTTGTTAGGGTAAATCTTGATAGTCATGTTTCAAGAATTGATTTGGTTGGAAAAGACGCTATCGTGCTAAAAGACGGCAAGCAAATTACTGAATTTCGTGATGGGATTTTGCCATGGGCTGTACAAAATAATATTGCATTAGTATTTGATGAATATGATGCTGGTCGCCCTGATGTGATGTTTGTTATTCAAAGGGTGCTTGAGGCTGCGGGGCGTTTAACTTTACTTGATCAAAATCGAGTAATAACTCCTCACCCTGCCTTTCGCTTGTTTTCTACCACCAATACTATTGGTTTGGGTGATGTTTCGGGTCTTTATCATGGCACACAGCAAATTAATCAGGGGCAAATGGATCGCTGGTCAATCGTAGTTACGCTAAATTATCTTGAGCATGAAAAAGAAGTTGGCATTGTGCTTTCAAAAGCTAAGTCTTATCGAAATGAGAACGGCAAAAAATTAGTATCGAACATGGTGCGATTAGCTGATCTTACTCGTGCGGCTTTTGTTAATGGTGATATTTCAACCGTTATGAGCCCAAGAACTGTTATTACATGGGCAGAAAACGCTGAAATTTTTGGTGATATTGGTTTTTCTTTTAGGCTGACATTCCTTAATAAATGCGATGATTTAGAAAAGCCAGTTGTAGCTGAATTATACCAAAGAGTATTTGGTGAAGATTTACCAGAAGCTGCTACAAATTTAGCCATTAGTGCTTAGATACTGACCCTTGGGTTTATGAAATGGTACTTGCAAATGACAAAGAGGGGACACAAGTCCTAAAATCGGCGCTTAGCACCACTATGCGTGCTATTGCTGGTGATAGTGAACTTGAAATTGCCTTTACTTCTGATAGGACAATTCTCAACGGTAAAAATATTCGCCTTGCAAATATTTCGCACACTCCAGATAAAAAAGAAATAGCAATAGCCCGTGGGCAGTGTGATGCTATTGCCATGCGTCTGGCAGCACATGATGCAAAGATACATGCTAAAAATGCACCAATAGATGCTGATGCTCGGGCAGCTTTTGATGCGCTTGAGCAAGCACGAGTTGAGGTGCTTGGCACTATGCGAATGGCAGGAATGAGGGATAATCTCTCACAAATGCTTGAAGAAAAATATGCAAAAGCAGGGTTTGATAAAATCACTAATCTTGATGATGCTCCCCTCTCAGAAGCCCTTTCGCTTATGTTGCGTGAGAAATTTGGTAATATCTCAATTCCAAAAAGCGGTGAAATCATTACCGAGCTTTGGCGTAATAGGATAGAAAAAAAATGCCAGCAATCTTTAGATGAGTTGGGCAATAATATTGAAAATCAGCAAGATTTTGCCAAAAGCACCAAGCAATTATTACTTGATCTTGAACTAATTTCTAACGCTGAATTTGACGCTGAAAATGAATATGATGAAGATGATGGCGAGCAAGATTATAATGATCAGCCAAGTGATAATAATCAAGAGCAAGAAGAGCAAATGGATGGTGAGGGGCAAGAGAGTTCTTCAGATGAACAACAAGAGGAAGGTGATGGTGAGCAGTCAGGGGAAATTGAGAGCGAATTTTCACCAAGTGATGAGGATATTAGCAGTGATGGTGAAATAAGCACTGGTGATGATAGTTTAGAAACTGATGGCGCAAAATTATCAAACCAGCCAAAATATAAAATATTTACCACTGAATTTGATGAGATTGTCAGTGCAAGCGAACTTTGCCCAAGTGAAGAACTTGAGCAATTACGTGCGTTATTAGACAAGCAATTAGAGACTTTAGCTGGCACGGTGGCAAGATTGGCTAATAAATTACAACGCCGCCTAATGGCACAACAAAATAGAGCTTGGAATTATGATTTAGAGGAGGGGGTGCTTGATAGTGCCCGTCTAACTAGAATAATTATAGATCCAATGCAGCCGCTTTCATTTAAAGCTGAGAGCGATACAGATTTTCGTGATACTATTGTTACCCTATTGATTGATAATTCAGGCTCAATGCGAGGTCGCCCGATAAGTATTGCGGCAATTTGCGCTGATATTTTAGCTAGAACACTTGAGCGTTGCTCGGTTAAAACTGAAATTTTAGGGTTTACTACTCGTGCTTGGAAGGGTGGTAAATCTCGTGAGGCTTGGCTTGAAGCAAATAGACCAGCAAATCCGGGACGAGTAAATGATATTCGCCATATTATATATAAGGGTGCTGAAGAGCCTTATCGCCATGCTAGGAAAAACCTTGGACTAATGATGCGAGAAGGCTTGCTCAAAGAAAATATTGATGGTGAAGCACTTAGCTGGGCGCAAAAGCGCTTGATGGGACGGCCTGAAAATCGCCGTATATTAGTTGTTATATCTGATGGAGCGCCAGTTGATGATAGTACGCAAAGCGTAAACAGCCCTAATTATCTTGAAGCGCATTTGCGTGAAGTAATAAAGGAAATTGAGGATCGTTCACCAATTCAGCTAATAGCCATTGGTATTGGTCACGATGTTACACGCTATTATCAACATGCTATAACTTTGCAAGATGCTGAAGAATTGGGCGGAGCGCTGACCGATGAATTGGCAGATTTGTTTGAGGAGAAATCAAATATAGCTACAAAAAACAGGCGATATTAATGAATAAAATAAATAGCATTTTTATATCTATTTTGTTATTTTTTTCAGCTAATTCTCTTAGTTTTGCTCAAGAAACTCAAGAAATTATTGTGCAATCCTTGCCGATAGAAAGATTTAAGGGGGTATTAAGAGGCGAAAAAGTTGATGAGTTGATTTGGCGTGGTGGAATAGAAGTTTCTAGCGATTATCAAGAATTTGGCGGTCTCTCAGGCATTACTTTTACTGGCGATAATTATAAAATAGTGATGGTTTCTGACATTGGTAATTTTTTTAGCGCTCAATTAATTTATGATGAATTTGATCAATTATTAGCGCTTGGGGGCGTAGAAATGTCAGCTATTACAAATTCAAAGGGTAATGTTTTACCTCGAAGATTTGCACAAGATGCCGAAGCAATAGACACAATTTATCGTTTTGGCAAGGTGGCTTCCATAAGAGTTGGCTTTGAAAATCTAACAAGGGTTGCCGATTTTGAACTTAACAATGGTAAACCATTTGGCGCTGCAAAAGAAGTTGCAATACCACATGATCTATCAAAAGAAAGAACCAATGCTTCACTTGAAGCATTGTGCATTGCTCCAAAAAATTCGCCAATAGCTGACTCAACCTTATTAATAACTGAAAATATGCTGGTAGGTGAAAATATTGCAGGCTTTATGTTAGGCAATAAGGATAGGGGTCGCTTTAGCATTAAAAAAACTAAATCCATGAACCCAACTGATTGTGCTTTTTTAGAAAATGGTGATCTATTAATTCTTGAGCGTGGAATTAGCTTTCTTTCTTTTTCTATGCAGTTACGCCTTATAAAAGCTGAAAAAGTGCAGCCCAAAGCACTATTAGAGGGCGAAGTAATTTTATCGGCACGAGGCAGCAAAAATATTGATAATATGGAGGGTTTGGCCGTTTATAAAGACGCCAATGATAAGGAGCGTATTATTATAATTTCAGATGATAATTTTAATGATTGGGAGAGAACGCTATTTTTAGAATTTTCGTTTGAATAAATAGCGATAGGGAAGCAATAATAATAGAGCTACAAGAATTTTTACCATAAAATCTCCTGCCGCTAACGATACCCATAATGGGGTCATAAAACCAATATCTAAAAATGGCACACTAAAGGCCAGCGAGCCATCTTTGTTGCCAAAAAAATTATCAATAAATGTAAATTTCGCACTAAAAGCAATTCCAAAAAATAATATTGTATCAAGCAATGAGCCAAAAAAAGAAGAAATTAGTGGTGCTTGCCACCATTTGCTTGCTCGCAATCTATCAAAAATTGAAATATCTAAAAATTGCGCCAATAAAAACGCTGTTCCAGAAGCTATGGCTATGCGTGGGGACGCTAAATATATTGACCAAATAACAGCAATAGCAAAGCCGATAAGCACCACTTGGCGAGCCTTTTTTGCTCCAAAATACCTATTCGAGAGGTCAGTAACTAAAAATGCTATTGGATAGGTGAAAGCACCAAGTGTGAGGATATTGCTTAGATCAATAGAAAAAAGCTTAGCATTTAGTGGGAATTGCACTAAAAAATTAGATGCGGCAACAATTATTGCCATGCCTAAAAAGGCGAGAAAAAAACTAAAGCGCATTAGAGCACCTTTATATTCTTGCAAACCAGCAATTAACCAGCGCAAACAAATAAAATGTCAAAAATTAACTAACTAGCTAAAGCTTGGCGAACTTCTTGTTTAATCAAGCGCACACGATCTGAAAGCTCGCTATCTTTTGCTTTAAGCAAATAAGCGTCAAGACCACCACGGTGCTCAACAGTGCGAAGCGTGCTAGCGGCGATTCTAAATTTAATTGCACGATCTAGCGCATCAGAGATTAAAGTCACATTGCACAGGTTTGGCAAAAATTTACGACGAGTACGATTAAGAGCATGAGAAACATTATTTCCGCTCATAACGCCTTTTCCAGAAAGTTCACAACGACGTGCCATAATAAAATCCTATAATTCATGAGTAAATTAGCTTCAAAACACTAAAATAGCTCAAGGTAAAATGAAAGTTGGCTTTAGTTAGTCAAACTTGAGCCACTCGTCAAGCATTAGTGTGCTTTAAGAGATTTTTTAAGCAAATTCATTCTATTTTAAGCATGTTCATTAATAATAGCGCTTTAATGTAATGTTAGTGTTAAGAGTTAAGTGTATGATTTATTCGTTTAGGGCAATGTTTGTTAGCCCAGCCATTTTTTTATCCCTGATTATAAGTTTTGCTTTCTTTATTGTGCCAGCTTTAGCAGCACCTGCCAGCGCTGATGCTAGATATATTCTCTCACTGGGCGGCATTAATTTTGCCAGTGTAAAAATATCATTTAATGATGACGCTAAAAATTATAGTATTAATCTAGGCGCAAAAATTTCTGGCGTTGGATCGCTAGTAGCTTCTGGCTCTGCAACTGCAAGCGTTAGTGGTGTGAGTAGTTCTAAAAGATTAACACCAAACAAATTAAGCATAGTGACTGATTCAAGAGGTGAAAAATTTACAGTTTCAGTTGCCTATTCAAAAGGTAATGCTGTTGGATTTCAGGTTACTCCTCCTCTTATCAATGATATGGGGCGAGTGGCGATTGAGCGTAAAGATTTGCAAAGAGTTACAGATCCAATTGGCTCATTCATTCTTAAAGGCAAAGCTTTTGATGAGAGATTATGCAATCAAAGGCTAAAACTTTTTTCAGGGCTTGAGCGCTTTGATGTTAAAATGAAATTTGTTGAAAAACAAATAGCAACCTCAAAAAGAACCGCCTATCAAGGGCCAGTAATTCTTTGTTCAGTGCGCTATATTCCTGTTTCTGGCCATTATGTTGATAGTGGTATTACCAAATATTTGGCAAAATCAAATCGATTTTTAATCTGGTATGCCCCACTTGGAAAAAATGGACATTATATTCCCTATCGTGTAATTATTGGCACGAGTGCTGGTGACCTTTCGATGGTGCTTACTGGATTAAAGCTTTAATTAGCGCCCAATTTAGAACTGCTTAAGCATTATCATTCGCACCAATTTTACGCCAAGCGCAATAAAGGGTGTTAGGTGCAAAAAGAAATCAAAAATATCTATTGGCTTAATAAGTTGGCCAGCAAATAACATTCTTGTTTTTTCAAACAGATGTGGCTCTGGCACAAAGGGCGCTAGCCCTAAAGTTAAAGCAAGTAGGATAAACATAAAAAGCGGAGTTGTGTCGATAAATTCTAGCATGATATTTTTTCATTTGAGTTTGTGGTCATGGCTTTATATTAGATTTTTCTAATATTGCAACACTAAAAATATTATTGCACTAACAAAAATCAAAAAATACACCAAGCGGAGCATGATATTATATAGTTTTAGCGCTAATTTTATATCATCCACGCCTAAATCTCTTTTGCCATTGCCCATTTGCGGCAAATCTAACTCTTGACCATTATAGAAACGTTTGCCGCCAAGTGAAAAACCAAGCGCTCCAGCAAGGCTTGCTTCTGGCCAGCCAGCATTGGGGGAGGTGTGTTTATGCGCATCTCTTAGGGCGCTAATTGTTGCTTCTCGCCAATTTGCTTTTTTAAGTAGGGCGGCGCTTAGGACAAATAAAAATGCGGTGATACGTGCTGGAATATAATTGACAACATCGTCTAGTTTGGCGCTAAAAAAGCCAAAATCTTTATAGCGCGTATTTTTATGGCCGACCATCGAATCTGCGGTATTTATTGCCTTATAAATAATAATCCCGGGTAAGCCGAACAATAGCAAATAAAATAGGGGTGCAATGAAGCCATCAGAGCTATTTTCAGCTAAAGTTTCTATTGCCCCACGAGATATTTCTGTCTCGCTTAGATTTTTTACATCACGCCCTACAATATGTGAAAGCGCCTCACGCCCTTCATTAAGCGAAATGGTAAGTGCTTTTGTTACGAGTTCAACTGCTTGTCCTAATTGGCGAGAAGCTAGCAGGGCAAAAGCGATTAGAGCCTTAAATATAAAAGGGAAATATAGCATATTAAAAATATAATTAAGCGCCAAAGCAATTAGTAAACATATCAAAATTAGCGAGGTAAGCATTAAAAAACCTGCTCTTAAACGACTAAGCTTAGAGCCTTGATTAAAGCGAGCTTCAAAAAAATTAATGTACGCTCCCATCCATTCAATTGGGTGACGAAAATAATGTTGCAATATTTTTGGATAAGCAAAAAACTTTTCAATGCTAATAGCAATAAGGGCAATTAAAATATTCATTATTTTGCTAATTCCAATATTTTATCAATATCTAAATTAGCCTCTAAATGCGCCGCCAACTCATCTAACACCTGCTCAACTTGTACTTGATAATTTAGCGATTTTTCAGCTTTAGCCCCTAAATGAGATAAGAAGTTTTGTCTAAAACCATCATTGGCAAAAATTCCATGTAAATATGTTCCGCTTATAAGCCCATCGCTTGAAATTGCCCCTTCATTTTCATTATTATTTAATGCAAATGGACGTTTACAGTCCTCCCCCTCGCTCACTCCTAAATGCATGTGATAGGCG
>Ga0256834_1000827_pt1 | contig 21861 bp, 21 predicted proteins | sample 4281140metaG_FD_190536 | JGI IMG/M metagenome (GOLD analysis project Ga0256834, IMG submission 190536) | Hydrothermal vent microbial communities from East Pacific Rise, Pacific Ocean - 4281-140 | ecosystem: Environmental > Aquatic > Marine > Hydrothermal vents | place: Pacific Ocean: East...
GTACTGCAACGCACCGTCAAACGCCTCTACCACCTTAAATTTATCCCCCCCCCCTACTTTAATCTTCTCATCAAACTGTTCCAAAGCACAATGCGCGATATTTTCTATAATCGCCGCACCATCATTCAAGTTATACGCTTGAAACTCAGGCCATGTTTTTTTCAGTTCTTGCAAGTGTTTTTCCAATAAATTACGGGCATCATACAGTTGAATATTGGTATTAACCTCTTCACCACGATAATTCCTTGCTTTGGTATCCGAGGCATCTCGCTGTTGATTTTTAGCTTCAATACTATCCGATTCATGACAAACACCTTCTGGCGTAAAACAGAAATCCACACCTGCCAAATAGAGTTGCGTTATGCCTAAATAGCAACTAATGCCAAAGAGTGCATTGGTGACGGTTGGGCCATCAGAAATAAAATTTTCTTCCCCCCCCCTTGCCCAAGGAAAACGTCTTCTACTGTAGGTTTTTAAGCCTGACCATTGTTGAATGACGGATGCAGGCGGATGTTCACCCGTAATTAAAATACTCTCTCTTTCAAACGCATACATCTCTTTTGAGTAATCAAACATTAACGCCTGCCCATCAAATATTCCGATAAAATCGGGCGTAATGCCCTCTTTAATCAAACGTTTACAAATTCGACTGGCGGCAAAAATCCATACTTTTTGTTGATTCTCTTTTAACCAAGGAATCACTTGATCTAAAGAGGGCCCCCCTCCTAATAAAATAGCAGGAACATCTCCTTTTAACCGCCTTTTAATGACCGATAAAGGATGCTGTAAATCACATGCGTTTTCAATCTGCTGATCAAATGTTTTTTTAAAATCTCGATTATCAACACGATCAATACGAAACTGGTGAAATCGCTCTTGGTATCTCTGGTCAAGGTTTTGATACCTCCCCTTTCCTTCTACCATGACCAGTGAGCGTAATAGAATAATCGCATTCCGAATCACATAATCTTCATGAAGGGTATAAAGTTGCTCAAATTCAAACTCATCAAAGGTATAAAGTTCAACTTTAAAGTGTGGATTCTCTTGAAAAAACATGGTACGAGTCTGCTTTAGAGATTCAATCACCTCAGGAAAATCGACACAAACAAACCGTTGGCCTGCCGTTGCAATACGGGCTAAGTAATCCACTAATAAGCCCGAATCAGACCCCAGCACCACAAATAATTTATCATTCGGCAACTGCTGGCCGACAAAGGATTGGTAAATTACGCTTGAAGTCGATTGATTAAATTGCTCAGGGTAAAAACCCTCTAGCACGGTTTCGTTTTGTTGTGTTTGAATCAATGTCATAATGTATTTTCAATCCGATTGTTTTGTTTTTTCCATTAAAAACCACGTCGTATCATCCAGTGGAAAAACGGGGTCACCGTGATAGACAAACCCATAATCGACTAAGGTTAAATCAGGATATTTTGTCATCATCTCGCCCGCAAAATCTCGTTTAAAATAACGCCCCTCATTACCGCGATAATTGACTTCAACGGGCGTTGGGTTGTACGACTCTGATAGTAATATCCAACGATCACTGTGGTCATACAACTTTTGATACATTTGGGGCAGTTCTTTGGGGTTAATATGAATCAATACCCCTAAAATCATGGTCATCTCATAGCGATTTTCTGACTCAAACTCCAATGCAGATTGATGAAAAACATCTTTACACTCCCCCCATTGCTCAAGTTGCGCTTTGGCAAAGGCATTAATTTCAATGGCAGACAGTTCGGTACTGGGCAGTAGCGAGTGAATGGCTTTTAAGTTCAAACCAATATTTGACCCCAGTTCAAGCACCGACTTAAGTGACCCTGTACGCTGCAACACTTTTGAAAAAAAAGCGGTTTTATTGACCAATAACGCTTCACTGTTATTGCGCTGACTGTATTCATTACCAAATTCACCCGCCCAAAAGGACTCTTGCTCTGTTTTATAGCTCACTTCACTCTCCTAATGTAAACCAATCTGATTTTACCGCTGTGCCTCGCTGAATATCAAACGGAGCCATTTGCCCCACCAGCTTATTTTGATATTTAGGGGCTACGCCATAACCAGGTCGAATACTTTTAATGTGCTCACTGGTCACCACTTCGCCTGCGGCAATGTCTTTTACAAAATACAACGAACGTCTAAATTTCACATTGCCCTCTTCACTCGACTTACGACCATAATCGACGCTTCCAAGTGCTTGCCAAGCCGTTTTTGCGCCCACACACAATGCGTTTAAATCAGGTTCTTCCAAAGAGAAGCTGTCATCAGGCCCTCCTCCAGAGCGGTCTAAAGTAACGTGCTTTTCAATAATGCACGCTCCCAGTGCAACACTGGTGATGGCCGTCGTATTGTCTAGGGTATGATCCGATAAACCAATCGGTAAATTAAAGTGCGTTTTCATATCCACCAAAGTTCGCAGGTTATACTCTTCGGCGGGTGCGGGATAACCACTGACACAGTGTAAAATCGCCAGTTGAGTACAGCCCCCTTCTCTGGCGGCTTCAATGGCTTCGGCAATTTCCTCGGCATTCGCCATGCCCGTTGAGATAATCATTGGCTTTTGGGTTTGTGCAACGTATCGAATTAGGGGCAAGTCCACCGCTTCAAATGAGGCGATTTTATACGCGGGGGCATTTAAGTCTTCCAATAAGTCCACCGCCGTGGTATCAAACGGGGAGCTAAACATGGTAATACCTTGTGCTCGCGCATACTCAAACAGTGGTTTGTGCCACTCCCACGGCAGATGCGCTTTGTCGTACAATTCGTATAAACTTTGACCATGCCATAAACCGCCTTCAATTCTAAATTCTGCGGTATTCATATCCATGGTGATGGTATCGGCACGGTAGGTTTGAATCTTAACGGCATCAGCTCCCGCTCTTTTTGCCATATCGATGATTTTATAGGCGTTTTCAATGCGTCCATTATGATTGGCGGACATCTCTGCAATGATATAGGGAGCGGTTCCCTCACCAATCAGCCGCCCATTAATCGTAATCTGTTGAGGCTCTAACACGCAAAACTCCCCTCTCTTTGTTCACACGGTAATCACTCTGTAATAGGCCAAAACAGTAAAGATCATGATATTGCCCGTTTAAGTAGTGATGCTGTTTTAAACAGCCTTCCTCTCTAAACCCCAGCTTGTTATGCAACGACCTTGAGGCGTGATTAAATCCCAACACTTCACCCGCTATTTTTTGGGCATTCAACACATCAAATGCCAGCTTTAAGGCTTGCTGAGTCATCTTGGTACCCGTTCCTCGTGAGGCATCTGGCGAAATATAAAATCCCCAACGGTATACATCGCTTTCAAGGGATATTTTTTGCAGTTGCATAAAGCCCTGTGCCACACCATTTTCTTGATAAAGATATAAATACTGGAGAGGGTCTTGCTCTTTTTGAGTAAACCACTGCTGATGTTCCACTTCTGAAATACAGTGTTGAGCACACATAAAGGCATTAATCTGTTCATGATTGCGCCATGCACGAATGGTTGGTAAGTCTGCTTGAGTCAGAGGGGTTAACTGTCCACTCACTGATGAACTCCTTTAAGATACTTGCTCATGATGTTTGCCACTCGATCTGCTCCCTTTCCATCAGACAGTTTCGCAATCGCAGAAGAGAGTGTTTGTCGCTGAGCCAAATCCATCTGATCGAGTTGCCGTACATCACTTTTTAAATGCGCTTTTGTAATCTCTAATCCTGCTTGTCTGGCATGTAATTCTGCCACAATCCACTGTTGATTCTCTGCCGTTTGCACAAACATCAAAGGCGATCCAATACAGGCCACCTCCCAAACGGTTGCGCCCGCCGCCGAAATCACCACATCCGATTGGGCGATCAATTCCGCCATATTAGAGACATCCACCTTAACCACCGTTTGATAAGGCATTACTTGTGCCAATGATTCCACCTGATTTAAGTGGGGGGCATTAGCGCCCATCACCACCACAACCTCAAGTGCCTGAGTGCGTTGGCACTGTTGCAACGCGTCTAAGACTTGGCAGGTCATATTTTGCTGATCCACCCCCCCCAAGGTAATGAGTAATCTATTTATTTCAGGGTTACAACGTACTTGCTCTGATCGCCACTGTGCAAACTCCGCTCTTAACAGCCCATAATCGGTTCCCAAAAGGCATTGGCAATCGCTCGGCACTCGGTGTTGATAATCCGATTGTTTACGGCCAATCGTTTGATCCAACAAAAGTTGACACCTATGATTGCGATCTGCCAGATCATCAATCACCATTAACGCTTGATACGATCCCTGTAACTGCCTGTGCCAAACCTGATCTAATGCGTAATGATCCACCACTAACCAGTCAGGCTGAATACGTTCCAACACCGCTCGACATGCTTCGGCATCACTCTGTTGAGAACAACCTAACCACTGGGCGTAACTATTTTTCTCCCCCCCCTCTAATTCAACAATCTGAGAAATAACAGGTGGCAAAACGAATAGTTGAAACCCTTTTGAGGCAATCCGTTCAAATAAGTGACCAGCGTGTTCACGGCAGATAAACGTAACCTCATCCCCTTGTGCTGTTAACGACTCTGCCAACGTTAAACAGCGCATCACATGACCTGTGCCGATCACTAACGAAGCATCCACTCGAAAAACAACCTTCACGCAAGCTCACCGCTCTGTTGCAGCACTTGATACATTAACTCAGCACGTTTCCAGTCCTCCAACGTATCAAGGTCTTGCACCAAATACCTTGGCAAACGATAAGGCGAGGCATTGTTTGAATACACAGGAATTTGTTGTTTAAAGGCGCTCGGTTTTCCCCAATAAAATTGACCCGCATCATGGTAAGCGGGCTCTAAGTCTTGCGAACGAATCGTAAAATTTTCAGGGTGAAACATCTCAACATGGTTGGATGGCGTGATTTTAAACGCTCGTTGAATAGGGGTGGCAAACTCCGTGACACTAAAGCAGTAATCCGCTTGCGTGGTTTGAAACTGTTTAAAGGCCTCTTGCAAAGACGCTGTTTGCACAAATGGGGCGGTAGCATACAGACAAAACGCATTCTCAATCACCTCGCCTTGCGCCTCAAACCACTCAATGGCGTGTTTGATCACCGCCAAAGTACCTGCAAAGGCATCAGACAACTCGGCAGGACGAATAAAAGGGGTTTCTGCACCGTATTGCCGTGAAATTTCGGCAATTTCCTCATCATCCGTTGAAACAATGACCTTATCAAAGCAACCACTTTTTAAGGCTGTCTCAATCGAATAGGCAATAATGGGCTTGCCTAAAAAGTCTTTAATATTTTTACGTGGAATCCGTTGACTGCCTCCACGTGCGGGGATCACACATAATTTTAGACCTCCCTTCATACCAACACCTCTTTCAGTACTTTTATGACCGTCTCTTGATTCTGTTCCGTCATGGCGTGAAATACAGGAATACTGATGGTTTGTTGATAGTAGGCTTCCGCCACAGGAAAATCCCCTTGAGAAAAGCCCATGTTTTGGTAATACGGTTGGATGTGAACGGGAATGTAATGCACATTCACGCCAATGCCTCGTTCACGTAAGGCCTGAAACACCTCGGCGCGAGTTCGGGAGAGTTGATGGGTTTGTATTAAAATAGGGTATAAATGAAAAGAGGAGTGACTGTCGGATGTTTGATAAGGCAACACCAAAGGAAGTTCCGATAAACCCGCATCGTATTGTTGTGCAAATGCGGTGCGTTTCTGAATAAAATCATCCAACCGTTGCATTTGGCTGATACCCAGTGCCGCTTGCATTTCAGTCATGCGGTAATTAAAGCCTAAATCTACCTGATGATAGACCCAAGCCCCCTCTAAAGCGACCGATTCATTTGACATTAAGTGCGGTTCGCGCGTTACACCATGACTGCGAAGTAGTTGCATTTTTTCGGCCAGTTGTACTTGATTGGTCGTTGCGACACCGCCCTCGCCCGTGGTAACAATTTTAACGGGGTGAAAGCTAAATACGGTTATATTAGAATATTTCCCCCCCCCTATCGGAGCGCCTAAATATTTGCCGCCAATGGCGTGGGCAGCATCTTCAATAATTTTAAATCCATACTCTAAGCTCAGTTCATGTATGCGCTTCATATCACACGATTGTCCTGCAAAGTGCACTGGCATCACAATTTTAGGCAGGGTATTGTTCTGTTGAGCGGCCTTCAGTTTTTCTTCTAAGGCCACCACACACATATTATAAGTACGTGAATCGATGTCTACAAAATCAACCGTTGCACCACAAAACAGCGCACAGTTAGCGGAGGCCACAAAGGTATTAGGCGATGTCCAAAAAAAATCCCCCCCCCCTAGCTCCAGTGCCAAACACGCAATATGCAATGCCGAGGTGGCACTGTTGACCGCCACGGCATATTGTGCGCCACAATAGGTTGCCACCGTTTGTTCAAACAGCGGCACTTGCGCCCCTTGGGTTAAATAGTCGGACTGCAAAACCTGTATGACCGCGTCAATATCATCCGTTGAAATGTCTTGTTTGCCGTAAGGAATCATTCATCCTACCTTGACTGGTTTATTAAGGGGGTTATGCATTCAAATCCAATAATTCACTGTAACGCGCTTTTGCCTTAAGCACCTTATCAAGATACTGTCGTGCCTCACTGGAAGCATGCTCATACCGTAAGGTACGATAAACCCGCTTTGGGTGCAACTGATTTACGCGAGCAATCGCTTCTTCGGGTGTGGCCGCAAACAGTTTAAGCGTTCTGGAGATGCCTGCATTGTAAGAAGAGATGGACAGCATCTCTTTAATTTTTGGATTTCGCACCCCCAATAAATAATCGTGTTTTAGCAATCCCATGTACGCAATGCCCATTCTTAAATTCGTTTGGGCATCAAATAACGCCTCTTGCGAAGGTTGCCCTGCTCGGCCGTCCACGTATTGGTACACATCTCGGCCTGCCGCATTGGCCTTAATTTGCATTAAACCCAGAGCATTGGATTTACTGACCGCGCGGGGGTTAAAGGCACTTTCGACTTCAATAATGGCAAACACCAAATCTTTAGGGACATTAAATTGACGTGAATACGTGTCCACCCAAGGTCTGTATTTTTCAATTTTCCCCAATAAACGATTTTCAACCCGTGGAATCTGAATCAGTACAAAAGTACCCTCCGCATCGCTTACTTCTTGCGTATGTTTTTGTAATAAATAATTTGCATACTCTGTGGCCGCCGCTGGGTAACGAATGGGGTTTCCATATTGATTGATTACTTGGCGATAAAACCACGGTTTATGTTGCACTTTAATTGGTGCAACGCTCAACAAATCTTCACCACTGACCATCGTAGGGCTTAATAGTGCACGGTGAATCATCCGTTTTAAATTAGACGGTGTGGCAAGCGCTTTGGGAACCTCAATCACCAGTGCATCGGTGTATTGAATAAAAGAAGGCGTTAATACATGATTGTTTACATCATTTTTTTTTCCCCCCCCCCCCTCTTCATTGGCAGAAGCCGTGACATTTTTGGTTAAAAAAGTCTCCACCACAGGCGGCAAGTGTTCAAATGTTGCCGTATGATTGTCCACCGCAGTGTCATTTTGATAAGAGGAGTTAGAGAGGGGGGGAGAGAAATTATTTGATTGAACAGAATCACTGCTAACTATCCGCAGTCCACTTGGCACACCAGTTAAACCAACCGATTGATTTAAATACGTTTGTTCATTATTTTGGTTAAACGTTAACCAATTTTGAACATTCGATAAATAACTGGCCGTTAACATCAGCAGAAAACTAACCGTTAATAATAGCGTCAATGATATGGTTTTAGTTTTCACAAAAAAGCCCCCGTTAGAAGGTTTTTAGCAAAAAAAAGACCAAGTTAAAAATAATTAGAAAAATAGCGTATATTCTAGAAGAATATCCAAGAATAGAGTTCCTGAATCCGTAACACCACATGCGAATTCAGATTAAAACCTCTTTATCTTAAATAGTCAAAAAGAGACATTGACTGTACCCGTGTAAACACCTGTTGGGCAACCTCAAGTGCATTTTGACTTTTGGTTAAATCCGTAGAACCCCTCACTAAGTCCATGTCTTCTAAATTCATTCTGCGCTCTTCGAGTGCAATTTTAAATGACTCTCCTGCGTCGTATTGTGCTTCAATTCGATTTTGCCTGCCCCCTATTTCAGCACGAACTTCTGACAACTGATTAATCCCAGAGGTTAAATCCGTGACAATTCCTTCAGGTGGTTCAAGCCCCGATTCTAATGCGTTTTTAAGCTCCACAAGCACATTTAAAATATTGGAATCAGGTGTTCCAGTAAAATTTGTAGTTGTAGTAATTCCAAACACTTTATCACCATTATCAGTCACACGAATACGACTGGAATCCCCTTGGTCATCGGCCGTCAATCGATTATCAGAGTCAAATCCTATTTGTACAAAACGAGAGCCATAACTTGCCAATTCATCATACACGGGTGTGACACCATCAGCCTCAAATTGACCGATCGCATTGGTACTGCCAATGTAAGCGTAATACCCAGGGTTATTCACATCCTCTACATACGCTTGTTCAGCAAACACGCTACTTCCCGCAAAAATCAACTCTCCCTCAGAGTTACGATAATTCATCATACTTTTAGTTTGTTGAATAATTTGTTCCAGCTCAGCGGCCGTTGCTTGTCGATCTTCGGCAGAGTAAGTACCGTTTAACATTTGGATGGATAACTCACGGGCACGTTGTAATTGTGTAACGGAATCATCAATCGCGGTCTCCTCCAAGACCAGTTGCGACTTAGCGTATTCACCATTTTTAGCATACTGATCAATGGTATTCATGGTTCGATTAAGAGAGTGTATTTGAGCCGTTGCAACAGGATCATCACTGGCCACATTAACCCGCTTTCCCGTGCTTAATTGCAATTGCGCTTCTAATACATCTGCTTGATGCTTCTGAATGGAGTTAATGCCTTGACTATGAAATTGATTGGTTGAAATTCTCATCACTTATCTCCTAACCGCATCTAAAATGGTTTGAAACAGCGTTTGAGACGTGGCAATTATTTGCGCCGCGGCTTCATACGCTTGTTGATATTTGACTAAATTTGCTGCCTCTTCATCCAAGCTTACACCTGAAATAGAGTCACGCTGATCGGTCATTTTCTGAAAGACATTTGTTTGTGCCGTTAGCTGAACCTCAGAGCCTCGAACATACATTCCCACATTGGTTGCCATCTTAGAGTAACCGCCCAATAAGGTTTCTGATCCAACATCGCTGCTATCTGCCAATAAGAGTTTGGTGGACTGTAACCCAGCTAAATTTGAAATATTAACATTGTCTCCAACCGCGGCAGCGGCGGGTACTTCATCTAAAAGTGAGCCATCATTATTGCCATCAATGGGGCTTTGCCCCCGTGTGGCCACTTTTTCTGTTTCCATTAATGTTTGCGAAAAATCCTCTAAAATCGCTTGATGAGGTTTGACTAAAAAAGAGTCTCTGTCATCAGGGGCATTCACCACACCACTTAAGTCAAATGACATTCCTTCAATATTCGCCGTAGCACCACGCGCTAGACTCACTGGATTTCCAGTATTATCCAATAATGGATTTTTAGTCTGTGCATCAAAAAAATCAAATTCATCCGTTGCTTGGTTATAGCGTAACTCATATGATCGAGACTCAAAACGCCCAATTTCAGTAAATGCATTTTGCAAATAGCTCTCTTTATCACCAAACGTGGCTGGCTGAGAACTCAATGCGGTGGCACCATCATAAGGGGGCTCTGATACACCCGAATTTGGATTAAAACTGACTAAAATATTCGTTCCTGTTTCAACGCCTGAATTATTGGTGTTATTAATTGCATTCATTGACAGCGGGGTAAATAAATCTCCCCCTGCATCACCATTAATATCGTAACCTTGATAGTGTTGCCAGTTCATGGATGCCGTTAACCCATTTAACATCAACCCTAAATCATTTTTAGAGGTTTCTAATAAGTTATCTCTAAAATCTAAAACACCTCCTAACTCTCCCCCTGTAACTTGGTTACCAATCATCTGTTTCTGCCCACCAATCGACACATAAAGCTCAGTTCGATTATCGTCTCCATATGGGCTACGATCCGCCTCTAATCGTGTAATCGAGTTATCGCTTAACAGTGGAATACGACCATTTGCGGTATGAATATCAACGGTTCCATCTTCCTTCGAAAACGTTTTAATGTCCATATATTGACTGAGTTCTAACACCGCTTGGTCTCTTTGATCTAAGAGTACATTTGGAGGCTGAATCCCTGAACGACTTGAGCTTGCCACTTGTGCATTAAGATTTTGAATGGTTTCAAGACGGCTGTTAACTTCATTCGTTAACCCTTTTATTTGAGCATTTACCTGATACTCTGTTTCATCCAAAACAGAAATTAAATTCCCAACATGGCTTTGTAAATTATTCCCTTCGTCAATCAACATTTGACGACCCGTATCAGACGTAGGGTTATCCGATAAACTTTGCAATGAATCAAAATAGCGTTGCATAAATTCTTGAACACCTTGGTCATTACTGGCAATCACGCCCTCCACTTGATTTGCAAGCTGAACCTGAGTGTCATAACGACTTACCAATGACTTACTGCTCGATAATTGTGTTTGAAGATACTCCGCATTAATTCGCTCAATATAGTCAACCCTTGCGCCAGACCCAATAAATTGTGAACCCGCTGAACTGGGCGTATTGCTCACAATTTCAGCTCGTTGACGGCTGTAGCCTTCGGTTGACACATTGGCAACGTTTTGGCTGGTCACATCGAGTGCTCTTTTAAAACTGCTGGTTGCCGCGGTTCCAATACTTAACATGTCCGCCATAATTCATATCCTTTTTGATAAGGGGGGGGATTTTTTTCCTCCCCCCCTTAATACCCTAGATTTTCAAATGAGTTTACCATGTATTCAGTTTACGCTATTTAAGGCTTTTTCGTAAACCTTAGCGCCAGCGCATCCTCTGTAGAACTTGGTAACTCTTTTTGTTTTCGTGCTTGCTCTGCCTCTAATTCCGTTGACTTAACCATCTCGGGAACCCCTTGTGAGAGCTGCTTTACTATGTTATCGGCAAACCCCAAGGTTCCTTTAGCCGCTAAATTTAAAGAGAGCTGTTTATCGTACCAATCTTTGTAAAAATCGCCTTGATTTCCGTCCAGCCAATTGTCATCAAAACTCACTTTACGAGACTCTTTTAAAATTTGTTGCACAAACAACGCTTCAAACTGTTCGGCAACGGGTCTTAAAACCGACGCTTGATCCTCTCTTGCTTTGACTTTTAAATCGCTTAATGCCGCTAAATCGGCGTAGTTATGGTGTGCCTCGGTATAAGACGATTGATTGGGTTGCATGGCATTCATATTTAATAATTCCATAATTCTTCCCCCCCCCCTTAAATAATCATTAACTCAGCTTTTAACGCGCCTGCTTGTTTAAGCGCTTCTAAAATGGCAACCAAATCACCGGGGGCCGCCCCCACTTTGTTTACCGCTTGCACAATATCATCCAGTGAAACGCCCTTTGGAAACTTAAACATGTGTCCGTTTCCCGTTGTTTCAACATCCACCACCGTATTAGGCGTGACCGCCGTTGCCCCCCCCGCAAAGGGATTGGGTTGATTCACATCAACGGTTTCGGTAATTCTCACCACCAGACTGCCGTGGGTAACCGCTGCCGAACCTACGCGAACATTTTTGCCAATCACTACCGTGCCTGTTCGGGAGTTCACAATAATTTTGGCCGCGCTTTCCCCTGAGACAACCTCAATATTTTCCAATACCGATAAAAAAGAGACGCGTTGGTCTGGAAGTCTAGGCGCCATCACTTCAACCGTATTACCGTCTAACGCACTTGCCGTGCCTTCGCCTAACATCTCATTAATGGCATTCACCATATTTACGGCGGTAGTAAAGTCAGAGTTTTTTAAATTTAAACGAATCGTATTGCCCAGCTCAAAGCCTGTATTGACCGTTCTTTCGACCATTGCACCGTTTGGAATACGCCCCACACTGGGAACATTAATGGTAATACGAGAGCCATCCGCACCGCTGGCATCTAAGCCCCCTACCACCAAGTTACCCTGACCAATCGCATATACATTACCGTCCACGCCTTTTAATGGGGTTAATATTAAGGTTCCCCCACGTAAGCTTTTTGCATTGCCTAATGAAGAAATTGTAATGTCGATTCGTTGCCCGGGTTTTGCAAAGGCAGGCAGTTCCGCATGTACCGCAACGGCGGCAATGTTTTTAGATTTGGTTTTAATTCCCGGTGGCATGTGAATACCAAACTTGTTTAGCATACTGAGTAAACTTTGCTCAGCAAAAGGAGTTTTATCTCCCGACCCCGTTAATCCCACCACCAAGCCATAGCCCACCAAGTGATTGGCTCTCACACCATCTACATTGGCAATGTCTTTAATACGTTCAGCATGGCTGTAACCACTCCAAACCATGAGTAAAGCTAACATAACCACCACTTGCTGTACTCTTAATCGCATATTCATCAGACATTTCCTTCTCTTTTTTGGATTGTTTTTAAATTTTATCCCCCCCCTATTTATTCAGTCTTTACAAAAACAGGGGGGGGATAAAATTTAAAACGGCCAATACTTAGATAACCACTGTGTTCCAACACCCGCTCGTGCGGTACTACCGCTCATACCCACATCTTTATAAACCAAACGCACATCCGCCACCTTAACCGATGAGATGGTATTGTCTGGTCGAATGTCTTCGGGGCGAATAATGCCTGCAAACTGTACCACTTCATCGCCATCATGAATGGTAATCCACTTTTCACCTTTTACCACAAGGTTACCATTTGAGATCACCTCAACCACCGTGACCGCAATGGAGCCTTTTAAGGTGGAGTTTTGCTTAACATTACTTTTGCCCGAAAATGCTCCTTCGGAACCATAGCCCACACTCAAGCCATTAAAAGAACCCGCCACAGCATCAACCGCTCTCCCTACTAGATTGTTTGGTGTACTTAAAGAGAAAGGAGTCGTAATTCCATAATCTTGTTTATTTGATTTATTGTACTTCGCCTCATCTTTTTTATTGGCCGACATGCTTTCAATTAAATTAATGGTAATAATGTCGCCAATACGATGCGCACGAGAGTCATCAAATAAGCTCATCGCACCCACTTGGTACAACGAGCCATTTTTTGGCTGTACGGTTTGAGGAATATTTAACGGATAACTGGGTGCATAGTTCGCCAATTGGTGACGCTCTGGTGCAGAGCTACAACCGCTGAATATCACTGAAACGGTGGCAAGTAACCCAATTAATTTTATCTGCTTCATGTGAGTCTCCTTACCCTAAAACTTAAATATGATTGTTTTAGGTATTATTGTTTAAATATTGCATCATGCCATCAGCGGCTGAAATCGCTTTAGAGTTCATTTCATACGTTCGCTGCGCTTCAATCATCCCAATCAACTCTTCAACTGTGTTTACGTTTGAAGACTCCAGCGCCCCTTGAATAATCGCCGCCGCTTCTGCCGTTTGAGGGTTATTTACATTGGGCGCACCACTGGCGGTGGTTTCCATGTAAAAGTTGCCCCCAATCGACTCTAACCCTGCTGGGTTAATAAACGTCGCCAGCTCTAACTGACCCACTTGGTCTTGTGCCACGTTGCCAGGTAAGGTCACAAAAACCCCCCCGTCACGGGAGATTGAAATATCCGTTACTTCAATGGGAATATTAATGTTCGGCTCAAGCAAATACCCCGAAGAGGTCACAATGTCGCCATTTTGATTTACTTCAAACGATCCATCACGGGTGTACATTAAATTGCCTTCTTGGTCTAAAGCTTGAAAAAAACCTTTGCCATCCAATGCCATATCCAGCTGATTTTCAGTCACCATAATATTTCCTTGGGTATGAATTTTTTGCACCCCGATGGCTTTGACCCCCGTTCCCAATTGTAAGCCAGAAGGCAAGGTACTGGACTCCTCCAAGCTGGCTTGTGCGCCCGGTTGGCGTACGTTTTGGTATAACAAATCATTAAATTCTGCACGGCCTGTTTTATACGCGTAAGTGTTGGCATTGGCGAGATTGTTTGAAATAGCCGCCAACCTAAATTGCTGTGCTTCCAAACCCGTTTTTGCAATATACAGTGCTCTGTTCATTTTTGTATCCCCTTAGACTCTATTTCAAAGACAGTAGCGCATCGGATTTTTGAGCATGCGTTTTACTGGTCGACATCATTTTAATTTGCAGTTCATACTTACGAGACAGTTCAATCATTTTTACCAATGCCTCAGCCGTATTCACACTGCTGCTCTCCAATGCGCCCGACATCATTTTGACGTTCTCCTGAACCAAAGGTGCTTCGTCCTCTTTTAAACGCGTATAACCATCCAGCCCCTTCTCTAACGATTGAATATCGGGTTTTACCAACCGTAAACGGTCTAAGACCACCAGCTGATTACTCGCTTCTTCTGCTGGTACAATCGAAATCGTGCCGTCACTGCCTATGGTCATTGTTTTAATCGGCGGAATATTAATCTGAATGCCATTCTCATTAAGCACAGGGTTGCCCTTAACATCCACCAAACTGCCATCGGCTAAAATTTGCAGGCTGGCACTTCGAACAAACGCCTCGTCTCCATTAGGGGCTTCAATGGCTAAAAAACCATCTTCTTTGGTCACCACATCTAACTCTCGTCCTGTGACTTTAATCGCGCCAGCCGAAAAATCGGTCGCGGGGCGTTCATCCATCGAATACGCTCGTGAGCTCCAACCAGGCCCTTCAACATGCTGCGCTCTAAAGATATTAAAATCTTGCTTAAAGCCATCGGTATTTGCATTGGCTAAGTTATTGGAGTTATTGGCTTGTGAGAGAGAAACCTCTTTAGCCCCACTCATTGCAACATACAGCATACGATCCATAAAAGATGACTCCAGCTTAGGAACGACTACGATAGCCCCTGAAAAAGACCAACTCTGTGTTAAAAAATGATCATTTACAGGTGTAAACTCACATTTTTCGTCTTGATTTGGTCTTTTTCAGGAGCCATCTGAGTCGTTACATTATTTATTGAAAATAAGGAGAGGGAATAAATCCCCCCCCTCTAAAATAAAACACTTGTTATGAGTGGGTCTAATGCCCAAATGTGTTTCCCTTGTGTGTTCCTATTAGAAAATTCAAGTGTAAGCATTTTGACATGCTTTCTTTTCCATAAAGACTACAGCAGAGAACGTGCCATACTTAGGCTAAATAAAGACTAAAGGTTTTAGAAAACAGCCGATAAATTTATATAGGAAGCTCTTGCCATGTGGCAAAAAAAAAGCCGACAAGATTGCCGGCAAGGTTCAAACATTAAATATTCAATTTTTTATAAATTTAAAATTGTCTGTGTTAACGTCTGAGACGTTGATAAAACTTGTGCAGATGCTTGATACATTCTTTGAACTTGAATCATCTCAACCAGCTCTGCGGTTGTATCCACATTAGAATATTCTAATGACCCTTGAACAACACTTCCCATTCCATTATTATCTGGACTTCCTAATTGTGCCGTCCCTGAATTAAATGATTCTGCATAGGTTTGTCCACCCAGTTTATGCATGGCGTTTTTATCCGAAAAGTTAGCCACGGCAAGTTGTGCAACGGGGATAGCACGACCATTTGAATAACGTGCCTCAATAACACCATCACTTCCTGTTGCCAGTCCAATTAAATCGCCAATTTCATAGCCGTTTTGACTCACGCCTCGAATATTGTAACTGCCTGAAAACTCTGTCATATCGTTAAATTCAGCCGTAAAGCTAATCGGGTCTACTGCGCCCGTAAGTGGGTTATTAATCAACCACTCCATGTTTGGCTTTAGGGTTCCAGTATCGGTCCAGCCTGCTAAATCATCAAAAATGGGTTCCCCATTAGGCCCAATGGTTGGCGAATCTCCTGTAATTAACGTAGGATCTTTATCATTTGGCTGATACACTCGTTGCAAGCGACCATTATCATCAAATCGCAATTCAAATAACATCCCAGTATTTCCGCCGTTCGCTTGCGCTGTCGTAGTATTATCCACACCACTTGGAATATATGTCCCTGTATCTTTATCAAAGTCTGACACCGTGTAACGTACGAACCAGCTAGTGTACTTGTCATTATTTCCATCTAGATCAAAATCTTCATTAGATCTTGGTACCCCATTAGGATCAACCACATCCACCACCGCACGTTTAAAAAAGTCGGCTGTAATTCGGTGTTCGCCACCCAATGAATCATGAATAGTTTTATTAGTCGAGAAATCTGGAAAGCCTGTATAAGCAGGAACAGCATTAGTAGGATCAATAATTGCAGCTAAATTATTTGTAGGATCACCCGTTCCTGTTCCTACTGAATCAGAGGCTAAATTACCCGTATTATTAGCTGAATTATAAGCCTCTTGCCCATCCAAATTAACATTAAAGACCATTTCAGTGGTGGAGCGCGGTACCTTATTTAACTCATCTAAATCAATGGAGCCTAAATTGGTTGAAAACACCACATCTTGCTCCGTAGAAAGCACATCATTTCGAGCATACCCTTGAACCTGATTACCCGTTTGATCCGTTAAAAAACCATCTTTATCCAGTTTAAATGAACCATTACGAGTATAAATTGCTTCATATTTTCCTGCTTTATCCGCCATCACAAAAAAACCTTCACCATCCAGCGCCATGTCCAAATCACGCCCTGTACCATTAATCGTTCCTTGAGAAAAATCCTGTGTAATTGATTCAACCATGACCCCATTTCCAGGAGAGTTCTGAGTTCCTGAAAACATATCCGCAAATTCAGCTCGTGAACTTTTAAAGCCAAATGACTGTGAGTTTGCTAAGTTATTTGAAATAACCGCCAATCCACTCGCAGCGGCATTAATACCACTTACTGCATTCAAATCAAAATTTGCACTCATAATATATCTCCTTGTACACCATATTTAAAACTGCCAAAAATGATGTTTATTTTTCTAAACGTCACTCTATTTGTATTAGAAATGTTAGCGACTTTTAAGCCAACTCTAAAAAACTAATGACATTTACCCACTAATTTCTCGAACACTGTCCATTGATACTTTATCTCCTGTCGCCAACGTAAGAGTCATCGTGCCATCAGGGCTAATTCCGACCGTATTCACCCGTGAAGGAACCACTGTATCAATCGACTTTAACTCTCCTGCTGAATCCGTACCATAAGCGGTTATACTATAAACACCATCACCTCGTACGGCCCCCACATCATCAAACCCATCCCACTCTATCGATTTGCTAGCCAATCCATCCCAAGAATCCTTCTCTCTCTCTGATAAGAAATCGGTATAACTTAACTCCTTAACCAAACCATCGTCGTCACTAATCACGATGGTAATGTCAATAAAAGGTTCGTCAGTTTGCAAACTAAAGTTAGACGGCTGTTCTGCTGAATGAGAAAATTTATCAGACTCAATTTGCACATTTTTACCAATCAAAGAGGCACCTTGCATAGCTTGTAAACTCTGAAAACTTTCTGTCATCGCTAAAATTGACTCATTCATATCATTCGTGGCTTCAAGCTGGCTCATTTGCGTTAAATCGGTCACAAAGTCCTTTGCATCGACAGGCTCAGAGGGGTCTTGATTTTGCAGTTGTGTGGTCAGTAGCAATAAAAAATCTGCCTGTCCCATATCATCTAACGCTTCTGAGTTATTAGCAGTAGTTGTGTTCTGCTGCAGTGCAGTTAAGTAATTGGAATCACCCAGTGAAATATCAGGTAGTAATTCAGCCATAACGACTCTCCTTTACGGTTATTTACCAAGTTGAATGGTTTTTAATAAAAGTTGTTTTGAGGTATTCATCACTTCAATATTGGTTTCATACGAGCGTGAAGCGGACATCATGTTCGCCATCTCTTCTACAATGTTCACATTGGGTCTAAAAATATAGCCCTCTTCATTTGCCATCGGGTGATTTGGATAGTATTCCATTTTTAGCGGCTCTTGGCTTTCTACAATTTCTTTAACACGAACCCCTCCACGAGCTTCGCCCTTACTGCCATCTAAAATGGTTTGAAAAACGGGCTGTTTAGAGCGATACGTATCCTCTGCGTTCGAACTTATACTGTCTACGTTCGCCATATTGGATGCGATCGTATTTAAACGAACGGTTTGTGCATGCATGGCCGTTGCTGAAATATCTAAAATATTAAACATTGACATGGTTAAAACCTCTTAGTAATTTATTCGCTTACTCACCTTTCAGTGCACCACGAATGCCTTTAATTTTGCTGTTTAAAAACTCTAATGTTGCGGTTTGTTGAATACCATTTTCCATAAATTGAGCTTTTTCAATGTGCGTTTCCACGGTATTACCATCTAAAGCAGGCTGAGTCGGTAGGCGGTACTTTAAAAATTCGGACGTACTTGAAAAGCTTTCATCTTTAATGTGCTTAGCGTTGGTTCGACTCATTTCAAAACGTTCAGAAGACCCAAGCCCACCGTGTGCGTCTTTTATGGCTGCTCTAAAATCAATGTCTCGGGCTTTAAAATTAGGTGTATCGGCATTGGCCAAATTATTAGCCAATACCTCAGCACGTGCGGAACGCACTCGAAATGCGGTCTCATAAATTCCAAAAATTGACTCTGCCATCATCACTCTCTTTGTCGTACTGAATTCTTTCCAAAATCTTAAGCAAACAAAGTGCCATTGAACAGTTTCTTCGTCTTTTTACCCCCCCCTAAATGAAACCTTAGATATAAAAAAAGCCCGCTTAAAATAAAACGGGCTTTTCTAAAAAACAGTTCAACAAGCACTTACCATGTTTTCACAATATCCCCCACTTGCACCACGCCTTTTTTAGCGGTTAGCTCTGCAATAGCAAATTTAGGCAAAATTCGTTTTATTTTTAAAAATGCACCTGGCACTCGATCTTGCCCCAGTTCCGAGCCACCAAAACGAATGGGGCGACCTGCCGTATGGTATACGGCAAGATCATCCCCTATTTTTGCACCTGCCGCCTCGTGCAAATAAATAACGTATTCACCATTTTGAATATCAATGACCTGACTCTCAAATGGTTTACAGTGCAGCGCGTCTAATACATTTTTAGTTTGTTGGTTAAGTAAGCCATCAAATGCTTTGCCTGTTTTGGTTGCAAAAAAAGAGCCACTGCCAAACGGTCGATCTCGACCCACCAGCACGTCCCCTTCAACCTCAACCTCTCCGCGTGCTTGATGAATCATGGTTTGACTCATTAAATCAACCAAATACCAATCTAACCCAATATAACGTTGCTCTGGGTTCACGTTTAAATCATAAAAACGTTTGGCGGTATTCAATATGCCTGTGTCGGAGTGTGCAGATGCCGAACGAATCACAGTAAGCAATAGAAATTGCGCCCCTGTTTTATTGCGAATGTCGATTAACTGTTTAGGGTCTAGGTTAGGGGTAACAACGTGGTTTGGCTGTAAATCAATAGGCTCTAATAACAGTGTTAAGTTACGATAACCTTTATGTTTAACTCTTCTTTCCAGCTCAAGTTGATAACCCGACAATAAATTTGAAATGTCTCTCGCTTCGCTTCCAAACGGCATGACGACCGGTGCGATGGCCAATCGTGTTTGGTATTGATTTCCTTCTAAACCGGTACAAAGCCCTGCTTCTTCGGTTAAACACACATTCAAAACCACTTCGTAATTCAAAGCGCCTTCTTTGGTCTGACCGTACATGTCTTCTGGATTTTCCATCCCTTCTTTTACAAGGGTGTAATTTTTAATTTTGCTGTGCGATGTAAAACGTGTGCTGTCTAATGTTAGCTGATAATCATCCACTCTCTGATCAGTACTGATTTTAACGTTATTTTTTAAACTTGCCATTTTTAATGCATCTCGAATCGCCATTTTTCGGGCAAAGGCTTCGTCAACGCCTTCCATACTGGCGCTGCCCTTCACTTCAACACAGGGTTCTGCAACAAGAATAGGAGAAATTTCACTTTGTTTTGCAGGCAAAGATTTTTCTCCCCCCCCTACCTCGTCACAATTTCCGTCCGATTTTATACAAAAAAAGTCAAAAAAACCCGCTTGGGTTGAGCCAGAAAACAGCACTACGGTTAACACCAATAATCGTCCATATGACAACATACAGTTTATCCTCAATTTTGGCGCTGTTCCATTTGATCAATGATCGTTTGAGCCAGCTCATCGGAGTGCCATTTGGAGATAAAAATATTAGCACCCACCTTATCCGTTAGGGTGTCATTAAACCCACCACTTAAGGAGGAGTTTAGGACAACAAAAATGTCTTTCAATCGATCGTCTTTACGAATACTGGTGGTTAAGGTGTAGCCATCCATAACGGGCATTTCAATATCGGAAATGACCATTAGCACTCGCTCTGAAATAGGCGTACCGCCTTGATCCGCTTCATCGGCAAGTTTGAGCAAAAAATCCAGTGCCTCTTTGCCGTTATTGAGTATATTGTAATGAAGCCCTAATTTTTCAAACACGCCTTTAAGCTGTGAACGCGCAACCACCGAATCATCGGCCGCCACAATAAAAAAGTCCTGACCTTTTGTGTCTATTTTATGCTGAGAAATAAACTCATCTGACACATCATTGGTTAAACCCGACACTTCAACAAGCACTTTTTCAACATCCACAATTTCGACAATGTTTTTTTGAGAGCGCGTAATGCCTGTTAAGTAGTTAACCCCTTGCAGAGTTGGAGGGGGGGGTAAAATATCTTCCCAACGCAAATGAATAATACGATCGACATCTTCAACTAAAAATCCTTGGATTGAGCTGTTAAATTCCGTGACGATCGTTAAGCTATTTTGATAGTTGTTAGGGTCAATTGGCTCAAGATCCAGTGCCTTAGCCAAGTCAATCATGGGCATGGTTTGCCCACGGATATCAGAGACACCAACCACTCGTGGGTCTGATTTAGGCACTGGGGAAATAAAGGGCGTTCGAATCACTTCCCTAACTTTAAAGACATTGATTCCAAACAACTGTGGACCCTTAATCGTAAAAAGCAACAACTCCATGCGGTTCATACCCGCCAAGGAAGTTCTTTGATCAACACCCGTTATAAAGCTAGACATATTAACGTCACCTTATCTAATTTTAGACTAATTTTAGAAAAAATATCTTAAACCCATGTTAGTATTTAGGCATGAAAATGACCCTACAAGCCTACGCACTAATCCTATTCATGAATCCAGTATTTAGTTTACAGGCGAATGAAATAAATTCCCTTCCCCTTCTGCAAGCACATAATACAATCTATGTGCTTGCCACCGAATACCTAAAGCAAAAAACTGACCAAAAAATATTTGAAGCCTCGTGGGAACTTAAAAAACTTAGCACGCAACTGCGTCTACCTCAGTGTCAACAGCCGTTGTCACTTAAAGACAGAAACCCAAACACCTTTGCAGGACGCATGACATTGAGCGTCTCTTGCGCCCAACCTACATGGCGAGTATTTGTGCCTGTCGTTGTTACAGGAAAATTGCCCGTTATTATAAGCATTAAAGGAATACCCAAACAGGCCGTTATAAAAGAAGAGCAGATAAAGAAGGTGCTCCTCCCTTATAAACAAGTTCCTAAAGGGCATTTAATTAATCTCAATACAGTGATTGGCATGAGGGCAACCAGAGCCATTCCACCCAATAAGGTATTAAGAATAAAAGATTTACAGCCTGCTTATTGGGTAATTAAAAAACAACAGGTTAATATTATTACCCGTATCGGCGGCATTGAAGTCAAAGCGTTGGGAGTCGCACTTAAAAGTGGGGTGGAACAAGAACATGTTCCTGTTAAAAATTTATCTTCTCAAAAAATAATAAAAGGCATAGTTATTGCTCCCAATACCGTTCTAATTCCGTAAA
>Ga0256834_1000828_pt1 | contig 21860 bp, 23 predicted proteins | sample 4281140metaG_FD_190536 | JGI IMG/M metagenome (GOLD analysis project Ga0256834, IMG submission 190536) | Hydrothermal vent microbial communities from East Pacific Rise, Pacific Ocean - 4281-140 | ecosystem: Environmental > Aquatic > Marine > Hydrothermal vents | place: Pacific Ocean: East...
CCCCAGTCATACAACGCCCAGCTGATGCGCGTCTTTCTGTCCATCAGCTTTTGATGCCCACACCTTTTTTCAGCAGCCACAACGCCACCGCACCCAGCAGCAGCACAAACCCCGCAATCAGCGCCAGGGCAACACCGGGCTGGATGTCCGACACGCCCAACATCGCATAGCGAAACGCATTGATCATATACAGCACCGGGTTTGCCAACGACACATCCTGCCAGAACTGCGGCAGCAGATCGATGGAGTAAAAAACACCTCCCAGATAGGTAAGCGGGGTCAACACAAATACCGGGATAACCGATATGTCATCAAAACTGTTGGCGAAGATTGCGTTGATAAATCCGCCTGTAGCGAAGAGTATGGACGTGAGAACCACCACCAGCAGGGTCAAGGGATAGTTGGCGATAGGCAGATCCGTGAAGAAAAACGACACCAGGGTCACCACCAGACCCACCACCAGACCCCTGGCCACGCCGCCGGTGACATAGCCCAGCAGAATGATCCAGTCGGGCACCGGAGCAACCAGCAACTCTTCCACATGATGCTGATACTTGCTGTGATAGAAACTGGAAACCACGTTGGCGTAACTGTGGGTAATCACCGCCATGAGAATCAGCCCGGGCACGATGAAATCCTTGTAGCGGTAGCCGTCCATCTCCCCGATGCGGTCGCCAATGAGGGTACCGAAGATAATGAAGTACAGGGCCGTGGTGATTGCCGGCGGCAGGATCGTCTGCACCCAGATGCGGCTAAAGCGCAGGATCTCCCGCACCACGATGGTGACGAAGGCGATACGGTAGCGGCGTATGCGGCTCATGCCCCCATCTCCTCGCACTCTCGTTGCCGCACCCGGTCCATGAAAAACTGCTCCAGCCGGTTTTGCTTGTTGCGCATGCTCAATGCCTCAATGCCCTGGCCATTCAGCCAGTCGAATAGCTGATTCAGGCTTTGTTCCTGTTCCAGCACCGCCTCCAGGCTATGTTCATCCAGCATCTTCAAGCCGAAAGGCGCATCTTCCGCCAATGCACCTAGCGGATTGCGCAGACTGAGGATAAACACCTGGCGATGCAGACGGTGCAGCAAATCCTTCATACTGCTGTTTTCCACGATATGACCACAGTCGATGATGGCGATATTGCGGCACAGGTTTTCCGCCTCTTCCAGATAATGGGTGGTGAGGATAATGGTCGTGCCGGCGCGATTGATCTCCTGCATGAAGCGCCACATGCTGCGGCGGATCTCGATATCCACCCCCGCCGTGGGCTCATCCAGGATCATCAGGCTGGGCTCGTGCACCAGGGCGCGGGCAATCATCAGGCGGCGCTTCATCCCCCCGGACAGGCTGCGCGCCTGGGCCCGGCGCCTGTCCCACAGATCCAGGGTCTTGAGTACGCTGCGGGTTCGGATTGCCGCCCGCCTGCGGGGAATGCCGTAAAACCCGGCCTGGTTGATGACGATTTCCTCTACCGGCTCGAACTGGTTGAAGTTGAACTCCTGGGGCACCAGCCCGATGCGGCTTTTGACGCTTTCGGGATCCGTGTCCAGATCCGCGCCAAACACCTCCACCGTGCCTGAAGTCTTGCGCACCAGGGAGCTGAGTATGCCGATGGCCGTGGATTTCCCCGCCCCATTGGGTCCCAGCAAGGCGAAGAAATCCCCTCTTTCCACATCCAGGTCGATCCCTTGCAGCGCCTGGGTGCCGTTGGCATAGGTTTTTTTCAGTTGCCGGAGTTTTACCGCCTTGCTCATGTTAGGGTTTGTCACCATGCGAAAAACATCCGCCTATTGTCCAACGAAAGCACCATGGAATCCATCACAACCGAACTGCTGTTTTTTCTCATGGCCGTCGCTGCCGTCGCCGGCCTGGTGGACGCCATCGCAGGAGGCGGCGGACTGCTGACATTGCCGGCCTTGCTGTGGGCGGGGCTGCCGCCGGTTCAAGCGCTGGCCACCAACAAGCTGCAAGGCAGTTTCGGCACCCTTTCCGCCAGCATCCATTACGTCCGCAAGACGGACATACTGCAACACAAGCTGTGGCCTCTCGTCGGCGCCACATTTCTGGGTGCTGCAAGCGGCACCCTCATGGTGCAATATCTCCCTGACGAACTGCTGCGCGAGGTCATTCCCCTGTTGCTGGTTCTGTTCTCCCTGTATTTTCTGTTTTCTCCCAGGGTCAGCGACGAGGATGCCGCCCAGCGCCTGCCCCTGGGCTGGTTTGCGCTGGCGCTGTGCTTTCCCATTGGCTTCTATGACGGCTTTTTCGGCCCCGGCACCGGCAGTTTTTTCGTGCTGGCCGTGGTGGCGCTGCTGGGCCATAACCTTACCCACGCCACCGGCGTCACCAAAATTCTTAACCTGACCAGCAACCTCGCCGCCTTGCTGTTCTTCGCCCTGGGCGGGCATGTGCTGTGGGAACTGGGGCTGTTGCTTGGCCTGGCCCAAGCAGGAGGCGCCTGGCTTGGCGCGCATCTGGCCGTTCGCCATGGCGCTGTCGTCATCCGTCCCCTCCTGGTAATCATTTCCCTGGCGGTTTCACTCAAGCTGTTACTGACGTAACATACCTTTCTCCCGTGACTTGTGGTACCAGATTCCATGAAACAAAAACTGCTCAACATGCTGCAGCTGCAGGATCAGCTCAACCGCCACATCAACCCGGACTGGCTGCGGGCCGACAATGCCTGGTACCGCGCCATCTGGCTGGAAAGCGCCGAACTCATGGAACACTACGGCTGGAAATGGTGGAAGGCCCAGGAGCATGATGTGGAGCAGATCCGCCTGGAACTCATCGATATCTGGCATTTCGGCCTCAGCGCCGAACTGGTCAGCCAGCAGGGCGACCACGGGGCTGCCGCTGACAACATGCTGGCGCAGCTTCAGGGACGGCAATCGGCGGAAACCGATTTCCGCGCCAATGTGGATCAGTTGGCGCGCTTCGCCCTGGAGCGCCAGGCCCTGGATATGCCCGCCTTTCTTTCCCTGCTGGCGGAGGTGGACAGCAGCTTCGATGATCTGTACCGCATCTATGTAGGCAAGAATGTGCTCAACCGTTTCCGCCAGGATCACGGCTACAAGAGCGGCAGCTACATCAAGAGCTGGCAGGGCCGCGAAGATAACGAACACCTGGCGGAAATCTGCGCCACCCTGGACGCGGACGCGGCAGATTTCGCACAACAGGTCTATACCCGGCTCACCGCCCGCTATCCCGGAGCCTAGGGCCTGTTAACACAAATCCAGTAAACGCCGCCGGGACTGTTTTTTCACCCGGCAAAGCAGAATGAGTGAAGTGTAGTGACACTACAGGAACAAATGATAACGCCACCGGGTGGAAAAACAGCCCCGGGGATTGCGCCTGAAAAAGCGCCGCCCGGCGTTACCCATCGTTTCTTTGGAACAGCAAACTTCTCTCCTCGCGCCTTGATCGGCGCGTTTTCCGGTGCAACAGAATCTGCTGGATTCATGTTAACAGGCCCTAGGACATTTCCCGTGCATCCGCTTCCCCGCTTGTTCCTGTTCCTTGCGATGCTGCTGGCCAGCGGTTGGAGCGCCGCTGATGAAATCCGCGTGGCCGTGGCGAGCAATTTCGCCAATACGCTCAAGGTTCTGGCCAGCAACTTCAAGACGGTCAGCGGTCACGAGATCAAGATCAGTGTTGGCTCCACGGGCAAGCACTACGCCCAGATCCACCATGGCGCACCCTTCGATGTCTTTTTCGCCGCCGACAGCAAACGCCCGGCGCGACTCGAAGCAGAAGGCATTGCCCTGGCCGGCAGCCGCTTTACCTACGCATTGGGCAAGCTGGTGCTATGGAGTCCAAAAACCGGCCATGTGGATGCACAGGGAAAGATACTGGAAACGGGAACATTTCAGCATCTGGCCATGGCCAATCCACGTCTTGCGCCCTATGGCAGGGCGGCGCAGGAAGTCTTGCAGAAGCGCGGGCTGTGGAAAACGCTGAAGGGGCGCGCCGTACGGGGAGAAAACATCGCCCAGGCATTTCAGTTCGTCAAAAGCGGCAATGCCGGACTGGGTTTTATCGCCTGGTCGCAGATCAAACGCCCGGGCCGGCCCGTACCCGGCTCCTACTGGAAGATCCCCCCAGATCTGTATTCCCCCATCGAGCAGCAGGCCGTGCTGCTCAATGATTCGGCAACCGCACGGGCATTTGTGGATTTCGTAAAAAGCCCGAAATCACAGCGGCTGATTCGCAGTTTCGGCTATGACATCCCATGAGCCTCGGTGAAGCCGACATTGCCGCCCTGTTCATTACCCTCAAGCTGGCGGGGCTGACCACCCTGATCCTGCTGCTCCTCGGCACGCCACTGGCATGGTGGCTGGCGCGCAGCAAATGGCGCTACAAATTTCTTGTGGAAGCTCTCATCGCCTTGCCCCTGGTGCTGCCGCCAACGGTGCTGGGTTTCTATCTACTCATCACCCTCGGCCCCAACGGGCCGCTGGGCGGCTTGTCGAAAACCCTGGGAGGCCCGTCTCTGGCCTTTACTTTTACCGGGCTGGTAATCGGTTCCGTGCTCTATTCCATGCCCTTTGTGATCCAGCCCCTGCAAAATGCCTTTGCCGCCATTGGCAACCGCCCCCTGGAAGTTGCAGCCACCCTGCGCGCTTCCCCCCTGGATCGCTTCTTCACCATCGCCCTTCCCCTGGCCCGCTCCGGTTTCCTGACTGCTGCGGTGCTGGGCTTTGCCCACACCATCGGCGAGTTTGGCGTGGTCCTGATGATCGGCGGCAATATTCCCGGGGAAACCCAGGTATTGTCCATCGCCATTTACGATCATGTCGAAGCACTGGAATACGGCCAGGCGCATTTGCTGTCCGGCGGACTGCTGCTGCTCTCCTTCCTCATGCTGATACTGGTGTACGCCGTCAACCGCCGCTTCTCCCTGGTGCTGCGATGAGCATCCGGGCCAGATTCCAGCTATGCAAAGAAGAATTTTCCCTGGATGTGGATTTGCGCATTCCCGCCCGGGGCATTACGGCGCTGTTCGGGCCGTCCGGCTGCGGAAAAACCACCTTGTTGCGCGCCATCGCCGGCCTGGAGCATTGTCCGGAGGGATTTCTGCAAATAGGCAATATGCGCTGGCAAGAGGAAAAGCGGTTCGTGCCGCCGCATCGGCGCCCCCTGGGATATGTATTTCAGGAGGCCAGCCTGTTCCCTCATTTGAACGTCCGGCGCAATCTGGAATACGGCCTCAGGCGCGTACCGGCAGCGCAACGCAAGATCCCCCTGGATCGGGCCATCGAACTTCTGGGAATTTCTCCTCTTCTCCAGCGCAAGCCCCACAAGCTTTCCGGCGGCGAAAGACAAAGAGTGGCCATTGCCAGGGCGCTGGCCGTCAGCCCCCGGCTGCTGTTGATGGACGAACCCCTGGCCGCCCTGGACCAGGCGCGCAAGCAGGAAATCCTTCCGTATCTGGAATCCCTGCACCGCGAACTGGATATTCCGGTGATCTACGTCAGTCACTCGCCGGACGAGGTTGCACGCCTGGCCGATCACCTGGTGCTCATGGAAAGGGGACGCATCTCCGCCGCCGGAGCGATCACCAAAATGCTGACGCGGCTGGATCTTCCCCTGGCCCAGGGCGGCGACGCGGAAGCGCTCATCGAAGCGACTGTTGCAGCACATGATAAAGCCTATCAGCTGACCTACCTCGATTTTCCCGGCGGTCGCTTCACTGTCGCCCATAAGGATCTGGCCATCGGAACCAAGGTAAGGTTACGCATCATCGCACGCGATGTGAGTATCACCCTGGAGCATCAGCACAACACCAGCATTCTGAACATATTCCCCGCAACCGTGGATGAAATCGTCCCGGCGGGCAGCGCCCAGGTTACCGTACGACTACTGGCGGGCAATGCGCCGATACTTTCACGCATTACGCGCAAGTCAGCCGCCCTGCTGGACCTGGCGCCGGGAAAAGCGGTCTATGTCCAGGCAAAAAGCGTAGCACTACTGGCATAGCTTGATTTGCTACACCTGCCTGCGCACCTCCAGCACGTCCGGTATCTGCGCCAGTTTCTCCAGCACCCGACTGAGCTGCGTCATGTCCGCCACTTCGGTGGTGAAACGCATGGCGGCTTTTTCCTTTTTCCGGTCGGTGTGGGTCTTCACTCCCAGCACATCCACTTCCTCATTGGAAAATACGGAGCTGATATCGCGCAGCAGCCCCTTTCTGTCATGGGCGTAAATCTGTATATCCGCCAGAAAGGCGCCCTGGGACTGGTCTTCGCTCCAGTTTACGGGCAACAGCCGTTCCGCCTGATCCTGGCGCAGTCTCTTGACCACGGAGCAGTCTTGCCGGTGTATGGTGACGCCTCTGCCCCGGGTGATGTACCCGACAATGGGATCATAGGGCACCGGCTTGCAGCAGCGGGCGGTATGGGTCATGAGGTCGTCAACGCCCTGCACCACGATTTGCCCGCCCTTCCCCGCACGCCGCTGAATACGCTTTTCCGCCTTGGCGGTAATTTCCTCGTCATCGTTCCTGGCAACGCTGCCAAGCTGTAGGTTGGCGATCTGGGTGGCAGACACCTCACCCCGGCCGATGGCCGCATACAGGTCGTCCACAGCCTTGAAATTGTATTTGGGCAGCAAGCGCTCGAGATCGGGTTTTTTCACCCCAAGGCGGCTGATCTCCTTGTCCAGGCTGGCCTTGCCCAGATTTACATGCTGGTCATAGTCCTGCCGTTTAAACCAGTGGCGTATGCGGTTGCGCGCCCGTGACGTCACCACATAACCCGAGCTGAAATTGAGCCAGTCCAGGCTGGGGCCGCCTTCCTTGACCGTAAGCACCTCTACGGTCTGACCGCTTTCCAGGGGCTGGGTGAGGGAGATCATCTTGCCGTCCGCCTTGGCACCGCGGCACCTGTGCCCCACGGAGCTGTGGATGGCATAGGCGAAATCCACCGCCGTGGCTCCCCGGGGCAGCTCCACCACCTTACCCTCCGGCGTCAGCACATAGATGCGCTGGGCCTCGAATTCCGCATCGGAATCCTCGGCAATGGCGCCCCCTTCGCCCGGCTGCTCCAGCCAGGCGCGCATCCATTCGATACGACGCTCCAGCTCCGCATCACCCTTGCTATCCTCCTTGTAGCGCCAATGGGCCGCCACGCCGCATTCCGCATGTTCATGCATTTCCCTGGTGCGAATCTGCACTTCCAGCGGTTTGCCGTCATCCCCGATTACCGCCGTGTGCAGGGAACGATAGCCGTTAGCCTTGGGATGGGCGATATAGTCATCGAATTCCCTGGGAATGGGCTGCCAGGCGCCATGCACCATGCCCAGCACCTCATAACACTGGGCAATACTGTCCACCAGCACCCGCACTGCCCGCACATCGAAAATCTGGTCGAAATCCACGGCCTTGCGCTGCATCTTTTTCCAGATGCTGTAGATATGTTTGGGACGGCCGGAAATCTCCGCCTCTATGCCATGTTGTGCGCACTGTTTCTGCAAACGCACGATCACCTGTTCGATGAACTGCTCGCGTTCATCCCTTTTTTCCTCCAGCGCCCTGGCGATCTGCCGGTATGCCTCCCCATGCAACACGCGCAGGGAAAGATCTTCCAGTTCCCATTTGATCTGCCAGATACCCAAGCGGTTCGCCAGGGGCGCATGAATGCGTTGGGTGACATCTGCGATGCGTTGCTGGTCTTCGGCTTCCAGACTGCCCAGCACCCGCATCAGTTGCAGGCGCTTGGCCAGCACCACCAGCACCACCCGCACATCATCGGCCAGTCCCAGCAGCATACGGCGCAAATTTTCACTCTGTCTGTCGCTGGTATCCGTACTGCCTGTAACCGCCACGGTGCGGATACGCACCAGATCGCGGATCATGGTTTGCACCCGTTCTCCAAATGGCTCTGCCAGTTCCAGTTCGGCGCTGGGAAGATCAGAGAGCAAGGCAACGACCAGGGTTTCCGTATCCAGACCCAGCTGATCGAGAATATCGGCCGTCTGCACCAGAGCCAGCCGGTGCTGCATGCCACCAAAGGTAGGTTCTTCATCATGAACCTGATGAACGATGTCCAGCGCCCGGGAGAGCTGGTGAAGATCCTCCCGGCTGCGCCGCCCGGCAAGCGCAGCCAGCCAGGCAGCCAGGTGCTCCTGATCCAGACTGCCTGTTTCAGGAAGATTGGACGCAGTGCCGACCATGGGTTTCGACTGCTTTCCGGAAAGGGATTTTGGTCAATTCAATCCAGTACATGGCTCACCAGCCCGTCCGCCAGCTTGGGTTCGAACCAGGTGGATTTGGGGGGCATGACCTCGCCGGCGTCCGCCACCGCCATGAGGGCTTCCATGGTGGTGGGATACAATGAGAAGGCCACTTGCCAGTCACCGGAATTCACCCGTTTTTCCAGTTCACCCAGGCCACGGATGCCGCCCACAAAGTCGATGCGGTTGTCGGTACGGGGATCCTCGATGCCCAGGAGAGGGGCAATGAGGTTGTTTTGCAACAAGCTTACATCCAGTCGCGCCACGGGATCGTCCTGGGGAATGCGGTCGGGTTTGATGGTCAGCCTGTACCATTGGCCGCCCAGGTACATGCCGTACTCGCCGCTGCGGGACGGCTTTACGGGTTCGCCGGATGGCTCGATGGTGAAGGTCTTGCTGATCTGCGCCACGAATTCTTCCGGAGAAAGGCCATTGAGGTCTTTCACCACCCGATTGTAGTCCAAGATCTGCATCTGCTCATGAGGGAAGATGACGCTGAGGAAGTAATTGTAGCTTTCTTCGCCGGTATGGCCTGGATTCGCCGCCTTGCGCGTGGCCGCCACCCGGGAAGCGGCTGCGGAGCGATGATGACCATCGGCCACATAAAGGGCATCCAGGGCATCGAAAGCCCCGGTAAGCCTATTCACCTTGTCTTCGTCGGACAGCACCCACAGCTCATGGCGCACACCATCGGCGGCGGTTACGTCCATATCCGGCGCGCCTTTGGCGGTTTCCGCCAGGATGCGGTCGATGGTTTCCGTAGCAGGATAGACCAGGAATACCGGGCCGGTCTGGGCGTTGAGCGCATCAATATTGCGCACCCGGTCGTCTTCCTTTACCGGACGGGTGAATTCGTGTTTCTTGATACGGTTCCGGTCATAGGCTTCCACAGAAGCCACGGCCATGAGACCGGTCTGCACATGATCGCCCATGGTGAGGCGGTAGACGTAGTAGCTGGGCTTGTCTTCCCGGGCCAGCACCCCCTCTTCCACCATGCGATCCAGGTTCTCGCGGCCCTTGGCATAGACCTCCGCGGCATAGGGGTCGGTGCCCTGGGGCAGATCCACTTCCGGACGGGAGATATGCAGGAAACTCCAGGGGCGACCTTCCACCATGGTTCGGGCTTCCGCCTCATTCATCACGTCATAGGGAGGGGCGACAACATCATCGGCGCGACCGGCGATGGGACGCAGACCGGTAAAGGCTTTAATCAGTGGCATGGAACTACTCGCTGGAATTGGGAACTGGAGGCAATTGTTTCAAAAAAGCCGGCCGATTGCACGACCCCGGGAGAAAAACCGAAAACTCAGGCCGCTGCCTCCCACAACCCTTTCACACCTTCCACCAGAAACTGTGCTGCAATGGCCCCCACCACCAGGCCCATGAGACGGGTAAGAATGCGGGTGCCGGTCTCGCCGAGAAAACGGTTGATATTCACGGCATAACGAAGGGTCAGGAACACGCCAACAGTGGAAACCACAACAGCAGCGTAGAGAATAAGCTTCTGCACAGTACCAACACTGTGGTTGTTGAGAACGATCAGGGTAGCGATCATGCCAGGCCCGAACAAAATGGGAATGGCCAGGGGAATGATGGAAATATCGTCCTTTTCCTGGGCTTCCTGGTTCTCGGCGCTGCTGTGGCGGGTGCTGGCCACCCGGCCATTGATCATGCTCAAGGCCAGCATGAGAAGCACCACGCCGCCAATTACCTTGATGGACAATACATTAATGCCAAACAACTGGAAGATCAGGCCGCCTCCCGCCAGAGTGACCAGCGACGCCGCCAACAAAGTCAGGGATGCCGTTCGCGCCGTTCTTTTTACATAGTCCTGATCTGCCGGGTCGATGAGCGACACCATGATGCTGGCAGCCGCCACGGGATTGAGAATGGTGATCAAGGCGAGGATATCATGCAGAAAAAGCCGGGCAAGTTCAGGCACGGGAAAACCTTTCCGGCGGCATCATTCCCGTTCTTCTATCCAGTGCATCTGGATGGCTTCGAGGATCTTCTCCCCGGTTTTTTCCGGGTCGTCATCGAAATCCGGCAAGGCGATGACCATATTGCGCAGATCCACGAAATTGACCTTCAGGGGATCCACGTCGGGATGCGCCTCATCCAGCTCGATGGCAATATCCAGCACGTCTGTCCAGCGCAGGCTCATCAGTGATTCTCCGATACCTGGTTGATGGTGTATTTCGGAATCTCGACCACCAGATCCTTGTCCTTCACTTCCGCCTGACAGCTCAGGCGCGACTCCGGCTCCAGGCCCCAGGCTTTGTCCAGCAGGTCTTCCTCCTCCTCACTGGCTTCGCCAAGGGATTCGAAGCCTTCGCGCACGATGACATGGCAGGTGGTGCAGGCGCAGGATTTCTCGCAGGCATGCTCGATTTCTATTCCGTGCTCCAGGGCGGCATCGCAAATCGTGGTGCCGGGCTCGGCTTCGACAACCGCGCCTTCGGGGCAGATTTCCTCATGGGGAAGAAAGATGATCTGGGGCATATTTTTTGTCTCTGTATGCAAATGCGATATCACTGTCATCCCGGCGCGGGCCGGAATCCGCTCGTTACCAGCATTTCTGGATCCCGGCCTGCGCCAGGATGACGAATACGAACATGTTTTCTTGTCGTGGCCCTTGTCCAGGCGGCAAGGCTATTCAAATTCATTGACGTTGTGACCGGCCATGGCTTCCTGGATGCCGGTATTCATGCGGCGTTCCACATAGAACTCGCACACTTTTTCCACATGCTTCGCCTGTGTATCGATAACACCGGCATCGTCCACCTCGATGGCTTCCACAAGTTGTTGCAACGCGGTATCGATCCGTTCTCTTTCCTCGGCATTCAGCAGTGCTTCGCCGTCCTTGGCCAGGGCCGCCTGCAATGCTTCGACCACGCGCATGCCTTCCACCCTGGCTTCGGCCAGCCTGCGTTCTTCCAGATCCTCTTCTGCATGCTCGAAGGAGGCCTGCAACATACCTGTGATTTCCTCATCGCTGAGGCCATAGGAAGGCTTGACCGTGACACTGGCCTTGACACCCTGACTGAGCTCTTCCGCTTCCACGTTCAGCAGGCCATCAGCATCTACAGCAAAGGTCACGCGGATACGCGCCGCGCCGGCCACCATGGGGGGTATGCCGCGCAGCTCGAAGCGCGCCAGGGAACGACAGTGTTCCGCCATTTCCCGTTCACCCTGCACCACATGCACCACCATTGCAGTCTGGCCATCCTTGAAAGTGGTGAATTCCTGGGCCCTGGCCACAGGAATGGTGGTGTTGCGGGGAATGAGCTTTTCCACCAGGCCACCCATGGTTTCCAGCCCCAGGGACAGGGGCGTGACATCCAGCAGCAGGATTTCATCATCCGGCTTGTTGCCGGCCAGCACATCTGCCTGTATGGCGGCGCCCAGGGCGACCACCCGGTCGGGATCAATATCCACCAAGGGGGGCTGACGAAAAAACTCGCCTACTTTTTCCCGCACCCGGGGCATGCGGGTGGAGCCGCCGACCATGACCACATCCTGAATTTCCTCTACATCCACCCCCGCATCCCGCAGGGCGCGGCGGCAAGCATTGATGGTCTTGCGGATCAGGGGGTCGACCAGGGCATTGAAGGTGTCGCGATCCAGGCGTCCCCGCCAGCGGCCACCGCCGGGAATGGCGATATCCAGATCCACGCTCTCGGCATCGCTCAGGGCCTCCTTGGCGTGGCGCGCATCCTGCATCAGCTGGCGCAACACTTTGTGCTCCGCATCATCGGCGATGCCCGCCTGTTGCATGATCCATTCGGCAACAGCCTGATCGAAGTCATCACCACCAAGCGCAGAATCACCCCCGGTGGACAAAACCTCGAATACACCTTTGTTGAGGCGCAAAATGGAGATATCGAAGGTGCCGCCGCCCAGATCGAAAATGGCGTGAACCCCGTCCGCGCCGCGATCCAGCCCGTAGGCGACAGCCGCAGCCGTGGGTTCGTTGAGCAAGCGGAACACATGCAGCCCGGCCAGTCTGGCGGCGTCCTTGGTGGCCTGCCGCTGGGCATCGTCGAAGTACGCGGGAACGGTGATCACCACGCCGCTGAGTTCGCCGCCCAGGGTATCTTCCGCACGCCTGGCGAGCACCTTGAGAATCTCGGCGGAGACTTCGATGGGGCTGACATCTCCCGCCATGGTGTGAATACGGGGCACACTGCTGTCGGTCTGCACGAACTCATAGGGCAAGCCTTTACCCAGGGATTTGATATCGGATACGGCGCGACCAATCAGGCGCTTGGCGGAAGCAATGGTGTTCAGCGGGTCACGGGTCGCCTGTGCGCTTGCCACATGCCCCGTCTCCACATGGTCTGCCGTGTAGCGCACCACGGAGGGCAACAGGTGACGCCCCTGCTCATCCGGCAGGGTTTCCGCCTGGCCACTGCGCACCGCCGCCACCAGGGAATTGGTTGTGCCCAGGTCGATGCCCGCCGCCAGCTTGTGCTGGTGGGGCGCTGCCGCCTGTCCAGGTTCAGCGATCTGCAACAGGGCCATCAGCGCGTCTCCTCCAGCTCGGCTTCGAGGGATTCAGCCTCGGACAGCAGCTTGTTGAGAAACTGCATTTTTCGCACGGCTTCCCGCGCCGCCGCAAGATTGGTAGGGGTGGGATCCTCAAACTGAATGGCCATTTGCGCGACCTGTTTCTTGATCATGGCGCTGATGCGCTCCATGAGTTCATCGAGGGCGGCTTGCGGATCATCAGCATGGCGCAACTGCTCCAGCTCTTCACGCAATTGTAGCTGCTCCATGAGAAAAGCGGTATCGCGGGTGGTTTCTTTCTCCGCCTGCATGTCGATGCCATGCAGGGAAAGCAGATATTGGGCGCGCAGCACCGGATTCTTGAGGGTTTCATAGGCTTCGTTGATGCGCGTGGTTTGTTGCAGGGACAGGCGCTGCTCCTGTTCGGTGCCACTGGCGTAGCGATCCGGATGCGCCACCCGTTGCAGATCCCGGTAACGCTCCGCCAACGCAGCGCCGTCGATGATGAATCCCACGGGCAGGCCGAACAGTTCAAAGTGGTTTTTGGAAAGATCGAACATGAAGATCCTGGTGCTAGATGGCGGCTTCAGACGGTGAAGCTTTCACCGCAGCCACAGGAGGCCTTGGCGTTGGGGTTGTTGAATTTGAAGCCTTCATTCAATCCTTCCCGGCCAAAATCCACTTCCGTTCCATCCAGGTACAGCAGGCTCTTCTTGTCCACGACAAGTTTCACGCCATGGTCTTCAAACACCACGTCGTTTTCCTCATCCAGCTCATCCACGAACTCGATGACATAGGCCATGCCGGAGCAGCCGGAGGTCTTTACCGCAAGGCGCACCCCCACGCCCTTGCCGCGGTTGTCCAGAAAGGAGCGCACCCGCTCGGCTGCCGTCTCGGTGAGGGAGATGCCCATCTCGTCAGTTCTGCTTGGAGGCGAAATCGTCGATGGCCGCCTTGATGGCGTCTTCCGCCAGCACCGAACAATGCACTTTTACCGGCGGCAGCGCCAGCTCTTCCGCAATATCGGTATTTTTGATCTGTTGCGCCTCTTCCAGGGTCTTGCCCTTCACCCATTCGGTCAGCAGGGAACTGGAAGCAATGGCGGAACCGCAACCGTAGGTCTTGAACTTGGCGTCCTTGATCACGCCATCCTCGCCGACCTCGATTTGCAGGCGCATGACATCGCCGCAGGCCGGAGCGCCCACCATGCCGGTGCCGACGTTCTTGGCCGCATCATCCATCTGACCGACATTGCGGGGATTTTCGTAATGATCGATAACTTTTTCGCTGTATGCCATAGTTGAATTCCTCTTAATGAGCCGCCCATTGCACCGACTTCAAGTCGATGCCGGCCTTGTACATATCCCACAGGGGAGACAGGTCACGCAGCCTCTGAACTTGTTCACGCAGCTTATTGATAACGTAATCTATTTCTTCTTCCGTCGTATATCGACCAAGAGTGAAGCGCAAAGAACTGTGCGCCAGCTCATCCTCACGCCCCAGGGCTCGCAGCACATAACTGGGTTCGAGGCTGGCGGAGGTGCAGGCGGAGCCGGAGGACACGGCCATGTCCTTGAGCGCCATCATCAGGCTCTCGCCTTCCACGAAATTGAAACTGACGTTCAGATTGCCCGCAATACGCTGCTCCAGGTCGCCGTTGAGATAGACTTCCTCCATGTCCTTGATGCCGTTCCACAGGCGGTTGCGCAGCGCCAGAATACGCGCATTTTCTTCGGCCATTTCCTCTTTTGCGATACGGAAAGCCTCGCCCATGCCGACGATTTGATGGGTCGCCAGGGTGCCGGAACGCAAACCGCGCTCGTGCCCGCCGCCATGCATTTGCGCCTCCAGACGCACCCGGGGCTTGCGCCGCACATACAGGGCGCCCATGCCCTTGGGGCCATAGATCTTGTGGGCGGAAAAACTCATGAGATCCACCGGCATTGCCTGCAGGTCAATCTCGACTTTACCTGCGCTTTGCGCTCCATCCACATGAAATATCACATTATTTTCTCGGCAAATATTGCCGATGGCGGCAATGTCCTGGATCACGCCAATTTCGTTGTTTACATGCATCACGGAAGCAAGAATTGTATCTTCACGCAGTGCGGCGCGGAATGTTTCCAGATTCAGCAGGCCATTCGGCTCCACATCCAGATAGGTGACTTCATAGCCTTCGCGCTCCAGCTGGCGGCAGGTGTCCAGCACCGCCTTGTGCTCGGTCTTCACCGTGACAATATGCTTGCCCCGCTTTTGATAGAAATGCGCCGCCCCCTTGAGGGCCAGGTTGTCCGACTCGGTTGCCCCGGAAGTCCAGACGATTTCCCGGGGATCCGCGTTGATCAGCGCCGCGACATTCTGCCGCGCCTCATTCACCAGCTTCTCGGCTTCCCAGCCGAAAGGATGGCTGCGCGAGGCCGGGTTCCCGAAAACACCATCCCGGGTCAGGCAACGGCACATCTTTTCCGCCACCCGCTCATCAACCGGTGTTGTCGCAGAGTAATCAAAATAAATTGGGAGTTTCATTCAATGCTCCAGATTTCCTTACACCATACAGCCTTGCAAGGTAGATTTCTGTTGTCAGTTCCAGGAGACATGTCGGCCCGCCTGTTTTTGCTTCTTGGCAAGCTGCTTGTCCAGCAGATCCTGCAGGCTGATGCTGCTCAGGTATTCGTAAATACTGTCGCTCAGATCCTGCCATAACTCATGGGTCAGGCAGCGTTTGTCCCCATGGCAATTGCCCTTTCCGCCACAGGCGGTGGAATCCAGACGCTCGTCCACCGCGGTGATCACTCCCGCCACATTGATGCGCCTGGGCTCGAGACCAAGACAATAGCCGCCGCCAGGGCCGCGAATGCTGTTCACCAGCTCCCGCTTGCGCAGGCGGGCGAACAACTGCTCCAGATAGGACAGGGAAATATCCTGCCTGTCTGCGATATCCGCCAGGCTCACCGGCCCTTCCTCACCATGAAGCGCCAGATCCAGCATGGCTGTTACTGCATATCGGCCTTTGGTGGTCAATCTCACGGGTCAGCACCGGGGTTCATGTTCTGAAGGAAACTATACATTACCGAGTATTTTAGTCAAGTATTAGCGAGAGCAAAATGAACGATATATTCCATGCTATTTCTCCTGGATTTTTCCGGACCTCTCCTCGCCACTCTCTCCCTCTTCCAGGCGATTGAGCTCATCCGCCGTGGAGACGATCTCACAGGAGGCAAGCTCCGGCAGATCCACTTCCTCATCGGTATAGCCCATGCTCTTCAGCACCTCGCACATGCGGGACATTTTCGACTCCAGCACATGCACATGATCCAGCATGCAGTTGATGGCATTGGCCACGGGATCCGGCGCATCCTCCGTGGCTCCGTAGGCGTCAAACCCCATTTTCTGCGCCAGTTTTTCCCGATGGGCGGTATCACGGGGGGAGCGCCGCTCCACCAGTCTGCCAGGTATGCCCACCACGGTTGCATTGGACGGCACCGGCTTGACCACCACGGCGTTGGAACCGATTCTGGCCCCGTCCCCCACAGTAATAGGTCCAAGCACCTTGGCGCCGGCCCCCACCACCACGTCGTTGCCCAGGGTCGGATGGCGCTTGCCCTTTTCCCAGCTGGTTCCTCCCAGGGTCACGCCATGATAGAGGGTGCAGTCATCCCCGATCACCGCAGTCTCGCCAATCACCACGCCCATGCCGTGATCAATGAAAAACCGACGCCCAATGGTAGCTCCGGGGTGGATTTCCACACCCGTGAGCCAGCGCGCAATATTGGACACCACCCGTCCAAGCCATTTCAGGTTCCGCTTCCACAAGCCATGGGAGACGCGATGGGCCAAAACCGCATGCAGGCCCGGATAGGTGCTCAGTACCTCAAAGGTGGTGCGCGCCGCCGGATCACGGTCAAAAACAGACTGGATGTCCTCGCGCAGACGTTCAAACATGATGTTGTACCCTGTCGTCAGGAATATCCGACCATTTTACTCTATTTTTCTGCTCCCCCCCAGCGGGTTTGAGCAAATGATGGCGAAGCATCCAGCTACTCAACCGGAACGAAGCACCTGAACCGGGGGCGTACGCAACAGGCTGCGCGTAACCAGAAAGCCGATCAGCACCAGCCCCAGGAGGCCGCCGGCCATTCCCGTCAGCCACAACATGGCATTCCACCCCGCATCCAGGTCGAACAGCAGACCGGCAATCAACTGCTCGGTTACCGCCGCCAGGGTCGCCCCCAGAAATCCCGAAAACAGGCCCAGCAGGCCAAATTCGGTGAGCATGGCCAGGGTCACCAACCTGCGGCTGCCCCCCAGGGTGCGCAGTATGGCAATCCCCGCAGCACGTTCCTCACGGCTGATCTGCACGGCGCTCAAGGTAACCAGTACCGCCGCCAACAGGGTAAACAGGAACACGGATTCCACCGCCTTGGCGCCCTGGTCCATGACTTGCCGCACCCGCGCCAGCATGGGGCGGATATCCAGGAGTGAAACCGAGGGATGATCGGCTTCCAGTTTGCGCACCACCCGGGGAGTATTGTTTTCATCGAGATACAGGCTGCTGATATAGGCCACGGGCAAATCCGCCATCAATGCGGCATTCCCCTGAATGAAGAAGTTTACATTGAAGGAATCCCAGGCGACGCTACGCAGGTTGATGACCTCCGCGCTGAGCGTCTGGCCTGCCACATCGAAGTCAAGCCTGCTTCCCAGACGGATGCCCAGTGTCTTGGCGAGTCCAACCTCGACGCTGAACCCCCCCGCCTGCTCCGGAGAAAAAACCCAGTCCACGCCTGCAACCGTCTTGTTGTCGGATTGCAGACGGTCGGAAAACCCCAGGCTGAACGCCCGCATCAGCAAATGCCTGGCGCGGTCGTCTGTATACTGATCCGCATTCAGCGCCCGGCCATCCAGCCGGATCAGACGCCCTCTGGCGGTGGCATACATGCCGGAATGCTTGATGCCCTGCTCATCGAACCAGCGTTGCAGCGAAAGCTGCTCGCCGGGCTGGATATTGATGAGAAAATGATTCGGCGCCTGGCGAGGCAGGCTGCCCTGCCACATTTCGAGCAGATCGACCCGCACCAGCGCCAGCAGCAACAGCATGGTGATCCCCATGGTGAATCCCAGCAACTGCCACAGGGTCAGGCCGGGATTCCGGGTCAGCGCCGCGATGCCGATACCCACCCCTCCCGCCCTGCCCCGAAACCGCCGGAGGAACAGGATCAGCATCCAGCCAAATGCCGTCACCAGCAGAATGATCACGGCTACCAGCGCCAACATGGCGGCCGCCAGCCGCCAGTCCTGCACCTGCCAGATCACCAGTATGGCGAAGATCCCCGCCGCAACACCCCAGGAAAGCCATGCCGAGACATCCACGGGTTCGAGATCACGCCGCAACACCCGCAAGGGGGCGATGTGACGAATTCGCCACAAGGCCGGCAGGGAGAAACCGCATAGCAGCACCAGGGCATAGGCAAAGGCCAACCCCACCGAGCGCCAACCCGGCGCAGGCAACTGCCCGCCAAACCAGTCACCGATCAGGGCATAGAGCATTTGCTGGCCGAGATAACCCGCGAAAATGCCCAGCAGGCTGCCCAGCAGAAACACCAGCAGAACTTCCTTCAAGTGGTATCCCAGCACCTGGGCGGCGCTCATGCCCAGGGTGCGCATGACAGCGACGCCATCCATGGCCTGGGTCACATATTGTCGCGCCGCGAGCATAATGGCTATGCCGGACAGCAGACTGGCGCACAGGGCCGCCAGCTCGAGAAAACGCTGCCCCCGATCCAGGGCCTGGCGCATCTCGGGGCGGGCGTTTTCCACGCCCATGATCTTTGCGCCGGGCGGCAGGCGGGAAGCCAGCCAGCGCCGCATCTCCTCCACGGCATGCGCCGGACCGGCAACGAGAAAACGGTATTGCGCCCGGCTGGCCGGCGTCAGCAAGCCGGTGGCCGCCACATCCGCATAGTTCATCATCAGCTGGGGCGCAAACTGAAACAGATTGCCGGACAGGTCCGGCTCCTGGATCACTTCACCACGCACCAGCAATTGCAGCTTTCCCAGGGGCAACTGCAAACCCTGGTCATCGATGCCCAGTTTCCGGCGCAGGGAGGCGCTGGCATAGGCCTGCCCCCTGGCCGGCGCGGACTGCAAGAGTTCCCGGCCGATGCGAACCCTGAATTCCCCCCGCAGGGGATAATTTTCATCCACTGCCTTCACTTGCACCAGAACCGGCCGGTCCTGGTGAAAAACAACGCTGGGGAATACAACCTGTCTCGAGGTTTTCAGCCCGGCAAGGGCGGCCTGTCGCGCCCATTCCCCAGGCGTAGCGTCGCCTTGCTGCACCACCAGATCAGCAGCCATCAGGGTTGCGCCCTGCAGCAACAACGCCCTGTTCACGCGATCCACAAAGAAGGAAACCGATGTCAATGCAGTCACGGCAACTGTCAGGGCCAGCGCCAGAAGCAACAGCGCCTTGTTTCGCCACAAGCGGCGGGACAAGGAGGACAGGCCCGTCAATGCGCACTTACCAGCTTGCCATAAGCAAGGCGATAGACCCGGTCGCAGCGCATGGCCAGCTTGTCGTCATGCGTCACCAGCACCAGGGCGGTGGCGCAACGATCCCGCAGGGAAAACATCAGGTCGATGATCTGCCGCCCGGTTTCGGGATCGAGGTTCCCCGTAGGCTCATCGGCAAACAGAACCCGGGGATCACCGGCGAAGGCCCTGGCCAGCGCCACCCGTTGCTGCTCCCCCCCCGACAACTGGCGCGGCAGGTGATCACTGCGGCCGGCCAGGCCCACTGCTTCCAGCAGGCGAAGCGCCTGGGCATGGTGCCCCCCTTTCCCTGCAATCTGCAGGGGCAAGGCCACATTCTCCAGGGCCGTCATCCCCGGCAGGAGCTGAAAGGACTGAAATACAAAACCCACCCGGCCCAGCCGCAACCGTGCGCGGGCATCCTCATCCAGCCCCTTCAGGCGCTGACCGAGCAGCGCCACCTCGCCAGCCACAGGCTCATCCAGCCCGGCGAGCAAGCCCAGCAGGGTGGACTTGCCGGAACCCGAAGCACCCAGCAATGCCACCGCCTCACCGGCATTGACATTCAGATCCACCCCCTTGAGGATAGACAGCAATGCCCCGCTGGGCGCCTGCACGTCTTTGGTTACATTTTTTGCCGATATGAGAATATTCATTTTCCTGTTGCTGTTGCTGTCCGTCTGGCCCGCCAATGCCTGGGCAAACCAGAGCATTCTGATTCTGGGCGACAGTCTGAGTGCCGGCTATGGTATCAGCAAGGAGGAGTCCTGGCCTGCGCTTCTGCAACAAAGACTGGAGCAGTCCGGCCTCCCCTGGCGGGTGGTCAACGCCAGCATCAGCGGCGACACCACTCACGGGGGCCTGAGCCGCCTGCCCGGAACCCTGGCACGGGAAAAACCCGGGATCGTCATTCTCGGGCTGGGGGCCAATGACGGCCTGCGCGGGCTGCGCCTCCAGGACACCGCCCACAACCTGGACAGAATGACGGTCCTGGCCCAGGAATCCGGCGCCAGAGTGCTGCTGCTGGGCATTCAACTGCCTTACAACTATGGCCCGGCCTATCGGGAGAAGTTCAGCGCCATCTACGGAAAGATCGCGCAACAAAGACATGCGGCGCTGGTGCCGTTTTTCCTTCGTGGCGTAGCCGAAACCCGGGCCATGATGCAGCCGGACGGCCTCCACCCCACCGCCGCCGCCCAACCCGCCATTCTTGAAAATATCTGGCGGGAGCTGTATCCCCTGCTGCGGAAATGATGCCGTATCTGCTGCTGCTTCTCTTGCTGCTGGCCGTTATCCTCGGCCCCCAATGGTGGGTGCAGCGGGTGCTCAACCGTTATCATCAACACCCGGAAGAAAACTTTCCCGGCACAGCGGGTGAACTGGCCAGACACCTGCTGGACCGGTTTGGACTGACCCATGTCCGTGTAGAGGCAAGCCAGGAAGGCGACCACTACGACCCGGCGGCCAGCGCCCTGCGGCTGACGCCGGACAAGCTCGGCGCCAAAACCCTCACCGCCATCACCGTGGCCGCACATGAGGTGGGTCATGCCCTGCAACATCACGCCAATGAACCCATGTTCGCCTGGCGCAGCCGCCTCGCCGCAGCAACCATCTGGGGGCAACGCCTTGGTTCCCTGCTGCTGTTCGCCAGTCCCATGCTCATCCTTCTTACACGAACGCCCTCCCTGGGCGTCATTTCCTTTGCCGGCGCCTTCCTGCTGATGGGACTGGGCCTGCTGGTGCAACTCATCACCATTCCCGTGGAAACGGACGCCAGTTTCAACAAGGCCCTGCCCCTGTTGAAGAACGGTTATCTGCAAGAATCGCAATACGCCGCCGCCACGCAAATCTTGCGCGCCGCCGCCTGGACCTACGTCGCCTCATCCCTGGCGGGCCTGCTGAATTTCTGGCGCTGGATGCAGTTGCTGCGAAGATAGCAATCCGGCGATTTCTTGCCCCGGCTCAACGCCTGCATGCACCTGTCCGGTTGACGCAGCCCGTCACAACTGACAGACTGCGCGCCTCGCCAAAAGGTGCTCCGCGGTTCATGGCCCGGAGTCAAACGGGAAGCCGGTGAAATACCGGCACTGCCCCCGCAACGGTGATTGGGGAAAAGCAGCAACGGCCACTGGGATCGACGCATCCTGGGAAGGCGCTGTCTTTTTTGGAGATTCCTCCACCCCATCAGTCCGGATACCGGCCTTTCGGCATATCCCTAACCCGGCGCGGGTGTGCGCCATTGACAAGGAATACTCGTATGAAAATTTCTGTATTTACCCTGGCCCTGACCTTGGGGCCGGCCTCACTGCATGCAGCGCAATCGCTGGAAACCCTGGTGGTCACCGCCACCGGCTACCCCACCGCCATCGACGACACCCTGGCCAGCATGGAAATCATCACCGCGGAAGACATCCAGCGTTCCGCCGCCACGGACATCGCCGATCTGCTCAAATTTCACACAGGACTGGAAATCGGCCGCAATGGCGGCCCCGGGCAAGCCACTTCCCTGTTCATCCGCGGCACGGAAAGCGATCACAATCTGGTGATGATCGATGGCGTGGCCATCAATTCCAGCAGCCTGGGCAGCGCC